>Ga0315294_10003619_pt1 | contig 16849 bp, 17 predicted proteins | sample YL17G13_40_MG_FD_203626 | JGI IMG/M metagenome (GOLD analysis project Ga0315294, IMG submission 203626) | Sediment microbial communities from Yellowstone Lake, YNP, Wyoming, USA - YL17G13_40 | ecosystem: Environmental > Aquatic > Freshwater > Lake > Sediment | place: USA: Wyoming | collected... | reverse complement strand
CTCCTTCGGCGAGGACCTTGCAGCCAGTACTCTCATAACCCTTCACATGAAAAAGATGAAGGTCAAGAATATAATCGTCAAAGCCCCCAACGAAGAGCATAAACTTATTCTCGAAAAGGTTGGCGCAACTGACGTCATCATTCCTGAAAAGGAAGTTGCCAGCAAAGTTGCTAAAAGTCTGATTTCTCCGAGTGTCCTCGATTGCCTTCCACTCTCTGAGGGCTATATGATATTTGAAATTGCGCCTCCTAACAGTTTCTTGGGGAAAAGCATCGGTGAACTTGAGTTGAGGAACAGATATCACATCGAGGTCATCGCCGTGAAAGACGTGCTGACAGATCAGGTTCACATGGTACCGGCTGCCAATTTTATCCTTAAGGACGGAGAGATACTCGTAGTTATAGCCAAGGAAAAAGATATCCAGAAGATTAAATGACTGGACGTATAAGAAAGATGCTTCGTGGGATGTGGGGTTCTTATGAGCGTAATAGTTGATTTTTCTATTTTCCCGATTGGTAAAGAGGAGAGCGTGAGTAAATACGCGTCGCGGGCGGTAAAAATTATAAAAGACAGCGGCCTCCCTCATCATATAGGCCCAATGGGAACATCAATAGAGGGAGAATGGGATGAGGTCATGCTTGTTGTAAAGCGTTGCATGGAGGAGCTTAAGAAGGACTGCCCGAGGTTATATATGACAATGAAAGTGGACTGCAGGCAAGGCGAGTCCCTGCGCATGGGGAAGAAAGTCAGGTCTGTGAAATAGGGCATCATCTCAAGACAATTGTGGCATCAACGGCTACCATAGCGCCTTTTTCGCCCACTATGAGGGGGTTTACATCAATTTCGTGAATCCGTGGATACTGAAGACCGATGTTGCCCAGAACAACAAGTATCCCTGCGAGTTCCTCCCTGTTCACTGGCGGCTCTCCCCTGAAGCCGTCGAATATCTTCTGTCCCCTCAAACGACCTATTAGTGCCAAAGCATCCTCCACGGTCAGTGGAGACTGGGCAAAGACTGCATCACTCAGTATTTCCGCCATTATACCCCCAAGCCCGAGCATCACACAGGGGCCAAAATGAACGTCCCTGACAAGTCCCACGATGATCTCAATTTTTCCTTTTACCTGCCTATAGGAAAGTACCTGACCCGAAGGGTCCATATTCTTCTTCAGGGAATCAAAAGCATTCAGGGCGGCTTCCGGCGTTGTTATATTTAAATGGACCAAACCGAGTTCGGTCTTATGTACTTTTCCCGTTTGCAGGCCCTTCATGACAAGCGGGAAGCCGAGCCGCCTTGCGATCTTTTTGCACTCCGCTTCATCTGACATGATTTCCTCTTCTACAGCGGGAATACCGTGAAGTCTGAGAATAGTCTTGGAGACATACTCGTCCAAAGGGCCCACAGCCTTTTCCAGAGCATCACAGAGCTCACGAGGGATGTGTATAGTCTTTCCTTTCTCCGGCAGTCGCTTAAAAATTTCAGATGATCTCTGCTGATGGAAAACAGCCGCTAAGCATTCCACTGCGCGGGATATTTCATGGAATACAGGAATACCGCAGGAGATGGCCTCTGCCTTAAAACGAAGGGCCTCTTCTTGTCTCCCCAGGAGCCATACGAATACAGGCTTGCCGGCCGCACGCGTCTGCTCGGCAATATCTGCGACATTGATCCCAATCTGGAAATTCCCCGCAAAGGTGTGGAGGAAAACGGCATCGACGCACGGATCGTTGAGCACGGCCGCAAGTGCCGTGCTGTATACGTCGACGTTCGTTCCACCATGTTTTTCTATGGCTGGCCACAGATCGACGGGATTCCCGACAGGCATCCAGTCAGGGAAAAGACGTCCCAATGCGTCTTTGGTTTCCCGGGAAAGTTCCGCCACCGTGAGGCCATGTTCCTCAATGAAGTCGGAGGCGACAATACCGGAACCGCCACTAAATGTGAGAACAGCAATGCGACCATGTCGGCCAGCTGGTCGGGGTCTCGCAGAGAGTGAACGGCAGAGGTCCATCATCTGATGAAAATCTCCGGCTTCAGTCACCCCGGCTTGGGCCAGGGCGCCTGAGATGATCTTATGATTTCCCGCCAGTGATGCCGTATGGCTCATTGCCGCTTCAGCTCCTTTCCTGCTTTTCCCCCCGTGGAGCAGGACAATGGGTTTTGTACTTTTCCTGCACAGCTCCGTAAAGCGCCTGCCATCGGAAAAAGACTCCAGATAATGGCCGATGACCTCAGTGTTGGTATCCTGAATCAGGTAAGACAGCAGATCGCACTCGTTGACGTCTATTTTATTTCCTATGGAGCATACCTTACTTATGCCCATCACGCGGTGACTCATTATATCGACGAGAAAGCCGGCGGATAGCAATCCGCTCTGTACCACAAGTGATACGTTTCCGGGGATGAGGAGTCCTTGCTGCAATGAACGTGGATCCATAAAGGAAAAAACATAGCCGCCGACGGCATCAACGAGGCCCATGCAATTGGGTCCCCATAGGCGAATCCCCGTTCGTTTGCACATATCTTTCAGAGTTTGCTGCAGAAAACTTCCACCATGTCCCGTTTCAGCAAAGCCCCCGGATTCTATCATGACACCAGGGACACCTTTGGCCGCGCAATCCTCTATGGTTGCCGGTACGAGTTTTGCCGGAATGAAGACGATGGCCAGGTCAACATGACCGGGGACGGCGCTTACGGACGGATAGCAGGGAATACCCTCGATTTCCTTGTAACTGGGATTGACGGGATAAATATTTCCCTTGTAGCCTATGACGAGATTCTTAAAGATAGCGTACCCGCCCTTGAGAGGGTTCGGCGTTGCACCGACAACAGCGACTCCGTCCGGGTTAAAAAAGAAATTCATAGAAGCTCCTCATCAGATAATTACGGCTTATTGATGATAACGTCGAGACGCTTTCTGCCCCATGCCTTTGCATCCTTTTCGTCAGGGAAGAAAACGTCGATGTGGTCACCTTTGATGGCGCTGCCTGTATCGTGCACCTCTCCCCAACCGTAACCGGGGACATACATCTTCGTGCCGTAGGGATACCTGCTGATGTCCGCTGCGATTGTACCCTTTTTTGCCTTGGTTCCGTCAGAGGTGATGCCTACCTTCTTCCTCTTTCCCTCGTGCGGTCCGTACGCATAAACCGGCGGCATCAGGAAGCATCCGTATTTTCTTTTCCAGCCCGTCGATTTCTGGCCGGCGTCATAGGCAGTAACCAGCATCTTCCGCGTTTCTGTCTTGCCATATTCACGGGGAATGGTGGCGCAACCGGAGACAAGGATGATGCACAGAGCAGAAAAACTCAGCGCAAATAAAAAGACTTTTTGTAAACGTGGCATCATGATTCTCTGAAATCTTGAGGATACATGCGAGGCAAGCTACCATAACGACTGCCCCTATTTCAAGGCAAGTTTGAACTCATTTAGAATTTCTCATCTCAATTTTCCGGATTATTATTTTAGGTGGATGAAATTGTCAGCGGCTATTTTGCACCGTTCTCTCCATTGAATTCCTAAACGTCTACATATCGACACGAATTGGCAGTATGACCGTAGTGATGCCGTTCCACTGCAGACGCCGCTGAATTGCAAAGGCCGTTTCATTGTGGAGTATTTTCTGGAAAGGGTTTTCTTCACGGAAGATCAGTTTTCCCGTGAAGACCGTTGCTCTCGGAAATTCTTTTACAAGAGCCTCGCACAGCTCCGTTGCGCTATCAGCTACGTCGGTTCCTATCCCCATTCTGTAGTCTGCCGGGAATCCGTAGGAGCGGACAAGGTGGACGTATCTTGTCAAATCATTTTCTACAGATCTTTTTAAGGCGTCTATTTCCGATATGCCTTTGAATGAACCGGAGTCGATTTCCCCCACAGAGACGAAAATGAAGTTTTTGTAGAGTTTGGGAAATTCACGGACCACGGAGATCCACACATGAAGACCAAATCCGCTGTAACCCCTGACGAGGAGTATCGCTGTGGCCTCCTTCGGATCCAGAGGATCGTTGTTAGGATGACTTCCTTTGGGGAGTTCAGATAGAATATCTTCGAGTTGCCGAACCCCCCTGCGGACTTTTCTGTAGTGCCCTTGGATCAAGTAGCACAAGCCGATTACCCCCGAGGTGATTAGAAGAGTCAGCCAGCCGCCCTCTTCAAACTTAATTACAACAGTGACGATAAGGATTGTAAGGCAGAGGATCAAGCCCACGATGTGCACAGCAATATGTCTTTTCCATGCTTTATCTCTGTCCCTGTGACGAATAAAAAAGAGCATCATGCCGAACTGTGACAGGGAGAAGGTGAGAAACACATTGATTGAGTACATGACAACAAGGGCAGAAACAGAACCATTCGTATAGACGAGGAGCAATAGAGAGGCGCTTCCCATAAGCAGAACGCCATCCTGCATGGACAGGCGTTCCGATAATGATGCGAAACGGCGGGGAAGCCAGGAATCGATGGCCATGTTTGCCATGACACTCGGCCCTGCTGCAAAGCCCGACTGAGCACCGACCATGAGGAGAGCCCCCTCGGAGAAAATCGTAATCAGCGCGAGCCATCCACCGAGGGGCCAGTTTTCGAAAGTGAGATCGGCAAGGATGGCATTCAATGTTCTCCCTTCGGCAGGTGATATTTGGTAAAGTGAATAGCAGAACAAAAGGCCTCCTGCTGTAATTGCAAGCGATGTTGCCAGGTATACCATCGTGCGCTTACCTGTCTGAACTTTCGGTTCCCGCATTATTTGCATGGCGTTTGAGACCGCTTCGATCCCCGTATATGTGCCGCCTCCCAGAGAGAAAGCCCTGAGAAAGATTGCCAGCATGCCAATATAACCGATGGTTGACACGTCCTGTGCGATATTCAATTTGAATGTTTCTGTAACAGGGCCTACCCGGTTGGCATGGCTCAATAAGCCATAGCCGATTAATAAGACATGGGTTATGACAAAAGTGATGAATATCGGCGCGAGTACTGTTACGGACTCTTTCACTCCTCTGAGGTTCATGATCACAAGCAGGAAGATCAGAAAAGCCACAAAAATTAGTTTGTATTTTAGGAAAGTAATCGGCAGATAGCTAAATAGCGCATCGCCACAGGAGGCAAGGGACACGGTGATGGTCAGTACATAATCGACGAGGAGGGCGCATCCGGATATCACCCCCGCGTTTTTGCCGATCGTATGGGTGGAGACAATGTATCCGCCGCCTCCATGGGGGAAATGCTCGATGATACGTGTATAAGCATAGGAGATGATAAAAACCGTCAAAGCAGTAGCCAAGGCCAGGAAGACGGCAAGATAGCTGTGAGGACCCAGCGCCTTGAAGGCTTCTTCCGGGCCGTATGATGAAGAAGAGAGTCCGTCAGCTCCCAGGCCGATCCATGCGAGGACGGGGATGAGAGATATCCTGTGAAATATTGAAGGCTCGTCGATATCTCGAGGCGGTCCGATCAATCTGCGGCGCAACTTCTCAGCAAGTTTTATTTTATGCCCCGAATCGTCAGAGTTCATAGAGTCTTATTTGTGCCGTAGATTTATTGTCCGGATTATACTCTTGACGTGTGGTAAGATTGGTCAGGTTATCGGGTTTTCAACATGAATGCCGTCACCGACCTGACCACAGAGAAAGCCACGTTTCCCGTTAAGATGTGTACCCTGCTCATCATAGATTCTTATGGAAAAATCCTCGGTGAGAATTTTCAAGTGGAGTGATCTGCCATCCGCGATTGTTATCTGTATGGGCTTGCAATTCGTGGGGAGATTGTCGGCATCACTGTCCTTAAAGGATAGTTCATGTTTTCCGGGCTCGATTTTCAGTGAGGTGGTTTGTAATGAAAATAACTCTCCATCCTCGTGTCCGTCGAGAAGAATTATGTAACTGAAATGTCTGCTGAGGTTTGTGATATTTAATTCGGCGCCCATTATCTAATATTATAAAATGGGCCAAAGACGGTGTCAAATGAAAATAATGACGCTAAATATGACTCGTTTCAGGGTATGGATTAAAATATATGTTTGCCGGGAGATATCATTTACGTTCTGATTTTTCACGCGGCAGATTGAAATATGTGGAACAGGCAGGTCACGGCAAGTGAAGTGTCAACGACTTAAGACGTTAAGTATATTCTTGCTTTAGAGTCTTTTTAATTGGTACGAACGTAACATAGAATGAGTCAAAGATCTCTGCGAGCTGCCGGCGTTGTGTAAACCATGAGATTTGCTATCCTGAAAGCACAATCTCAAGCATTTTCAGCAGTTCTTCGCCCTTAAAAGGCTTGGCAAGAAAGTATTGATTGCCGATCTTATGGTTCTTCGGGACCTCGCTTGCCCTAACCGCGCCCGTAAGAAAGATGACGGGGATGTTAGATGTATTGGGGTCGTCTTTCATTTCATGTGCAACACTTGACCCATCCATATCCGGCATCATTAGATCCAGTATGACTGCGTCAGGTCTTATCAGTTTACATTTGCTCAGTCCTTCCTCTCCGGTATGCGCAGTGTGTACCTCATAATTATTTGCTGTGAGCCACGATTCCACTATTTTAACTATGTCAGGATCATCATCGATAACAGGAATTATTTTTCCCACTGTGCCTCCTCCTCAATGTTTGCGCCGAATAGCAGATAGCTCTTATTGGAATCCCGGACTTTATTTCCTAATCTCTCTTTTTTGATTCTTCTTTCATCTTGTCGAGCTCTTCCTTATACTTTTCCGCCTGGGCTCTCACCATTTCAATTTCTTCCCTTGCCTTTGCCAGACTTTCTTCCTGCTTTTGTCTTTCTTCCCTCAGCTTGTCCTGAATCTCATCGAGACCGATATAAACGGCGAGAATACCGCCAAGTAAAATAATGACGGGGATTCCGCCCTTCAGGATAATGACAAAATCACTCCACCAGAATATAAGGCCTAAGAGTCCAATAATTACTGAGACTACACCGCCAATTAGCAATGACATGACCTGACCTCCTTTTGTGCAATTCAACTAAAAGTTGCCGAGGTTGAAACAATTGCTGTAAGGTACTAATATCTGTAATATATTAGGGTGGAACATAACATAGAATTTAGGTTCAGGCAAGGCGAAAGTTAACAAATTGCAAAGGAATGTATGGCTCAACGAAGAAGCTTGCAGGCAGACGGAAAAATATTCCTTGACATTAGCATCAAATACTTTTAGGTTTCGCGGACTATCAGAAACTGTGATGAGCAAATGAAAAAAGAATTCCTGCAACTGATAATTGACCAGACCCGCTGCAAATACACATATTGATGCCTGCTGTGCGCCTTAATGGGCGGGCATGCAGGCCTAATCCGACTTAACTCCAGACAGAATTAATCCTCAAAAAAAAGCAAGAAGAGAATTGTAACACTTTCTTGATTTGGGGTTACAATAACACAATAAATTTATCAGGAGGGACATATGATGAAAGCAATTATCAAAGCGACTTGGATTCTCGGCCTTCTTTTAATCTTTGCCGGCAACTCTTGGTCACAAGAACCGATCAGGATTGGGGCGCTGTTTTCGGTGACCGGAGCCCCCTCATTCCTCGGTGAGCCGGAACGCAATACGGCCACTATGGTGGTGGATGAGATTAATAAAGCAGGTGGTATTAAGGGGCGCAAGCTGAAACTGGTGATTTACGATACCCAGGGCGATGCCACCAAGGCGGTGCAGGCAGCAACGCGACTCATCAAGGAAGACCGGGTAAGCGCGATTATTGGCCCCAGCACGACCGGCGAGACAATGGCCGTTATTCCTGTTGTCGAAAAGGCGGGTATTCCGTTGATTTCCTGCGCAGCCGGCATCAAGATTACTGACCCTGTAAAGAAATGGGTCTTTAAAACAGCCCAGAACGATTCTCTGGCAGTGGAGCGTATTTACGATCACCTCAAGAAACGGAATATAAGTAATGTTGCCATACTGACCGTATCCGACGGTTTCGGCGCGTCAGGCAGGGAACAGTTGAAACTCCGTGCTAAAGATTTCGGCATCAACGTGGTATCTGACGAAATCTACGGTCCCAACGATACAGACATGACAGCGCAGCTGGTAAAGATACGCGGCAGCAAGGCACAGGCAATCATTTGCTGGGGAACAAATCCCGGGCCTGCCAAGGTCGCCAGAAATGCCAAGCAGCTGGGACTTAACCTGCCCCTCTACATGAGCCATGGCGTTTCCTCCAAAAAATTTATAGAGCTGGCCGGAGATGCGGCGGAAGGGATAACTCTTCCTTCCGGGCGAGTCATTGTCGCAAGTGTGCTTCCGAAATCCGACCAGCAGAGGAAGCCACTTCTTGCTTATGTAAACGATTACAAGAATCATTTTAAGGTAGAGGGGGATCATTTCGGCGGTCATGCATGGGATGCGGTTATGCTGCTTAAAGCGGCGATTGAACGGGCAGGAGACACACCTGACGCCATTCGTACGGAACTTGAAAATACCAAAAATTTTAAAGGTATCGGTGGCATATTCAACTTCTCACCTAGAGACCACGCAGGCCTCACAAAGGATGCGTTCATCTTCGTAACGATTAAGAATAAGCAATGGGTGCTGGTAAAATAGTTTTTGAAAGCCATCGTGAACGGCATAAGTAAGTAGACGAGAATTCCTCTGGACATCCCTTTGCAAAAGGTTTGGCAGGGAGGATTTTACTCCTTTGCATATCACGCGACAATTCCATGGAGCTTTTTGAGCAGATACTGCAGTATATTCTGTCCGGTCTCTCTACAGGGGCAATTTACGCCCTCATCGGGCTTGGCTTTGCCATCATTTACAATTCCACGAGCATAATCAACTTCGCTCAGGGAGAGTTTGTGATGCTGGGCGGTATGCTGACTTTATTCTTCCATATCACTCTGGGACTTTCCCTTCCGCTCGCTATTATCCTCGCTGTTGTGGTTACCACGGCGGTGGGCGCTTTATTTGAACGCCTGGCTATAAGCCCCCTTAAGGATGCTGAACCGATCATTCTCATTATCATTACCATAGGCGGAAGCATTCTTATCCGGGGAGTTGCCATGCTCCTCTGGGGAAAAGATACGCATGCCCTGCCTATGTTTTCCGGAAATGAGCCGATCATTTTGATGGGTGCCGCAATGATGCCGCAGAACCTTTGGATTTTTGGTATTACGCTGATAATCATCACAGCGAACAGGCTTTTTTTCCACCACAGCATAAGCGGGAAAGCGATGCGCGCCTGTTCTTTCAACCGGACAGCGTCAAGGCTTGTTGGGATAGATGTCAAACGTATGATCCTCTTTTCCTTCGTCATAAGTTCGGCCATGGGGGCTGCAGCGGGAATCATCATCGCGCCCCTTACTATGACGTCATATGATGTCGGTATCATGCTCGGATTGAAGGGGTTCTGCGCGGCCATCATCGGGGGTATGAGCAGCGGCATGGGAACGGTTGCCGGCGGGTTGATTGTCGGCGTTCTGGAATCTCTTGGGGCAGGTTTGATCTCCTCAGGTTATAAAGATGCCATCGCCTTTATTATTCTACTCCTGATCCTGTTTATCAGGCCTCAGGGGCTGTTCATAAAGGGAGAGGCGGAAAGGGTATGAAGTTCTTGGAAGGATCAATGAAACAGGAACTGATGAAATTTTTTGTTTTTGCTGTCGCAGTCTTCACAGCGCCTGTGTTCTTCAAGGGCGGCTATATTGTGAATGTGTTGGTCTTCGTCGGCATTTATACTATTCTAGCTGTGGCTCTGAACCTGCTGTTGGGACTTGCCGGTCAAATCTCTCTCGGGCAGGCGGCGTTTTTTGGCCTCGGGGCGTATATATCCGGCGTGTTGACCGCGACGTATGCCGTAAATCCTTGGGTCGCCATGGTCATCGCCGCCATTGCTGTGGGGATTGTGGCCTTCATCCTCGGTTTTCCCATCCTTAAACTTAAGGGACATTATCTTGCTATGGCAACCCTCGGCATGGGGATTATCGTTTACATTTTCTTCAACGAGACTGTCGATTTAACAGGCGGCCCTTCAGGCCTGCCGGGCATACCAAACCTCGCCATCAGTGGGATAATCTTCGACAGTGACATAAAAAATTATTATCTGGTCTGGTCCTTCGCCATCGTCACCATACTTTTATCTGTCAATCTTTCCGCCTCAAGGATCGGAAGGGCGCTGAGGGCTATTCACGACTCCGAGGTGGCGGCCCGTATCCTGGGAGTCAATGTCAGACTCTTAAAGGTGCAGATTTTTACTATTTCGGGCATTTTTTCTGCCCTTGCCGGAAGTCTCTATGCCCACACAGTCCAGTTTATTTCGCCTGCATCCTTTGGGTTTAATGTTTCCATAGAACTGCTTACGATGGTGATTATCGGGGGACTGGGGAGTATCTATGGCTCTTTTCTGGGCGCTGCTATTCTGACGTTACTGCCGGAGCTTTTCAGGACGTTTCAGGATTATGATATTGTCGTTTACGGTATTGTTCTGATAGTAATGACCATGTTTATGCCGGGCGGCCTCGTACGCGGCATACCGCTTCTGGCCAGATCCCTGCTTGCAAAGGTAAAGTCTGGTCTCCCTTCTGAGAGAAGAGTTTAGGGAGAATTCTAAGTTGCTTAAAATTGAAAGTATTACAAAAATATTCGGTGGCCTCACGGCCCTGCAGGGCGTTTCCTTCTCAATTGCAGCAGGTGAGATTACCGGCATTATTGGTCCAAATGGAGCGGGCAAAACTACTTTGTTTAACATTGTAACGGGTATTTATGATCCTACATCCGGTAAGGTCTATTATGGCGGGACAGATATAACCGGATTCCCTCCGGAGAAGCTTGCAAGACTCGGCATGGTACGCACATTTCAGGGTATTGAATTGTTCGGTCAAATGACGGTTCTGGAAAATGTCATGGTTGGTCTTCATACAAAGTCGAGAAGCGGCATCATTGCTTCTGCTCTAAAATTGCCGGCCCATTTGCGGGAGGAACGCCATATCAGGGAACGGGCGATTTCTTGGCTCGAATTCGCAGGTATCGCGGAACTCGCTCATATGAAAGCGGCCAATTTACCCTTTGGCAAGGGGAGACTCCTCGAGATTGCCCGCGCAATGGCCGTTGAACCACAGATAATCCTCCTGGATGAACCGGCAGCGGGGCTCAACAGCAGGGAGACTGCTGACCTTGCGACACTGATTATGAAAATAAAGGACTCCGGAATCACGGTAGCTGTCGTGGAACATGACATGGAACTGGTTATGGAAATCTGCAGCCGCATCGTTGTTATCAATCTCGGGCATAAACTTGCGGAAGGGACACCGCGAGAGATTCAGGAAGATGAAAAAGTAATAACGGCTTACTTGGGAGAGGGTTGACGGTGGTTTGTTAACAATGTTGAAAATTAAAAACATCAACACATATTACGGAAAACTGCATGCCCTGAGAAACGTTTCCCTCCATGTCAGCGCCGGAGAGATAGTGGCTCTAATCGGATCTAACGGCGCCGGGAAGACGACAATCTTAAATACAGTCTCTGCTGTCACGCCTCCGGCAAATGGCGAAATACATTTTGACGGCATATTAATCAGCAATCTTTCCACGGATGCCATAGTCAAACTGGGCGTCTCCCAGGTTCCCGAGGGGAGGCAGATATTCAAACCTCTTTCCGTTGATGATAATCTTGAACTCGGCGCATATCTCCGCTTCGAGGCCGGAGAAAAAAAGAAAGAAATAATGAAAGATAAGGACCAGGTTTATGAGCTTTTCCCGCGCCTTGGGGAAAGACGTAAACAAATCGCGGGAACCCTATCTGGAGGTGAGCAACAGATGTTGGCTATAGGGCGGGCGCTCATGGCGAAACCGCGGCTGCTCCTTCTTGACGAACCGGCGATGGGACTTGCTCCTCTGCTGTTACAGGATATATTTCGGGTCATCGAGGAACTCCGCAGGGAGCAGGGAACTTCCATACTTCTCGTAGAACAGAATGTACGGGTAGCGCTGAAAGTTGCCGATAGGGGATACGTGCTTGAAACGGGCAAGGTAATTCTTGAAGAGACGGCAGCAGAGCTTCTGGCGAATAAGGATGTGCAGAGGGCATATCTCGGAAAAGACAGAAAGGAAATCTGGGAACGTTAACGAAAAAAACGTGAGGTGCTTATGAAAATTTGGGACGCCAAATATGAATGTATGCCACGTGAAGAGCTGGAACAGCTTCAGCTCGAAAGGCTACAGGCAACTCTAAACAGAGTTTACAAGAATGTGACGTTCTATCGCAAGATGTTTGACGAGTTAGAGATTATTCCTGAAAATATGCAGTCCCTTTCCGAGTTGGTGAAGATTCCTTTTACCAGCAAGGAGAACTTGAGGATGAATTATCCCTACGGCATGTTTGCGGTTCCTCTTCGTGAAGTGGTACGGGTGCATTCATCATCGGGAACGACCGAAAAACCTGTTGTCGTTGGCTATACAAGAAATGACATCAAGGCATGGACGAATCTCGTAGCCCGCGTTATGACCGCTGCCGGAGTTACCCGCGATGATATGGTACAGATTACCTTTAGTTACGGTATGTATACGGGAGCCTTCGGGTTTCATTACGGGGCGGAGGCCATTGGGGCAAGCGTCATACCCATGGGCACAGGCAACACGGAAAAGCAGATAATGATCATGCAGGACTATAGAACATCAGCGCTTATTTCCACACCTACCTATGCGATAACGCTCGCAGAGAGGATGGAGCGTATCGGCGTTGACCCGAAGAAGTTGGCATTGAGGGTCGGGCTTTTTGGCGGAGAACCGTTGTCGGAAGCCATGCGCGAAGAGATTGAATCGAAACTGGGCATCACTGCCACGGACAATTACGGTTTGTCGGAAATTATCGGTCCGGGAGTGGCGGGTGAATGTGAATACAGATGCGGCATGCACATATTTGAGGACGCCTTTATTACGGAAATCGTTGACCCGCTTACGGGAGAACAGCTGTCTGCTGGGAGCGTGGGGGAGCTCGTTTTAACAACCCTCAAGAAAGAAGCCTTTCCCATGATCCGTTATCGCACGGGAGACATGACATCTCTTGAATATGGGCCATGCAGATGCGGGAGAACCATGGTGCGGATGAATAAGACGGCGGGACGATCAGACGACATGCTTATCATCAGAGGGGTTAACGTATTTCCTTCGCAGATAGAGTCTGTATTGGCCGCCATTGTGGGAACGGCGCCGCGCTACCAGATTGTGGCGGATCGAAGGGGTGCCCACGACTTGTTGGAGGTTCATTTTGAGGCTGCAGAAGGTACCTTCTTTGACGAAATGAAAAGGCAAAAAGCCTTCTTAGAGATGGTTGAAAAAAGGATAAGGTCCGTAATAGGAGTAAGCGCTACAGTGAAGCTGGTGGCGCCTAACACGATTGCCAGGCATGAAGGGAAGGCCGGGAGTGTTATAGATAGACGCAAGACATAGGGCGGCGGAATTTATTCCAGACTCTTCATAATGCTGCCACACTAGTCTAAGAATAAAGATACGCTTACGGAAGAATGACGCTCCGCATCCCCTGCTTCGGATTGATAAATTATTGACTCGCCTCTCTTACCGTTTCAGACCGCAGCTCCATACCTTCGTTTCCATCGCTATCTTGTGAAATCCGGATACAGTCATGAAACCGGCCGGGTTTGAGCAAACCAATTGTAAGGTGATACAGGGCGAATAGTTCCATGGAGAACGGCAGGTATCCGAAATAGCCGAGCAGGGGCATTTCAAAGATGTGGAGGAAGTTGAAGAAGGGTATATAATATATCCACTGCGGATATGAGTAAAAGTTCCACATCTCCCAGAAAAAACCGCATATGATACACCCGACCCACAAAGCCAGTAGCGGTTGCCAGTTGCCTACGGAAATGTACTGGAGAAGTGTACGGTTCTTCAGCCAGAAATTCAGTGGTTCGAGCATTAAATAGATTGATAGCCAGACAAAACAAAAAAAGTAAGTAGGCCAGATCAACATCAATAGCAGCATAATAAAGCCTACAGCAAAGAGAGCAATTAATCTGGCTGGAGTTATCTCAAATCGGCGGTTACATCTTATGCTGTTAATCCAGGTAAAGGTGCTGGCCAGCTCGGCCGTGCCGAATACGGCAGGCATGACCGTCGAGAAGCTCAGTGAAGAATACAGAAAATACTCAGCATCGGTGAAGTATTGCTCGCCCAGGTAGTACCAGTTCTGCGTGCGCAGGTTTATAATTTCAAAAAGCCACCATGCCGGCACGGAAATTAGAAAGAGAGCCGCATAGGTGGAGGGACTGCGGGTCAAGAGCGAATGGCCTTTCCGAGTGAAGACCATAGCGTCGACAGTGAGACAGTATCCCAGCCACATGGGGAAGAATCCCCACTGAGTGCGCAGTCCGGAAAGGGACCAGTTCAGAATCCAGAAAGTGATGGCCAGTCCTAGACCGAGCCACCCGTATACTGGCCATTTCCAAACACGTAATGTCAATTTCATATCCATCGCAAGACCCGTTTGTGACTTGATGCAAAAATGGAAAACAAGAAAAGAAAGAAATTATGATCAGTACCTCGCTTCATTATAAGCACTTAAAAAACTATCCAATTTAATCTTCCCTGTCAAGAAGTTGCTCTTCTTTGAGTATTTGTTGAAAAAAAAGAAAAAGTGTAATAGATATTTAGTCCTGATCAATATCCGAATAAGAGGAGGATGCCATAATGAAGGAAAAAAGGTCTGGTTGTGAGGGTGAGACTGATAAGAGAATTCTTAGATGGATGTTGCTTGAGGGGGAAATTACAGAGAAGGCTTTGCAAGCCTACCTTAAGGAACTCCCCGACGTGTCCTCATATGCGGATGAGATTGAAATAGAGTAACCCGGCTGGTGGACGACTTTTTCACACGGAAAGGAGATTATGCTCGCTGATTCTCACGCACATCTGGAGATGAAAGACTTCGACCGCGACAGGGCCGAAGTTATAAGGAGAGCTGAAGACGCGGGAGTTGACCTGATTATAACGGTCGGTACGACCTTGGATGATTGCAAAAAAGCGGTTTCCATAGCCAAGAAGTATGAGAATGTGTATGCGGCGATTGGTATTCATCCCCATGATGTCAAGGACATTGATGAGGGGACTTACGATTCTCTCAAGAAGCTGGCAAAAATGGATAAAGTTGTGGCCTTCGGGGAAATCGGTCTTGATTTTTTTCGTAATCTGTCTCCCAGGGAAACGCAGATAAGGAGGTTCGGAGAACAGCTGGAAGTCGCGGGCGAGATTGGACTACCCGTAATCATACATGATCGTGACGCCCATAAGGAAACCGTAAACATGCTGGGCACGTGGAAGCGGAAGCAAAAAGGAGTTATCCACTGCTTTTCTGGAGACCAAAGGATGGCTGCGAAATGTCTCGACATGGGTTTTCTTATTTCTATACCGGGGGCTATTACTTTCGGGAAGTCAGAAAAGCTTCAGGAAGTGGTGAGATATATCCCTGTAACGAGTCTTCTGGTGGAGACAGATGCACCCTACATTACCCCTCATCCCAATAGGGGAAAAAGGAACGAACCTGCCTATGTTGTTCATACGGCAAGAAAGGTGGCGGAGATAAAAGGCCTGTCCCTTGAAGAATTGGCCAGTGTGACATATCAGAATACAAAGGATGTCTTTGGCATCATATAGAGCCCAGGAATTGTTGCCAAGACATTAGAGAACCTTTTTGACAAGTTCCAATATTAATCCCATGAAAAAAGTCTTATTAGTCGTTGCCGGTGGCGAGATCAGAGACCTGGCATTCTTCCGGTCAAAACTCTCTGAGCTGAAACCTGCAGAGATAATCTGTGCAGACAGTGGCACCGGCTATCTTCATGCAATCGGTCTGGTCCCGCATGTCATAATAGGCGATATGGATTCTCTGTCGCCCGGTATGCTGGAGCATTTCACGGAGCGGGGGAGCAGGATTATCAGATTTCCGGAGGGGAAGAATGAAACTGATACGCAACTGGCTCTGGAATATGCTTTTGGTACCATACCTGATGAAATCTATGTGTTCGGCGCTTTCGGAACCAGGATCGATCACACCCTTGCCAATTTATCACTTCTGGCTCTGGGCGTGAAAAAAGGCATACATATTAAATTGATTGATGAATGGTGTGAGATTTTTATTGTGAATGGAGAGTGTACCATTGAAGGTGAACCAGGGCAGACAGTATCTCTACTGCCTCTTTCGGATAGGGTAACAGGAATAACAATCGAAGGATTTGAATATCCGCTTAATAACGGAGTGATGGAAATCGGGATACCTTACGGGGTGAGCAATCGCTTAATTGCCGCAAGGGGTGTCATTTCTGTCAAAAACGGTCATCTCCTTGTGATCAGATATTTCAAAGCGGGGGTCCTTCCCTGAGGAGGCAGATGAAGTTAGTCCGCGTTCTAACCGTTGCCGGTTCGGATTCCTGCGGCGGTGCAGGAATACAGGCAGATCTGAAGACCATCATGGCGTTAGGCGGTTTGGGAATGAGTGTTATAACGGCCCTCACCGCTCAGAATACCTTTGGCATCCAGGATATTTGTGAGATCTCGCCTGAATTTGTGGAGAAGCAGTTTGAATCTGTCATGACCGATGTGGGTATTGACGCTGCCAAAACGGGGATGCTGACGAATACCGGCATATTAAAGGCAGTTGCGAGAATGATCAGGAAATACGGCATTGAAAAGTTAGTCGTCGATCCCGTAGTGGCGGCCAAGGGAGGGGAGGCATTGATACGAGGTGAGGCGAGGGAGGCATTGATGAGCGAATTGCTTCCACTGGCCTTCGTCGTGACGCCGAATATACCTGAGGCCGAGGTCCTGTCCGAAATGAAGATAACCTCCACCTCCGATATGAAAGAAGCGGCGAAGGTCATTTACCGCTTC
>Ga0315294_10003617_pt1 | contig 16855 bp, 14 predicted proteins | sample YL17G13_40_MG_FD_203626 | JGI IMG/M metagenome (GOLD analysis project Ga0315294, IMG submission 203626) | Sediment microbial communities from Yellowstone Lake, YNP, Wyoming, USA - YL17G13_40 | ecosystem: Environmental > Aquatic > Freshwater > Lake > Sediment | place: USA: Wyoming | collected... | reverse complement strand
CCGCAGCACGGGTTATCCGTGGAGGAATTTGCGAGTCTCGCAGGTAATTGTCTGAATGTCAAAAAATTCGTGGAGGAATTCACAAACCGTCCCATCGAACGTATAGCTGAGCTGGGAACGGCCTGTCTCGGGCTGCAAGGTTCTGTGCCATGCGGCCGGAAGTGCGATGCGGCCGATGGCGCCCGCTTGGACTGAATACTACAGGATAGCGAGCGGCAGCCTCTCCGTCAGTCCGGGAGCGCAGTGCACTCGTTTACTTCCGCCAGTCTGCACCGATGTTCCGTGCCGTCAGTGTGCTGGACAGACTCAGTGGTACAAGTCGGGTCCGGGGTACATGAGGCCCCGCTGGCCGCTGCATCGGTCGCACTTTTCCCGCATGCAGCGGCAGGAAAGTAACTTGGTGGAGGAATTAGTGCGAAATTTCGCAAACTCGTGCGGCGGCGATAACGCGGGGATTCGCTTCAGCAGGATCGAGCACGCATTCTGTGGACAGCCGTTCGAGGGCGTGCTGCCCGGTGCCGAGGAGGACTCTTCATGAAACCGGTTCTCACCACATGCGGCTTTTGCAGTTGCGGCTGCGCGCTTTACGTCGAGCCAGCCGACAGCCGCGTCGTCGGTCTCCATCCGAGCGAGAACCATCCCGTCAGCACCGGGCGACTGTGCATCAAGGGATGGAACGCGACGCCAGCCGTGATGGGGGCCGACAGGCTGAAAACGCCTTTGATTCGTAAAGCGGACTCTCTTGAACCTGCCTCCTGGGACAAGGCAATCTCGTTCGCGGCGTCGGCTCTTAAGCGGATCCTGGCCGACTCCGGTCCGCAGAGCATCGGTGTCATAGGCTCTGCGAAGACGACGAACGAGGAGTGCTACTCGCTCGTCAAGTTCGCCAGATGCGTTATAGGTACCCCCAACATTGACGGCGCTCACCGGTTCTACGACGCGTCGCTTATTCATGCCCTTCTCGAGACAACGGGGACACCCGCATCACAGATTGATGTGAACTCCGTGGCACAGGCCGGCTCGATGCTGGTCGTGGGCGCGAATGTCATGGAGCAGTTGGCACACATCGGTTCGCGAATCCAGGACGCCGCGGAGAACGGCTGCCGGGTCGTGGCCGCGGACCCACGGACTTCAAGAATCGCGCCTCAGACCTCGCTCTTCCTGCATCCAACTCCGGGCACGGATTTGACCTGGATTCGAGCGCTGCTCAAGACAATAATTGACCGGAAACTCTACGTTGACCATGCCCCTGAGATTCCCGGATTCGAAGAGCTCGTGGTTTCGCTCGATGACGTGCAGGCGGGCCGACTGGAGGATGCCTGCGGAATAGATCCCGACGCGGTCGGAGAAGCGGCTCAAATCCTGGCATCGAACCCGCCTCTCGTCGTCATGTTCGGACTTGGCGTGCTCCAGCAGTTCGAATCCTCTCGAATCGTCAAGGCGCTGGCAGACGTCGCCGTCCTTTTGGGTGGTTCAGTAATGCCGCTCAGGGGTCAGAACAACGCCCAGGGAGCTTCTGACCTCGGCCTGTCGCACGATCTCCTCCCCGGATACAGGCCGCTCACGGATCCAGGAGCTAGAAAGGTATGCGAGATACTTTGGGACCGCGAGCCGCCCACGGAGCCCGGGATGTCCGCGGTGGACATGATACTCGGGTGCCGGTCCGGCGCAATCAAGGGGCTTATGATATTCGGGGAGAACCTGGCGCTCTCGGCCCCGAACACCGAGGAGACCCTTTCCGCGCTGGACAAGGTGGATTTCCTCGCCGTGTCGGACCTGTATCTGACGGAGACCGCCCGGCTGGCGGACGTGGTTTTCCCGGCGTGCTCGTTCCTGGAAAAGGACGGCACCTTCACCAATATCGAGAGACGCGTGCAGCGCGTGCGGAAGGTATTCGAGCCGATAGGGGAATCGAAGTCCGATCTCGACATGATCGCGGATCTGGCGTCTGCCCTCGGCAGAGACATCTCGCGTGAACCCGCCAAGGTTATGGCGGAGATTTCGGCGGACGTGCCGCAGTATCAGGGCGTGTCCTTCAAGGCGCTGGATGAATCGTGGGGTCAGCAGTGGCCGCTCAAAGGCGCCGCGCCGAAGCTGACGCCGGTTCCCGCTGCTGCAGCGGAAAGCGACAGGGAATATCCATTCCGGCTCATAGCAAGCAGGGTGAACTATCATCAGCAGACGGGCACGATGTCGGCCAGAAGCACCGTGTTGGCACGGGAGTATCCGGAAGCCTATGCTGAGCTCAACGAGGGCGACGCTGAGAAACTGGGCGTGAGGCCGTGGCAGCCGATCAGGATTTCCTCGAAATCCGGCGCGCTGATCCGCACTCTGATGCTCAGTGCCTCGGTGCCCGTGGGCTGTGTGCATGTGCCTCATTTCTTCGGCGGTGACTCGCCCAATTCGTTAGCATCCTACGAGTGCGATGCCGTATCGGGCGTGCCGGTTTACAAAGCGTGCGCGGTGAAAGTGGAGGCGGTGAGATGAAAGCTGGCGACGCGCTGGTTCTCAAGAAGTCCGATGCGCTGATGTTTTTCGCGAGCCTGGCTAACGAGATGCGGCTCGTCGCGCCCAGGCACCTCTTCGGCGGCGACGTGATGTTCGGAGTGGTCGAGTCGCCGAAGGAGATTGTCTGGGACTACGGTCACGACATTTATCCGCCGAAGCGATTTCTGCTCCCGCACTTTGAGGACATGTTCCGCTGCGAGAACGGCAAGACGGCCCGGATCGAGAACCTCGCCGACGCCCCGGCCCAGGCGATAATCGGAATTCGCTCCTGCGATGTAATGGCCATCAGGTTTCAGGAGAGGTTCTTTGCCTCTCAGATAGTGGACCCGTATTACAAGTCGCGCTCGGACAACACAGTGCTCTTCAGCCTGGTGTGCAACAAGCCGCCCAAGAAGGAATGCTTCTGCATCTGCTGCGATGCCGGACCGTACCTGGATAGCGGCTTCGACGTGCAGCTAACGGACCTGGGCGACAGGTTCCTCTACGAGATCGGCTCGGAGAAGGGCGCGAAGGCCACTGAACCCGGCGCCTATATGCTTTCCGAGGCAGGAGCGCCCGATTTTGACGTACGAAGACGCATCGAGCTGCAGGTGGACTCGCTGTTCGAGACGACGGCCTACATCGCGAAGGCGATCAACTTCATCTCTGAGGATGAAGTTCCCAGCCAGGTATGGGAGGAACTCGGCTCAATGTGTTTCCGGTGCGCGGCATGCACCAATCTGTGCCCGGTTTGCACGTGCTATACGGTTGACGACCGCCCGGAAGCGGACGGTTCCTTTACGAGATGCCGGTCGTGGGACTCCTGCCAGTACTCCGGCTTCACCCGGGAGGCGAGCGGACACAATCCCAGGCCGACGTTCGGCGCTCGTGTGCAGCGCCGGTTCTACCACAAGGCAACTTATCAATACATAATGCGGGACGGCAAACACGGCTGCGTGGGCTGCGGGCGCTGCGTGAGCGCGTGTCTCACGAAGCTCGATCTGCCCAGCGTCATCAAGCGCATCAGAAGAGCTATGCACGAATATCTTGAGCCTCAAGAGAAGGCCGCCGAGGTGTGACCGGATGGTACTGACAGCAGCTAAGCCGCGAAGAATGTGGGGCGTCACCGACCAGCCCAGCGCGAATCTCTACATACCCATGATAGCGGTCGTGGACGAAATCATTGACGAGACTCCCGATACCAAGACCTTCAGGCTGCGCTTCGAGGACAAGGATTATGCGAAGTCCTTTAGCTGGGAGCCGGGGCAGTTCGTCGAAGTGACCGTATTCGGCGCGGGCGAAGCGCCCATAGGGTTTGCCTCCGACCCCTCGGAGAAGGCCCTTTTCGAGCTCACTATCGTCGCGCGCGGCAAGGTCACGCAGGCTATGCACGCGCTCGAGAAGGGTGACCGGGTCGGCATCCGGGGGCCGCTGGGTAACTGCTGGCCGCTGGAGGAGGTCAAGGGCATGGACCTCATCATCGTCAGCGGCGGCTGCGGACTGGCGCCGCTTCGGCCCGCGATTCTTCACGTGCTTGCCAATCGCAACGACTACGGCGAGTTCTGGCTGCTGTACGGCGCAAGGACTCCCGCGGACCGGGATTTCAAGTACGACCTGGAAGCGTGGGCGAAGCGAGATGACATGCACCTGCTCCAGACCGTGGATATCGGCGATGAGACGTGGAAGGAAAACGTCGGCGTCGTAACCACGCTGTTTGACAAGGTCAAGGTTAAGGCTGAGAACGCCGTTGCCTTGACGTGCGGTCCGCCCATCATGATCAAGTTCGTGACCATAGAGCTGCTCAAGATGGGGTTTTCGGAGGACCGCATTGTCACGAGCCTCGAGCGGTACATGAAATGCGGCGTAGGGAAGTGCGGGCACTGCTGCGTTAACCATGTGTACATTTGCACGGAGGGCCCGGTGTTCACTTACCAGCAGATGCAGGCCCTGCCGGAGCTGAGACTCTAGGACGTTGCTGCACGAGGAATTGGCATCGAAGCTTTCGGGGAGCGTAGTCGTCGTCGGAGTCGGGGATGTCGGACGCGGCGACGACGGCGCGGGCCCGCTGGTGGTTCGACTGCTCGCAGAGGCCGGCGTTGAATGCGTGATTGACAGCGGCGCGTCGCCCGAGCTCGATACGTGGAAGGTTCGCGAGCTTGAGCCGGACACGGTGCTGTTCGTGGACGCGGTGGACTTCGGCGGCTCGCCGGGGGATGCCGCGCTTTTGGAAGCGGCCGATCTGCGGGAGAGCGGATTCGATACACACAGAGCACCGCTCAGGCTGACGATGGACTATCTGGAGCAGGACCTCGAGTGCAGGTGCTTCCTGCTGGCGATTCAGCCGAAGGACGTGCGGCGTGGAGCGCCGATGTGCGACGAGGTAAGACGATCGGCATCGGATCTCGCGGAGCTGGTGAGGGAGATCGTCGCGGGAGTATGAGCAAGAGTAATTCATCATCCCGATTCATCGGGACACACGAGGATGAAGACCCCTTGTAGTGGCCGTGCCTCTGTGCCGGCCAGAGCTGATTGGAGAAGACGAAGGTGAAACAGCAGGAGTTTCTCTTAGACTTGTTGACGCACTTCCCGGATATCCTAAAAAACTGCCGGGAGCATGTGAAGGATCAGTTCGTTGCCGTCATTCCTCGGGAAGCGCTGCCGACAGTCGTGAAGCACGCGGTTAAGCAACTGGGCGCGAGGTTCGTCATCAGCGTGGCGACCGATATGCGCGAGAAGACCGGCGACTTCACGGTGTCTTACATACTGGCTTTCGACGAGCAGAAGAAGTTTCTCGTGCTGCAGTCCCATGTTCCGGCAGACGATCTGAAAACCGCCTCGATAACGCCGGAGGTACCCGCGGCCAACTGGTCGGAGCGCGAAGCCTACGACCTGCTCGGCATTGTGCCGGTCGGTCATCCGGATCCGCGCAGGCTGGTGCTCTCCGATGACTTTCCCAAGGATATCCACCCGCTTCGCCGGGAGTTTGCGTACAACGAGCAGTTCCCGCTCGAACCGCAGAATGCGCCGCCGCGGGCGGCAGCGCCTGAGGGCACGACGGTGGTTCCGCTCGGGCCGTTCTACCCGACGCTGGAAGAACCAGCGTATTTCAGGCTGTTTCTGGATGGGGAACGCGTCGTCGGATCGGACTACCGAGGCTTCTACAACCACCGCGCAATCGAGAAGCTGGCGGACAGCGAGCTCAACTACAACCAGATCCCCTTTGTAGCGCAGCAGATATGCGGAATCTGCGGCCAGGTGCACTCGTGCGCATACTGCCAGGCCGTGGAAGATGCCTGCGGCATAGACACGCCGATGCGCGCGAAGTACATCCGCACCCTCCTCCTGGAGCTTGAACGCATACACAGCCATCTCCTCTGGGTCGGCTTGGCCGGGCACATAATCGGCTTCGACACGGTCCTCATGCAGGTATGGCGAATTCGCGAGCCGGTGATGTGGCTCATGGAGCGCATCACGGGCAACCGAAAGCACTATTCGTCGAACCTCATCGGCGGAGTGCGATTCGACATAGACGATGCGGCTGCCGAAGACATCAGGCGGGTCCTGGACAAGGTCGAGGCCGAGTTCAAAGCCGTCGCCGATGCGATCGTGATTGATACGACGCTCATGGTGCGACTCAAGGATGTCGGCATTCTCACGGAGGAAGATGCGCGTGCTCTGGGCGCAGTGGGACCGACCGCGAGAGGATCCAACGTGCCGATAGACTGCCGAATTGACCATCCGTACGCCGCCTACGAGGGGCTCGGAGTTCAAATCCAGTACCAGGACGGCTGTGACTCCTGGGCGAGAACCGTAGTACGGGTCCTCGAGACCTTCGAGTCCATTCGGCTGGTTCGCAAGGTGCTCGACGATATGCCTGCAGGACCGGTGATGGCCGACATAGATCAGGATCTGCCGTACGGAAAGATCGGCCTGTGCTCGGTCGAAGCCGCCAGGGGCGAGTCGCACCACTACGTGCTGACCGGTGATGAAAACCGGCCGTACCGCTGGCGGGTGAGAGCTCCCACGTATCAGAACCTGCAGGCTGTCCCCTGCATGATCGAGGGCGAGCAGCTCGCCGACGTGCCTATCAGCATCGGCAGCTACGACCCCTGCTTCTCGTGCACGGAGCGCGTGGAGACGCTGGACGTGAACACGAATAAGATTCGCATCTACACCAGAGAAGATCTTGAAGATATGTGCAGGCGCAGGAGCCGGGAGAAGGAGTAGGCGGACATGTTCAAGGCCAAGTTCAAGGAAGCGGTGATATGCTTCGGCGCGGGGAGAGTGACTCTTGCGTATCCCTTCGAGCCGGCCGAGGTCCCGCCCAAGTTCCGCGGCAAGATCGAGTTCGATGCGCGCAAGTGCATCGGCTGCGGCGGATGCGCGAACGTCTGCCCGCCGAGGTGCATAGTCATCGAGGATACCGGCGAGGTCGCCCGGATCACCTTCCATCTCGACCGGTGTATCCAGTGCGCCCGGTGCCATGAAGTCTGCCCGGAGAGCGCGATCTGGCCGACGGAGCAGTTCGAGACGGCGACTCCTGACAAGTCCGACCTGGAGTCCGAGTTGGTGCTCTGGATGTCGAGCTGCCAGCGGTGCGGGCGGTGCTTCGAGACGGACAACGCCATTGACAAGTTTCGCAGCAAGCGGTGGCGCGGCAGAGGTCCGGGCGAGGAGAACAAGCACGGCATCTTCCCGGTCAAGCCGCCGATTGAGTTCGTTCCGCGCGCATCGCTGGTGAGAGAGGGCGAGGAGAAGTCATGATACCCGAACTCTGCAAGAAGATGTTTCCGAAGTCGCTGTGGCTGTTCCACACGAACTGCGGCGCCTGCAACGGCTGCGACATCGAGGTCATTGACGTGCTGACGCCGTACTATGACGTGGAGCGGTTCGGCATGAAGCTCGTGGGCAGCCCGCGCCACGCGGACGCGCTGGTCATCTCCGGCTCGGTCAGCAGGCAGGTGGCTCCGGCGCTCAGGCGACTTTATGAGGCAACCCCCGACCCCAAGGTAGTGATAGCCGTAGGAGCATGCGCGGTCGGTGGGAACATATGGTTCGACACGTATAACATCCTCGGCGGCGCGGACAAAGTCGTGCCGGTCACCATGTATATTCCGGGCTGTCCCCCGAGGCCGGAGGCGATCGTGTACGGCGCGGCTCTTGCGCTCGGACTGGTCCCGAAGAAGGTGTCGGCTCGGCGCGAGCAGCATCTGCCGCCCGGCTTCGACCTTGACGAATACCTCAAGAATTGGCAGGGCGAGCCGGTGACGGCCGGCGCTTAGAGGGAGAAAGGACGCGAAATGCAGCCGTTAGCAGTTGCGGTAGTGGCTATCCCGTTCTCGGGTGCCGTCCTGTGTCTGGCCGTTAGAGACAGGGCCAGCAAGTACATCGCCGTGCTCACGACGCTCCTCACGGCTGCCGCTGCGATTGTCCTGTCCGTGGGGCTGCCTGTAAGCACCTACCTGTTCGGCGGCATGCCGTGGCTCGGCAAAGCGGCGTCAAAGGGTCTCTTCGGCTACCAGCTCGATCCCCTGGCGTTTGTCATGCTGCTGGCATCAACCGTGATCGGGCTCGTCATAACCGTATACTCCGCGGGATATCTGTCTGCCGGCAACCGCGACCATTCCACAAAGGAAGGTCAGGCGCGGTATTACTTCTGGCTCATGGCGTTCGTAGGCTCCATGGTGGGGATCGCCATCTCGCCCACGCTGCTTCAACTGCTTATCTTCTGGGAGATGACCACGCTCTGCTCCTGGGCGCTGATATCCTTCTACGACAACGAGGAAAGCTTGAAGGCCGGCATCAAGGCGCTGGTGGTCACTTCCTTCGGCGGGCTGTTCTTCATGGGTGGGCTCATCTGGGTCTTCAGCGCCACCGGGTCAATGCAGTTGTCCGCTCTCGGGCAGATGACGCCGGCCATGCGTGCCGGGGCATTCGCGCTCTTTATGATTGCCGCGTGGGCGAAGAGCGCTCAGTTTCCGTTTCATACCTGGCTTCCCGATGCCATGGCCGCGCCCACGCCGATCAGCGCCTATCTGCACGCCGCGGCAATGGTGAAGGCAGGCGTCTTCCTGACCGCGAGGCTTCTTTCGTCGGGCTGGTCACTTCCGACAGGAATGGGGCTGCTCCTTTCCATTGCCGCGCTCGTCACCATGTTTGCCGCACTCTATCTCTACTTCTTCCAGGACGATCTGAAGCGCCTGCTGGCGTACTCGACCATAGCGCAGCTCAGCTACATCTTCCTGGGTCTTGGCTTGGGTGCGCTGGGAGCGCCCATGGCGTTCCGGGGCGCTGTTCTTCACATACTCATGCACGCCTTCGCTAAGACCACGCTGTTTCTGACCGTGGGAGTGGTGGCATACGCTACGGGAACCCGCAGTATATCGAAGCTGTCGGGCTTGGCTCAGAGCATGCCCATTGCCGCGCTCGCGTTTTTCGTCGGAGCCTTTGCGCTGACCGGCGTACCTCCGCTGGCCTGCTTCTGGAGCAAGATGTACGTCCTGGCGGGCGCTCTGCAGGTTCCGGGCGCGTTCGGGCCCATAGCTCTGATACTCGTGCTTGTGGAAAGTCTGGTCACATTCGGATGGTTCTTGTGGGTCGGGCAAAAGGTTTTCTTCGGGAAGGCCAAAGGCGCCGCTGCTCGCCTGCAGCCCCACAATGAAACGACCAGGGAGAAATCCCTGGAGGTCGCGGGTGTCTCGGACCCGCCGCGCAGCATGGAGTGGGTGCTCATTGCAATGGTTGTGCTGACGCTGCTTGCGCCGGTCGTGGGCATCCCGATAGTTTCGCGTCTGGTTATCGCGCCGTGAGTGCTAAAGCGGGGAGTTTGGGAGATGGCTTACACTAATCTGGAACTGGCCTTTGTGCTGCTCTTACTTGGAGCGGTGCTGAGTGGTCCGATGCGCTCCTGGCGATCGGCCGGCTGGACCGCGGCGGTCTTCGTCGGTCTCTCCACTGTGCTTGCCTGGAGCGACGGGTTAAAGGCTTTGCTCGGCCGCGAGACCGTGCGGGCATTCATCGTTCCGCTTCCCACGTTCGGAAGCGAACTCGCCGTATCGCTGGATCCCCTTGGCGGCGGCTTCGTGATGCTCATCACCGGCGTGTCGCTCCTCGCCACGATATACTCCATCGGCTACATGGGATCGTACAGGCACGAGAGCCCGCGCAGGTTCTATTCCCTACTGCAACTCTTCATAGCCGGCATGATAGGCGTCGTGTCTGTTGCCGACTGGCTCTTCTTCATCGTGTTCTGGGAGCTGATGACGCTCGCCTCGTACTTCCTGGTGACTTTCGAGCGCGGCGATCCCAAGGCGGTCAGGGCCGGTTTCAAGTATTTCATAATGACCCACGTCGCCACGGCCGGACTGCTCGTAACGGCGGTCGTGCTGTGGAGAAGCACGGGATCATTCGCATTCGAGGCGCATAAGTCCGGCCTGGCCCTGATGACCGTCTCTTTCAGGAGCTTACTGCTGGCGCTTTACCTGCTCGCATTCGCTACGAAGGCAGGCATCTTCCCCATGGGCGACTGGCTCCCGGACGCGCATCCCGCGGCCCCGTCGGGAGTATCCGCGATCCTGTCGGGCGTGATGATAAAGCTGGGCGCGTACGGCGTCCTGCGCGTGTTCTGGGGAATGCTGCCGGATATCGGCACACGCGGCGAGGTCATGACCTGGGGCGCCGTTATCGTGTTTCTGGGTACTCTGTCCGCTTTTGTCGGCGGATTGGCCGCCATGAAGGAGAACGATTCGAAGCGCCTGCTCGCGTTCTCCAGCATAAGCCAGACGGGGTACATCTTCCTCGCGCTGGGGATCGGGATCGCGTTTGCCAAATCGGATACGCTGTCGTCGCTGGCACTGCTGGGACTTCTCGGCGCGGGATTCCACATCCTGAACGATGCCATCTACAAGTCACTGCTGTTTATGAACGCCGGGTCTATCCTTTATTCGACCGGCACCCGGGACCTGAACAAGGTCGGCGGGCTGGCGTCCGTCATGCCTTTGGTCGCCGCCGCAGGGCTGGTAGGAGTTGCCAGTCTGTCGGGTCTGCCCCCGACTAACGGCTTTGCATCGAAGTGGCTGATCTACCAGTCGTCAATATCCGGCGGGCTGCATTTCGCCCCATTCGTGGCCGTGGCAGTCGTAGCTTTCTTCGTGAGCCTGAGCACTTTGGCATATTCGCTGAAGTACTTCGACACGGCATTCCTCGGAAAGCCCGCTGCCGAGACGCGCCGGCCGGTGCCTGTTCCTGGGACGATGACGCTGGCGCAGGGCGTGCTCGCGCTCGCATGCATAGCGATAGGTCTCGCACCCGTATGGGCGGTAAACGTGATTGCGTCCGTCTTCGGCGCGCTGCCGGCGGAGACGTTCAAGGTTGGCCGCGTGGGCGGGCTCGCTGCTATTCCAGCGGGCGGGGCTGTGCCTGCGCTTTGGAGCCCCGTAACGCTGTTTGGGGCGTTCCTGCTTTGCTTCTTCATCGCGGAGATGATACGGCGCTGCGGACGCGCCAGCGTGAGAACCGTTCCGGGCTGGTACGGCGGAGAAGAGCACGCGGATGACGAGGTCCGGTTCAGAGCGCAGGGCGTTTACTCGCCGTTCAACGAGGCATTTGCGAAGGTATATCCTCACGTTCCCATCCCGCGCCTGCCCAGTCTCGGGAAGCTGAAGTCAGTGTTCAATCTCGACTCCTGGCTCTACGGCCCGCTCCTGCGCGGCGGCGGAAAGATGGTGGACAAAGTCAGCCGGTCTCACGTGGGAGTGCCTCAGCTTTACATGATATGGCAGGTGGCCGGCATGATTATCGTGTTGGCCCTGCTCTTCGTGCTTATTCGCTAGACTCGGAGGAAGAGATGTCCGTTGGTACTATGGTCGTTAACGGCGCTGTGGCTCTGCTTCTCGCTCCCATGTTTGACGGCATCGCGAGAAAGATCAGGGCGATCATACACTCGCGCAAGGGGCCGCCCATAACGCAGCCGTACATTGACATTCTCAAGCTCCTGGGCAAGGAGGATCTGCGGTGTACGGCGAGCGTGGTCTTCCGGTTCGCGCCCACGATCGCACTGGCGTCATTTCTGGTCGTGGCGCTGCTGACACCGATGGGTGCATCGCCGAGTACCGGCGTCCCCGGCGACATGGTCACCTGGATCTACTTCCTCACGCTCGGGGCCTCAGCGATCATCATACTGGCCGCGGCGTCCGGCAACCCGTTCGCCCAGTCAGGCGCCGCGCGCGAGATCATGATGCTCCTTTCCGTCGAGCCGATAGTTGTTGCCGCGTTGATCACCGCCGCCGTCAAGAGCGAGTCAATGCGCCTGACGGACATGATGGCGTGGAACCTGGCCAATGGCCCTTCGGTGTCCATGGTCAGCGCGGGCATTGCGTTCTTACTGGCGCTTCAGGCTGCAATGGGCAAGCTGCCGTTCGACATACCGGAAGCCGAAAGCGAGATCGTGGACGGCCCGCTTGTCGAGCTGAGCGGCCCGAATCTCGCGACTGTGAAGCTCGCGCTTCTGATCCGCCAACTGGTCTACTGCTTTCTCCTCGTGCAGATATTCGTCCCATGGCCGGCTCTCAGCCCGTGGCCGCTGTCGGTCATCGCGGCCCTGGTGAAAGTACTCATTCTGTTCGGACTGGCGGCGGTGATCGAGGCGGTTAGTCCGAGGCTTCGAATAGACCAGTCCATGGTCTACATGAGCCGGGTGCTGTTCGTGGCGCTTGCCGCCCTTACCTTTGCAGTAATTGGAGTGTAGCGATGACAGGCATCAGTCCGCAGTTGGTTCACACATTAAGCCTTTTGATGATCCTCACCAGCTTCGCGGCGGTGGAGGCGCGCAACCTTCGGCACTCCACGATCGCATATCTGGCGCAGGCGCTTCTGATATGCGGCCTGCTGCTCGCATATGCGACCCTGAACGAGGCGCTGTACTATTGGGCCGCGACCGCCCTGGTTACGAAGGCTGTGCTTGTGCCGTGGTTCCTGTGGCGCGCCACGGCGGACGCGGAGCAGGAAACAAAGCCGCTCATCGGATTCGGGATATCGGCTGTGTTGATTATCGCTCTACTGGCAGTAATGTACAAGTTCACGCACGCTCACGCAGGTCTGTTCGTCAACGCTACCGGCGAACTGGCCGCGCTCGCCGAGACCAACCTGGCGGTGGCGTTCACCGTGTTCGCGCTGGGGGTCTATGCGATACTGACCCGACGTGATGCGATAAAGACGGTGATCGGGCTCTGCCTCCTCGAAAACGGGGTTCACCTGAGCCTCGTGAGCCTGGCCCCGACGATTAAGGAGACGGCGCTCGCGGGAATTGCCACGGAGGTGGTCGTCACCGTCTACCTGCTGCTCTACATCATAGGCGGCATCAGGGAGAAGTTCGGAACGACGGACACGTTCAAGCTTTCCGAGCTGCGGTGGTAGAGTTCGTTCGTGCGTTGGCTGGCTCGGAGTATGAGTAGGAGTAAGAGTATGAGTATGAGTAAGAGACGAAGAGGTGCCGGAAATGCCTGTTGAAGCAGCATCCATCTTGCCCGCGCTGGTGGTGATTGTTCCGACCGCCGCGGCGGTTCTGATCTTCCTTCTCGGCCGGTTTACGACGTGGCTGCGGGAAGTGCTCGGCGTGTTGGGCGCCGCAGGCGCGCTGGCTCTCTCGCTGGCCGTGGGGCACTCGACCCTGAGAGGCACGGTGTTGACCTCCTTCAACGACCAGTTCCGTGCCGATTCGCTGAGTGCCTTGCTGGTAGTGCTCGTTTCCGGGATCGGTCTCCTTGCGACGGTTTACTCGCTCAGGTACATGCGGCACCAGGTTCAGGAGGGCGGGCTTCCGCATACGACCACCGTCGGGCGGTTGAGGGCCTACTACGGCTGGCTGATGCTCTTCATAGCCACCATGCTGTGGGTGTGCGTCTCGAACAACATCATCATGCTCTACGTCGCCGTCGAAGCGAGTACAATCGCGAGCGGGCTGCTCGTTGTATTCTACTGGGACAGGCGCGCGCTGGAGGCAGGATACAAGTACCTGATGCTGCTCACGGTGGGCATCACCTTCTCGCTGTTCGGCTGCGTCCTGGTCTACGCCACGGGAGCGAGCATACTCGGCGGCTCCAAGGGACTGCTGCTTTCGGAGTTGAAGGGTGCGGCAGGAATGTTCCCGACAACCACCGTCGTTCTGGCATCCGCCTTCCTGATAGTCGGCTTCGGAACCAAGGCGGGCATTGCGCCGTTCCATCCCTGGCTGCCCGATGCGCACGCGGAAGCGCCCACCCCGGTCTCGGCCCTGCTCTCGGGCGTCATGCTTAAGGTGGCCATTTACGCGCTTGTGCGAACCGTGAGCATGTTCTATCCGAGCTTTGCGCCGGTAGCGATGTTCGCGCTCGCGCTCGGCGTGTTCACGCTGGTTATCGGCGATGTGATGGCTCTGGCCCAGGACGATCTGAAGCGCATGCTGGCATACTCGTCCGTCAGTCAAATGGGATACGTACTCATGGGATTCGGAATCGGCACGCAGCTCGGCATCTACGCGGGCCTGTTCCACTTGCTCAATCACGCCCTTGCGAAGGCTCTGCTGTTCCTAGCCGCAGGAGCGGTCATGTACTCCACGGGCGCGCGCACGATTTCCCAACTCGGCGGGCTGGCGAAGAAGATGCCCGTCACGAGCTTTTGCTTCTTTGTGGGCGCGCTGGCTGTGGCCGGTGTACCTCCATTCAATGGTTTTCAGAGCAAATTGGCATTATTCGCCGCCGGCGCTGGCGCGGGAGACTGGTGGGCTGTTATAATAGGAATAGCTGCCAGCCTGATTACACTGGTCGTGCTTGTCAAGGCTGCGAAGGCGGTGTTCTGGGGCGAGCTATCCGGGCCGGCTTCCGGACCAGCCGTGCGAGAGGCGCCGCTGACGGTCTCCGTGACCATGGCTATCCTCGCGGTTCTATGCCTGGTCATCGGGATCTATCCGAAAGCTGTATACTCGCCTCTCAGGGCCGCCGCGGCCGTCGTGCAGACGATAAGCACACAGTCGCCGGGTCTGGCAGCGGAGCACGGAAGCGCGCCTGCTGGTTCCCGGTCTGCGCTGAGAGCGGCTCGATAGCGTCCTCGTGCAATCGGCTCTTCCCGCTGCTGCTTCCGTTAACAGGGCGTATTCCCTATGCATGAGCTTGCCGCCACGCAGAGCATCCTCTCCCTCGCCTTGGACGAGGCCGCCAAAGCCGGCGCTGCGAGCATCACCAAAGTGTCGTTGAGGGTCGGCGAGTGGTCCACCATCGAGCCGGACTGCGTCAGATTCTGCTTCGATGTTCTGGCGAAAGGCACGCCGGCCGAGGGAGCAGAGCTCGCGGTCGAGCTCGTGCCGGTCAGATATGAGTGTGAGGCCTGCGGACTTCACTACACACCCGCAGACGGCGGATTCTCCTGTCCCGGATGTTCGGGTCGCAGGGGAAAGCTGGTCAGCGGCAGGGAACTCTATGTTGATTCGATAGAGGTTCGGCATGCGCATACCGCTCGTTCGAAGAGTTCTCGAGGCAAATGACCTTATCGCGGCGGAACTGCGCGCTGGGTTCGAGAAGGCGGGGCTGTTCGCGGTCAACGTCATGGGTTCGCCGGGCGCCGGAAAGACCAGCCTGATCGAGCAGACGGTGGAGCACACAGGCAGCCGGCTGAGGATCGGCGTGATCGAGGGCGATATCGCGACATCGCTGGATGCGGACAGGATTGCCCGCTTCGGAGTGCCTGTGGTTCAGATCAACACCGGCGGCGCCTGTCACCTCGACGCCGCCATGGTCAGAAAGGCGCTCGACAGACTGGAAGTGTCCGGCCTCGGCGTCCTGCTGATCGAGAATGTCGGCAATCTGGTCTGCCCGGCGCAGTTCGATCTCGGTGAAGCGTGCAAGGTGGTCGTGTGCAGCCTGCCCGAGGGGGACGACAAGGTCCTCAAGTATCCCGCGATCTTCAGCCTGGCCTCTGCGGTCGTACTGAATAAGCTCGATTTGCTGGAACACTTGAAGTTCGACCTTTCCGGATTCAGGCGGCATCTCGGCGAGTTGAACCCGGATGCCGTTCTGCTGGAGGTGTCCTGCGTCAGCGGCGAAGGACTCGAACGGTGGATGGAATGGCTAGAACGAGGAGCCCGGAACGCGAGACAATCAGGTGGCAGATAGCAGTCTCCGGCACGGTGCAGGGAGTAGGCTTCCGCCCGTTCGTGTACAGGCTGGCAGAGAAGTACAATCTCGCGGGCTGGGTCTGCAACACGGCAGCCGGGGTCCTGATCGAGGCCGAGGGCAGAGAGGAAGACCTCCGCGGCTTCCTGGAGTCGGTGAGATCGGAGGCGCCGGCGCTCGCCTCGATACTGGCTGTATGCGCGAAGATGGTGTCTCCCGCAGGCGGCGCGGGATTCATCATACGCGGCAGCCTGGATGATGCCGAGATTCAGCCGATCGTGCCGCCCGACGTTGCCATGTGCGCGGATTGCCTTGCTGACATATCCGCGCCCGGAAACCGCCGTTATCGCTATCCGTTCACCAACTGCACGAACTGCGGTCCCCGGTTCACGATCATCCGCCGCATCCCGTACGACCGGCCGAACACCACTATGCACGCTTTCCGCATGTGTCCGGAATGCCGGGCGGAGTACGAGAATCCAATGGACCGGCGATTCCACGCTCAGCCGAATGCATGTCCGGCCTGCGGTCCCCACTTGAGCCTGGACGGACAGAGCTGCCCGGACGACTCCGAGGTCATCTCGAAGGCGGCTGCTCTGCTTCGGGACGGCAAAACCCTGGCCGTGAAGGGCCTGGGCGGATACCACCTCGCATGCGATGCTCGGAATACGGAGGCGCTGAGTGCGCTGAAGATGCGCAAAGGACGCTCCGGGAAGCCGCTCGCGATGATGTGCGCCGACCTGGATGAAGTTCGCCGCGTGTGCGAGGTGGATCCTGTGTCGGAAGCGCTGCTCCTTTCGCCTGAGCGGCCGATAGTGCTCATGCCTGCGCGTCCGAACAGCGGCATCTCACCTCTGGTGGCTCCGGGAACGGCGTCGCTCGGCGTGATGCTGCCTTACACGCCGCTTCATCAGTTGCTTCTGGCCGAGAGTCCGCCGTCCCTGGTGATGACGAGCGGGAATCTCAGCGAGGAGCCCATCGCGTATCGCGATGAAGACGCGCTCGAGCGCCTGGGTCATATTGCCGACCACATCCTGGCGCATGACAGGCCGATTCACATGGGCTGCGACGACTCGGTTGCGAGGGTCAATGAAGGTGCGCCGATGGTGATCAGGCGGGCCAGGGGATACGTTCCCAGGCCGATCGAGCTTGACGTGAGCATGCCGCGAGTGCTGGCATGCGGCGGCGATCTGAAGAGTACGTTCTGCCTGACCAAGGGCAATCTG
>Ga0315294_10003616_pt1 | contig 16859 bp, 8 predicted proteins | sample YL17G13_40_MG_FD_203626 | JGI IMG/M metagenome (GOLD analysis project Ga0315294, IMG submission 203626) | Sediment microbial communities from Yellowstone Lake, YNP, Wyoming, USA - YL17G13_40 | ecosystem: Environmental > Aquatic > Freshwater > Lake > Sediment | place: USA: Wyoming | collected... | reverse complement strand
TGAGCCCGTCTGTCCCGGTTGTGCCTAGGTCTTGGAATACGCTCTGGTTGTTGGTTGAATTTACGCTTGCTCCGTTTGCTGGTGTTCCGTTTGTGAAGGAAACGTTGACTTTTACATACCACTGATGTGTTACATTCTTGGCATTGTCTGCAGAATAAAAGAGCACTGCTGAACGGTTCAGGTTGCTTGCGTTAATAATCAAATTATCTCCGGAATTGTCTGTGCTTATACTTCCCGTATATGTTTGGTTGATGCTTTGGCCAAGGAATGTCACGTTTGCAACCGTATTATTGGTTGAATTTTCCCTGAACCATATTTTCGGGTAATTGAGCCTGGACGTATTTATGGAAATTCCCTCAAAGGAATTATTCGTTGAGTTTAGAATGTAGATGCCCGGAGAGTTGGCCCAATCAGGACCATTCACTACCATCGTCATATTAATGAACGAATTTTGAGTGTTTTTTCTTATAAGATAAATCCCTTTACCTCCGTTAGTTGAATTTATCGTAAAGTTGATAAACCTGTTTCCCATCGCATTAGATAGGACAATCCCGGAGAAACCGCAATCCATGGGTGAAATCGTGAAATTATAGAAGGTGTTGTTATTGTCTCCTTGTTCGAGGTCTATCGCATTCCAATAACAACCGTTGGTTTCCTGGATCATGGAAAAATGTGAAAAGAAATTGTTGTTATTGCCATAATCCCCCGACGCGATTCCATATGTATATAAATACCCATCCGTCATTTGCGTTAAATTAAAATATGAAAAATTATTCATGTGCGAATTTCTTAGATACACTCCCCCTCCTCTTGATAAAACCGTGAAATTGAAGAATGAATTGTTTTCCGAATTCCAACTTGTAAGAAAATTAGAGTAGGATGTGGATTTGTTTGAGATGCTGAAGAAATTGGATAAGGTGTTATTATGAGAGCTGCTAATCCAGAAATATGAGCTGGAGGAATTGGTAAAAGTTTCAAAATTTGACATATTATTATTTAATGAGCTGATTAGCCAAATTATCAAGGAACCCGTATTTGATGCGTTTATTTTTAATGCAGAAAAGTTGCTGTAATTTACCAGACGGATATACGCCCCATAGGAATTCGTACCATTAGTTGAAATTATCAGATTGGATATATTGTCAAATACAGATTCATAGAACCTGAGCCCTATCGAATTAGAGCCATTGGTTGTTAATGTCATGTTATTCATGATGATTCTGCTGCTATAGGGAAGATCGAAAGCATTCGCAGTGAATCCATACGTGAGTATATTTATTTCGGAAAAAGTGTTGTTTCTGGAATATTCCATGATAATTCCATTGCTATAATTCGCAAGGGTATATATCGTGACGTTCGTAATATTCGAATTATTCGTTCTAATCAACCATGTTCCATTCATCCCCGCAGTGTTATTGAAAGTGTCGTTCTGCTGGAAAATCCTGCAATTCTTTATTGTAATGTTGTTCCTTCCCACTGCTTGTATTCCGTTTCCTTCGCTTTCCCTTGCAAACTCAATTGCATACCCAGTGCAATCCAGCGTGACGTTATCGCTCCCGATTATTATTCCGGTTCCCGAACAGTTCAAATCAGAATCAAGAACCGTGTCCGCATTTATTGTCATGCCGCAGGATGCGCCGAATAGGATGTTAACCGTCATGCTTTCGTTGATGGTTGTATTAATGGAATTGATGAAAGAACTCTTGTTTGCAGTGAAATTAGTCATCGCATAAAGGTATGCTCCTGCGCCCCAGAGAGTCGTCTCGTTCATCACTATCCAGCCAGTAAGCCCTCCAGTGGTTGTTCCCAAATCCTGAGAAATGCTCTTGTTGTTCGTTGAATTCACGCTCACTCCGTTCTTTGGATTGCCATCGTAACCAGTGACGTTCGCTCTCGCATACCATTGAATGGTTACATTATGCGTATTCCCTACTGCATTGAAAAGTATTGCGCTCTTATTGAGATTCGTGAAATTAAGGAGGAAATTGTTGTAGCAGGCGTTTGGCCAATAGGAATAAGTCGAATTCAGGGACTGGCCAAGCAAAGTGACGTTTGCAAACAGGTTGTCATGTGCGGTATTGATGAACATGATCTGAGGGGAAGTTTCATTCGTGGTATTTATAGTGAAAAGCGAGAAATTGCTGTACGTTATTCCATAGAGATAGATTCCTTTTGAAAGGCTTCCAAGAGTATTAATTCTGAAATCATGGTAATTTTCTGAACTTCCCGATTCCAATCCGTTTGAAGAGTTCCCATTAGTAGTGATGTCAAAATTTGAGAAGATGTATCCAGAGCCGTATATTTGCGCTATTCCGCTTGAGCTGTTCGCATTGGTTGTGATTGTGAAATTCATCAATACATAGTCCGTCCCATAATTCAAATCCACTCCTTTGGAAGAGAGCCCATTTGTTGTGATTGTGAAATTCATCAAAGTATTTGAATAAGTTGGGTTGTAGCCGTTCTGGACTCCGGGGGAACTGTTGCCGTATGTCGTTACATTGAAATATGTCAGATTATTGTAGCTTGCCCTAATGAGATCCACTCCTATAGAACTGTTTCCGTATGTGGCGATGGTAAAATTCGTATAGTTGTTTCCTATGGCAAAACCATCGCTTGCTATTCCGTGCGAGCCATTCCCGTAGGTGGCGATTGTGAAATGGGAGTGGTTGGCACCTGAAGGGAATACGCCATATGAACTATTCCCATTCGTTGTTATGTTGAAATAGGAGATAATGTCGCTGCTTGTTGAATAGAGCCCATGGGATGCATTTCCATAAGTGATTATGTTGAAATTCGTGATATTGTAATTCGAACCATAAGCCCTGTATAATCCCCTTGAGCTGGTTCCATAAGTTATGATTGTGAAATTAGTCAAAGGGTAGTTTGTCCCGTAATTGAAATTGGCGCCATCTGACATGTTTCCAGTCGTAAAAATGGTGATGTTTGTCAGGGTGTTAATGTATGTTGGGTTGTAATTCGACTGGATTCCCGGAGCAGAATTTCCGTTCGTGGTTATGTTGAAGAAGGAGAGATTGTTGTAGCTTGAGCGGTAGAGATATATGCCAATTGAATTATTCCCATTGGTAATTATTGAGATATTTGTGAAATTTGTATAAGTATATCCACTTCCGGCAGTGTTCCCGGATATGCCATGGGATGCGTTTCCATATGTTGTGATTGAGCAGTTTTCCAGCCTCTCATAGCCTGAACTGAATAGGGCGATTCCGAATGCGTTGTCTTCTGCCGTGCTTATTATCGTATTCCTGACAGTGCAATTCTGGGATTGATAAAGGTACAATGCATGCACATAGCTTTGGTCAATGCTTTCATTCTGCTGGAGAATAATGCAGCTTTTGATTGTGACGTTATTCTTGCTCGTGATGTTCACTCCATATCCCATTGTTTCTCTTGCATATTCTATTGTATGTTCCGCGCAGTCAAGAATCAGGTTATTTGTTCCGATGTTCAGCGCTGTTCCAGTGCAGTTCAAATCGTTTCCCATTATCGTGCTCTGGTTGATTAAATCACCGCAAGCCACTGCAACTGAATTCGTGTATGGCGCCAAGGGGAGATTATCCACTTCCCCGCTTCCCATATCATAAGTAGTATCGCAGAATGAATCAAAATTCGTGTTAGCGCACGTATCTGAAAAGCCCTGCCCGGACCAGTTTGCCCAGTAGTTGCCGCCAATCCTGCTCATTCCCATTATGTTTGGGCCGGTGGAGTTGGTTGTGTTCCAGAAACTATCCGCCCCATTTGCAATATATGCATTGTTTGTATTGTTGAAAAAATTATTATAGAAAAAATTATTATCATTGGAACCATCAACTATGTATAATCCATAATCTGAGCTGTTGGAAATGTTTATTTTTGATATTCTGTTGCTTGTTACCGTACCAAAACTTAAGTAGAGGCCATCATAATTATTGAAGATTGAGCCTTCAGTTAGGTTGTTTGAATTGCTTCCCCAAAGATAAATCCCATAACTTGAAAGGCTGTTTCTTACGGAAAAATTGTAGATTCTATTGAATCCGGATAGGGTAAAATATGCTCCAGCACGGCATGATTGGATAGTTATATTGTTGAATGTTGTATGGTTTGCATAAGAAACCATGAAACCCCACGCTGGGGGATTTGCCGTGTTTGAATTATTTACTGAAGAATTGTAAATGAAAGAGCCATTGATGCTTGTTAATCTTATTCCGTACGTGAAATTATTTACCTGGCAGTTCCTTATCGTTATGTTTTGAAGAGGAAAGCTGGTTGAGTTAATTGCAAAAATTCCAGATCCATAAGTCTGCCCATCAATTATGTTGTTTTGGCAGTTCAGCTCCACATTGCTTGAAGTTATTGAGAAGCATGTTGTTGGAAAATTGGTAATATTGTTGATGAGACTGTAAACTCCCTGCTGTGCTATTTGGGAGCAATTGGCAAGGGTATAGTTTACACTGGTGATATTGTTTGTCCCATCAACCAGGGGCAGATAGTCAACTTCCGCCACATATCCCAAACCATGGGGGGTGTCACCTATTCCATCTCCATTGGCATCTACTCCCTTGTAATCGTTCCAGTAATTTCCGCCGATATATGAACCGCCGAGAATGTTCGTACCTGCCTGCAAGGTTATGTTCCAGAAGTTATTGTCCCCTTCATTGTCTCCTTCAAGTTGTACATTTTGAGAGTTGTTGAAATAATTGTCAAAAATTACATTATTATCATCAAAATCGCTGTCGATCTGGATTCCATATTGTGTACTATTAGTGACGTTTAATTTGGAGAATCTGTTGTTTCCAACACCGCCAAAACCTATATACACTCCGACATTGTTGTTGAGAATTGTACCGGATGTGAAATTATCCAGGCTGCTGCCGCCAACGTATATTCCATAATTGCTATTTGAAGAAGTGAGATTGTCGATAATGTTGTTGAGGCCGTACATATAGAAACCAGCATAATGGCAAAAAAGGGCGGAGAGGTTGCTGAAAAGGGAGTAATTTGTATTCGTTATTCGATAACAATATGATGGAGGATTTGCTGTCGTGGTGTAATTCACTGAAGAATTATAGACAAATGAAGCATTTACATAATTGAATCTAATCCCGAAGGTGAAATTATTAATAAAACAATTTCTTATAGTCACATTTTGAAGAGGATATGTTGATGAGTTTGATACGAATATTCCAGTTCCATAAACCTGCCCGTCGATGTAATTCCACTGGCAATTAAAATCGACATTGCTTGAAGTGATTGGAAAACATGTTGTTGGATAATCGGTTATATTTGCAATAAGATTATAAACACCGGGCTGGGATATTTGGGAGCAGTTTCCTAAGGTGTAATTTACTTCGGTAATGTTATTGGCTGAATCAACCAATGGCAAATAGTCTATTTCTGTGACATACCCTAAGCCATATGGGGTGTCCCCTATCCCGTCTCCATCAGCATCAACTCCCTTATAGTCTGCCCAGTAGTTTCCGCCCATATTTGGGCCGCCGACTATATTTGCCTCTGCCTGCAAAGTGATGTTCCAGAAATTAGTATCCCCCTCATTGTCTCCATTTAGAAATACGTTTTGAGAGTTGTTGAAATAATTGTTGTAGAAGTAATTGTCATCGTTAAAATCAGAATATATCCGAACTCCATACCGGGAATTGTTTGAGACGTTTAAGCCGCTGAATCTGTTCCCTATTCTCGAAGTTGTCCCATAACCAATTCCAATTCCGTCAACATTGTTTTTTAGATTCCCATCAGTTATATTGTTGTAGCTGCTTCCTTCAACATAAAGTGCTCCGCAGCCTGAACAAACCGTTGTTTGGTTCAATGCTGTGATATTGTAGATTCTGTTGTAATCCGAAGATGCCAGATAAAAAGATTTTTGAGTTGTGGATTCTATGGTGATATTGCTGAAAGTTGAATGGTTGGAACGATAAATATAGAATCCATTGATAGCTGAAAAAAGTGCAGATGAATTGAAAACGAAGGAATTGTTCACATAATAGAAGTAAATGCCATTTGAAAACTCATGAATTATGCAATTTCTTATTGTGACATTTGTAAGCATTGAGCTTGCAGTCCCTGATGCATTGACTCCCGCTCCCCCTGTCACTCCATCTATCACATTGTAATTGCAGTTCAGATCAACGTTGCTTGCCGTTATATTGATGCAGGAGCCTATACTGTTTGAGACTGGCGCTGTCAAATCATATGTTCCTTCAGAAATTAAGTTTTCGCACCCGCTGATGTCGGTGGAGAAAGCTATGCATAGGCAAAGCAAAAGCGCAAAAAGGAATTTATAAGGCAAGTATTTATTATTGGAAAGTACCACATAGTATTAGATTTGGAAGTATTTTTAATTTTATCGAGCTGTTTCTAGCTCTATAAAAATACAAAAACTAAGAATTTTCTATGCAAGGCATTCAAATCCCCGCATATAAGCCATTGAATCTTCTCATGAAAACCATTTATTCTTTATTGTATTCATTTCATCCTTTTCACAGCTAAGTGTTCAATTTTGAATATATGAAATTATTATCCTTTCAGTGGATTATCCTTTGGGCGGATAATCCACGAGCTGGATAATATCATTGAAATCCGTTAATCACACGCTCTCCTTCACGATTTTTCTCAATTTCCCGTGCAGCTCTTCTCCCTTCTTCTTGCTCTTGTGCTCAAGCGTGATGCGCATGATTTCTTCAGTCCCTGAAGGCCTTATCAGGAACCATCCTTCATCAAAATCAACGCGGATTCCATCCTCAAGGGAGATTTTTCCTTCAAATTTCCTTATTTTCTTTTTGATTCTCTCAAGCGCGCCCTTCTTCTTCAACTCCCTGCAGAAAAGTTTGTCTCTTGCCATGAAATTGTTGTTTTTCGCCCTCCTGAATCTCTCCTTTCCGTTCATTGAGAGCATCTCATAGAATTTCATAATGCTGAAGAGCGCATCCGGGCATAATATTCCGTTGTTGAATATGTATTCCCCGCACGGCTCCCCTCCGAATAATGCTTTTTTCTCGATCATTTTTTCCGCAATGTTCCTGCTTCCCACGGGAGTTATGATCAATTCGCAGTCATATGCTTCACAAACTTCCCTAATCAAAAGCGATGCTTCAACAGTTGAAACAATCCTATTCCTTCCTTTCCCCTTGGTCTGAACGAGGGCTTCAATCATCAGGGCGAGTTGCTCATCCAGCCCAATCAAGCCCTTTCCATCGAATAGAACAGTCCTGTCGCAGTCCCCATCATGCGCCGCACCTAGAAGGTTGAGGTTTCCTGCAAGCGAAATTGTTTCCTTCAAATTCTCATTGGTGGGCTCAAGAAGCCTGTTTGGAGAGCCGGAATATTCGCAATTGAGAGTCAAACTGCTTCCGCCCATATTCCTTATTGAGAGGGGGGATGCAAAAGAGCCAGCGCCATTCCCCCCATCAATAAGAATCCTTTTCTTCTCAAGATTCTGGAGATTGAAGAAGGAAAGATTGTGCTCAATGTGCTTCTCAAAAACATTTTCTTCAAAACCAACCTGCCCAAAACAGGAAGAATTGGATTTTGCTTTTATGCTTTTTTCCTTATTGAGTTCGTTGAACTTTTTCTCGATTTCATTCTCGATTTTAATGCTTATCTCCTTTCCAAGAGAATCAAGGATTTTAATCCCATTATGGGAAGGGGGATTGTGGGAAGCAGTAATCATGATTCCGAAAGATTTTTCCTTTGCGCAAACATAAGAAAGAGAAGGTGTGGGGAGAATTCCGCATATTATCCCATCAGAACCGGATTCAATCAATCCTGAAACGATGTATTCCTCAAGGTATTTGCCTGAAGAGCGCGCATCCCTTCCAACAAACACTCTTTTGGAATAATCTCCTGTAATTCTCGCAATCCTGTAAACGAGCTCCGGAGTAATTTTAGAGCCGACTTCTCCCCTGATTCCCGAAGTGCCGAAAAGCATGGTTTATATTTCATTGGAAAAATTAAAAAGGTTAGTTCTTGGGCGACAGCCAATGCGCGCTAAATCTTGCTGCTAATTCCCTATCCGCACTTCAGTGCGGAGATACAGAGCGCCTCTGACGAAAGGGAGTTTGAGGGAACAGCAATTTGCTTTGGCAAATTGCGTGCTTTTTTCCATGGAAAAAATGCAAAAGTCAGTTTTCCCTCAACGTGTTTTTTATCAAACTTTTTCGAGCGGAAAATTTCGACCGGAAAACCACCCTATCCCTTCCTTTATATACTCCTTTTTCCCAATTTTTCCGAGGAGAATTCCATGGAGAGAATCAAAACCTACAAATTCAGAGTATACCCAACAAAAAAACAGGAAGAGCTTCTAAACCACCACTTGTGGCTTTCCAAAGAACTTTGGAATGTTCTTCTTCAAAAGGAAAAAGAGCACTATAATGAAACAGGCAAATTCATTGAAAAAACAGAACTTCAGAAATTGACAAAAAACTCGGGCCTTTTCTCCCAAAGTGCACAGGCAGTCTGCCACAGGCTGCACAATGCAATAATGAAGATGATCAGGGAAAGAAAACAGGGAAAAAACATTGGCTTTCCAAGATTCAAGAATTTCTTCAGAGTAAAAAGCCTTTATTACCCGCAGGCAGGCTTCAAACTGGAAGAAAAGCTCGAAGTATCCCCATTTGGGGAAATAAAAATTAAAAAACACAGGGAAATCCACGGAGCAATAAAAACCCTGACACTCAAAAGAAGTCCTTCTGGAAAGTGGTTTGCAATGTTTGTCGTTTACGTAGAAAAGAAAATTCCAAAGCAAAACAACGGACCCAAAACGGGTTTGGATTTCGGCTTGATGAATTTTGCAACCCTCTCAGATGGTTTTACAATCCCAAACCCAAAACCTCTCAGCAAACACGAACAAAAACTCATATTCTTTCAAAGAAGATTATCAAAAAAGAAGAAGAAAAGCAGAAACAGGAATAAGGCAAGAATAAAACTTGCAAACATTCATGAAAAGATAAAGAATATGAGGCTGGATTTCCTCCATAAAACATCAAATTCCCTCCTTTCCAATTATTCTTTCATTGCGATTGAAAAGCTTGCAGCAAGGGAAATGACAATCAAAGGACACGGAAAGGGAATAAATGATGCAGGCTGGGGCATGTTCGCATTCATACTCTGCAGCAAAGCGGAAGAAGCTGGCTGCAAAGTTGAATTCGTAAATCCGATGAACACGACAAAAGAATGCAGCAGGTGCAAAGCAATAGTCCCAAAAAGCCTTCACACAAGAACACACGGCTGCCCAAATTGCGGATTAATTATGGACAGGGACCAGAATGCTGCATTAGTCATACTCAACCGAGCTACCTCAGGGCATGGGGGAAGTAACGCCTTAGGAGATGGGAGAACCAAAATCCCGTCGTTGATTAAGGAACCCGGGAACCCCATATTATAGAGTGGGGAGGATGTCACTAAGGGCTTTTTCAATTATTCAGCAAGTCTTTTGCGTTTGAATGCCTGCACATTTTGATTTTTCCAGAAAGGACCAGTTACTTGGTTGGTTCGCAAAGCTTTGCGATTTGATTCAATAATATTGTCGTATCTGTACTCTGTCCCACAATGGATTCTCTTGCATATTGTGAAGCTGTTTTTCCGGACGAATCTGTTTCAGATACACTGGTACCTAATTTTATTAGTGTTTGGACTGTTCCCAGAGTATCTCCTTGCGCTTCGCCATTTACAACAGCCCGGATAAGCACGTGCAATAGGGTGTTACCAGCGAACTTTTTTTGTGCAAGCGTACTATCTTGTGCAATGATACTACTGATTGTATCCGGATCACCCGCAATTACTGCCTTTCGGAGCCTTTCTGCAGAACCCCCTATAGGTGTATTCGCCATCGCTGCGATCATTGGATCACTTCCGGACATTTCCGGTGCGGGCGGTTGTCCTTTTCCCTTTTTCATTTTTCCTTTTTGTCCTGAAGCTCCTTTCGCAATTGCTTTTGAAGCCTGATCTGCGGTTTTTTCAGTTTTTTCGCTAGGCTTAAACAAACCAGTTACTCCTCTCCAAGCCCTACCAATAAGTGATAGCTTTTGTCCTTCCTGAGCTTGCGGTGCCTTTGTTTGAGTTAACTGAGCCTGAGTTGGCTCTCTCGGTTTTCCACTCGGATCTACCCCTTTTGGACGTCCATAATGTGCCATTCTTCCACCTCCAATAATAAATAAAATATACAATGTGACACATTATATTCTTTTCGCTCCGTTTAATTCAATAGTTCTTTCAATTGGCTTTCCCAAGGCCTTTTTTTGAAATGGCGATGGTTTTGTTACGTCATCTGTCGAATAAAAGCTTATAATCGGGAAAAGACTAATTTATTGTGAGGGAGAACATGACAAGCAGGAACAGGAATGCCCAACAGGAAGTTACGCCAGAGCAGCTGGCAAAACGCCATACGAATGCGTTATTTGGGCAGATAACTGAAGAGAAAACACTAGATGACTTGTTAAAGGCTGTAGACGGGATGATAGCGAGATTGCTGAAGGATCCCAATGATGAAAAAGCAGCGAATTACCTGAAAGCTCTATTGGATAATATTGAAGCAATGAGAGCGAGATTCGCTGCAAATCCCAATGATTCAAACGCAAAAAGCGCTTTGGAAAGGATGGAAAAGCATCTTCAGAAGCTGTTTGGAAGGTTTGATGAGCTGTTTGCAAAATTGGCGCAAACCAGTTCTCAAAACATACTTCTCAGGTATAGGGGAACAATAATGGCAATGAGGATTGCGCTTCATCCGGAATTGAAGCCGCATGCACCAGCTCCAAAAGCAGCAGCTGAGGAAGCGCTTAAACTAATGGATGCAGAGCAATTAGTCTCCTATTTTAACAGTCTTTTAAGCAGGTTTGGAGCAGGGGATTACTCCATTCCCGATAGCGAAAAGGATGCTTTCATCCTTGCCTTGAAAGCCCTTTACAACATAATAATGAGCGCGGGAATAGACGAAGGAACGAAAATTAAATTAATGCACCTTTCCGGAGAAGCGTATTATGTTCTTTCTTCAAACAATTCCTCTCTTTTGAATTATTTGAAAGAGCAGGCAAAAACAATGGGTTATGGGAAGTCATTTGAACAGTTAGAGAAGATGGGAGCAAAGCACAAGGAATCCTTTACAACAATTGTTGCGGAAATGGAAAAATTGATGAGAACAGAAAATATTAACGAAACCCAATTGAAAAGGCTTGAAGCAATAAGGGAGATGCTGAGAATTACTTTCAGATTCACCTGGGATGATTATAAGAATGCCCATCCGGACCCGAAGATTAAAAATGCAGGAACGCAGATTCTTGAAATGGGAAAAGCAGTGAGGGCAACTCCTGTTGAATACGCGCCTCCTGAGCATGTTGTCGTGAGAGTCGCTCCTCCTGAACAGCCAACGGAAACTCCTGTTCCTGCAAAAGCTGAAGAAAGGCCTGCAATTGTTGCTAAGGCTCCTGCAAAAGCTGAAACCCCCACTGGAACAAAGCTTGATTCTGCGAATGCAGGAACCGGGATAATCGCGGAAATATTCGCAAGCCTCTCTTCCAGAACTTCCAATGGAGAAACAAGGGAAACTCCTTCAAAAGCAGTACAGCAATTGGCTCCCCCCGAAGTTTCAATAACCCATCCTCTTAACCCCATGGGCTCTGCAATAAGAGCGCAGCAAGCGCAGACGGTTAAAGAGGTTGTCGTAGATAAGAACCTTCCGGAGAGCAAGGGAGGTTCAGGGGGAAGCTCAAAGGAAGCATCAACTGCGGACAACATTAAAAGGGAAGCAAAATCAGAAAAAGGAGAAGAGGATGAAGAGGAGAAATAGCTATTTTGCAGCAACTGGTTGAGCTTTTCTGCTTTCTCTTTGTTTTTGCTTCAAAGCTCTCACAATTGTTCTCATATCGTCTGGATTATAGTTTATGTTTCGATTGAAGCCAAGCATGGATACTCTGACAAAAGCCCGATATAATGCCTGCGGAATTTCGCTACGTGGCATCAAACTATCATTTCCATCCTGGGAATAGCTATGCGCATTTTGCGGATCAAGAGCCTTGCACACCAACGCGCGTATTGCACTCCTGACGCTTACGGCGCGACTAATATGCTTATCAGTATCTGCAATTGCCAAAGCCCTGATTTCTTTAATTTCATCTTCTGAGTGGCCTTTTTGCGTTCCAATCTTGGCAAACTCTTCGCTTTCAAAGCCCTCTCTTAAAGCGAGATATTGATATCTGGCTTCCTGAACTGCCTTAAGGCCATGGGGATCCCCAAGAATAATTAATCTGTGCAGGGCATAGTCCATCAGATCCTTATCCCCGCTCCGTGCTGCCCTCATGAGGTGGCCAACTGAATAAATTCCCCGTATATTAAACAGAAGGTAGAGGGCTTCGATGCGCGCCATCGAATCCATGCTTCCATCGGTAACAATTGTACCAGCTGCCCTTTCGATCCTTCTTGCAGTTTCAGCGCCGAAGAATTCCTCTGCCAAAGCAGGCGATTCTTGTGCGGTTGCCCTTTCATTGTCATCCAGCATTGGATGGTCTTCTTCAAGTTCTTTATGAAACCCATAAGTCACATTGAGATAGGATATCTTCGCAAGAATAGCAACAGCAGTGGAGACGCCTTCTGATTTTTCTTCAAGGATTTTCAACAGTTTTAAAATCGTAATTCTTTGATCCGAATTATACACGAGCGCATTGAATGCTTCTTCTGCAATCACCGTGTCTGCAGACCCCCACAGCCCGCAACTGCCAGGCTCGCATACAGGGTCTAAACCGATATCATGTGGAGAGATTGCATTTTCTTTCTCAACATTTTTTTCTAAAGCGAGCCTGAATAAAACATCAAAAGCATATTGATCTTTTAGCAAGCCCAGAACCCTGATTGCCATCCTTTTTTCATCGTATATTCTTCTCGCGTTTCTCCTATAAAACCAACCTACAATCCGCTTTTCAGTTTGTTCTCCAGTGATTCCAATTGGCGCAGTTGCAATATCGGCAAGCATTCTCACTAAAACAGTGGAATAACCCCGGTGCCAGTGAAAAAGAACCTGACCAATGCGGTCTTTCCATGCCTGCGCCCTTTCTTTTGCAAATGGATTGGTTGCATTGTATTCGTCATAATCCCCGGGTTTTTTCCCTTTAATGAATCGTTTGATGAATTCTTCACTATTCATTTCGCCACCTAAATAAAATAAGCAAGCAAACATTAAAATATTATCGTTAAAAATAAACGCTCTTTACGAGAATAAACTACCTTCAAAAAAAGAGAAAATTAAATAAAAGCTATTTTGCAGCAATAGGCTGGGCTTTGGGGCTTGCGCTTTGTTTTTGCTTCAGCGCGCGCACGACGGTTTTCATGTCAGAAGCATTATACTCCCCTCCTAAAAGTGCAAGCGCTGAAACGCTGGATAAAGCCCTGCGCAAGGTAGTAGAAAATTCCTCGCTTTGCCTCAAAGTGATGTTTCCATCCCGGGAATAGCTTGCGGCATTCTCCGGATCAAGCTTACTGCATATTGACGCAATGATTGCTCTTGCTTTGTCTCCTGCCTGATTGATACACCTATCGATCCCATTAATAAACAATTCCCTGTTTTCTTCGATTTCAGCATCAGTTTGACCTTTTGCTTTTCTGATTCTTGTGAATTCATCTCCTTGGACGCGTTCCCGCAATCCAACCAATATGCTTGTTGCTTCATTGACGGCCTTCAAGCCATGGGGATCGTTAAGAAACATCAAATCAGATAAAGCATAATGAATGATGTCGATGATTCCGCTTCTCGCTCCCCTCATGAGATGGCCTGCTGAGTATTTTCCCCTCAGGTCATAAAGAAACCAAAGCGCGTACAGACGCGTATTGGGCTGTGCCTGAGAATCAGCAAGAACCGCACCAACCCCTCTTTCAATCCTCATTGCAGTTTCCTCGCCGAAGAAATCTTCAGCCAATGCGGGCTTCATTTCCGCAAGAATCGCATCCATTTCATCATGGGTTCGAGCCTCTTTCCCCAATTCTCTGCGCTTTTCATGAAGAACTGAGATCGCAAACATTTTGTAAAGAATATCGATAGCCGTAGCCAGTCCCTGTGATCTCTCTTCAATCACTTTGAGCAATCTTTGAACTACCTCATCCCTCCTTGGATTGTGCACGAGCGCTCTCACTGCTTCCTGCCTTATTGATTCTTCTGCAAGTCCAATTGTTTCGTAGCCGGATGGGGAATAGATTGGAGGCAGCCCTATTTCATATGCGCCCAACAGGTCTTCTCCTCCGATTTCTGTTCGTGCGAGCCTGAATAATGCATCCTGTGAATAATGGTTGTTGCTGATTGCTAAAACTCTCACAGCCATTCTTCTTTCATTGTATTCCCTTCTCGCTTTCCTCCTGAAATACCAGCCATAGTAACGGTTTTTAATCTGCGCCTTTGTGATTTCTGAGGGAGTGGAAGCAATATTATAAAGCTCATATTCGACTTGTTGCGGAATTTGGGGGGGCATTTGGGAGAAAATTTCAGCAACTTCTGTTCTGAATTCCTGCGCCTTTTGGCTTGAATTAGGATCGCTTCTGTTGAATCCATCGTATTCCTCAGGATTCTTCCCCTTTATGAGTTTTTTTGCCCAATCTTCAGGTTCCATTTCACCACCCAACCAAATTGGGAATCAAGGCTTAATAAACTATCGCCTAATATATTTTAAAAAATCAGAATCATCTCGCCAGTATTTTTATGACGTCCCCATTCTTCAGCACGTGCTCCTTCCCCACTTTCCTCTTCGTGCGCACGTCTATTGCGCCAATGAAATTATCCCCCAAATCAGTGTGCACCTTGTTTGCTAGATCAAGCGCAGTGGAATCGGGAGGGAGGAGATATGCGTGGGGGAGAACGTTCCCCTTGCTGTCGCTCAATTTGTTCTCGTCTTCAACTGGAAACACTGCAATGCAGCCCAGCACTTCAAGAACAGTGTAATTGAGAAGCTTTTGAACTCCTGTTCCATCGTATTTTTTCATTATTCCCCTTATTGCTTCAAGCGCTTTCTTCTGCGACTCGTCAACGTTTCCGGTTATCTGGAAATCCACATCCCCGGGAATGTAGTGGATCAGTCCCTTGTCCAATGCTTTTCTCAGGGCAAGTTCGCCAACTGCAAAAAGGGGAACCACTGTTTCGTATTCTTCCTTTAATTTCTCGTAATTCGCATGCGCGCAGGGAATGTCAATCTTATTCGCGCCAATCACGATATCTTTCAATTCCTCAAGGCTCTTCATCTTCAATCCTTTCAGCATCTCCTTTCTCTGCTCTTCAGTCGTCCTTCCTTTCTTGTCAAGTATTCCCTTCACCCAAAGCTTAATCTCTTCGCGCAAGAATTTGATTTCTTCTTCCGGGTCGCTGAGTTCGCACTTCTTTCCCTCCAAATCGCTCCTTCCAGAAGCATCCACTATCTGAATAAGAGCGTCCGCAGTGCGCAAATCCTCCAAAAACTGGTTTCCAAGCCCTTTTCCTTCATGCGCTCCCGGGACCAATCCTGCAACGTCCAGAAGTTTCACGGGGATGAACCTGTTTCCCTCTATGCATTTTGAATTCTGGGGGTTGCATTTCACCTTGAATTCAGAGCACACGCACGGAACGCGCACGAATCCCATCCCCTCATTCGCCTTAATCGTGGTGAAGGGATAGTCTGCGATTGCCACGTCAATGTGGGTTGCTGCTGAAAAGAAAGTACTCTTGCCCTTATTTGGAGCTCCGACTACACCTATCAGCATTTGATGACCTCCAATGATTGTGCGAACTGGCAAGGAGCGATGCAGTGGGTGTGCACTTCCAGTGGGGTTGATAAGGGGGACAGCAACTGACAACCATTGTTGGGTTGCGTGCATCCCCTTATAGTGCTTTTTCCCTTGTTGGGCGCTCCCACAACTCCAATAAGCAATAAATCACCAGATAATTTTTTGAAGGAATAAAATTATATAGTGAAGCGCGCTGAAAGAATTGAAAAAACATGGTAGAAAAAGAAAAATGAGAAGAAAAAAAAGTCAAGCGCGTGCTTGTGCCCTTGAAGCCGTAGCTCTGCTTGTTATTGGAGGTTGTAATCTTCTGGCTTCAGCACTTCTTCCTTTGGTTTTTTGAGTTTTGCTCTCCGCAACCACTTTTGCAAGCATATCGGCGAACTCTATGAGTTGGGGAGATTCGGATTGGTTTGCATAATCTGCGATCAAACCGCATGCTGCTTGTCGGACGGTTTTCCCAGCCACTATTTTATCCGATATTCCATTCCCGACTTCCGAGGGTATTCCCTCTCTTACATCCCACGACCTTGAAAACATCGAAAGAGACAACAGGATTTGCCTGCCTAAAACGGCAATGCGCCACGTATCACTCTGTTCGTTGTCTTTTATAACTTGAACCACTGCGTCGATTCCTCTTTGGATTCTTCGCTTCGATGGAAATATTGAGGCCATTACATATTTCATTGCAAGCCCAAGCAAATCAGGTTCAATCGTTACCACTCTTTTAAATCTATCAAGCACGGCCAATACTGCACGGTTTGCAGTCCGTCCTCCTTCTCGAATCAATTGCTGTGCAGTTTTCATGGCAAAAACCGAACGCTGGGTTCTGATTTCTGAAAGACGATATTGTGTTTTTTCTTCCTTTGTCATGATCATTCTCCCACCCAAATCATTTTTATATACAAACAGTATTAAATATATTGCGCTGATGTTTCTGATTTTATAAACTAACGAAAATATAAAATAATGGGAGAATTATAAAATAATGGGAGAATTATGAAATAGGGGGCGACGTCCCCCTATAACCCCCTGCGCGCTCGCCCTCCCTCGGCGGGCAAAACCCGCCGTATCCGAGGGCTCGCGATTCATGAGAAATCCGTAAGAAGCTGCTGGGAAATATC
>Ga0315294_10003615_pt1 | contig 16860 bp, 14 predicted proteins | sample YL17G13_40_MG_FD_203626 | JGI IMG/M metagenome (GOLD analysis project Ga0315294, IMG submission 203626) | Sediment microbial communities from Yellowstone Lake, YNP, Wyoming, USA - YL17G13_40 | ecosystem: Environmental > Aquatic > Freshwater > Lake > Sediment | place: USA: Wyoming | collected... | reverse complement strand
CCGGTGGCAGTGCTGATTCAGTGAATTACTGGGACTGCGTAACAATAAAATACAATTCAGCCGGAGCAACACAATGGATTGCGCGATACGATGGTATTGGTCATGATGATGACTGGGCAAATGACATTGTCCTGGATGGTGCTGGTAATGTTTATATTACCGGAACCAGTGTCAGCACTTGGCCTACTTTTAATATTGTCACAATTAAGTATAATACAGCCGGTGTTGAGCAATGGGTCAAACGATACAGCGGAACTGCAGGAACAATCAATGAAGCTTACGCGATTGAACGTGATAATTTGGACAATATTTATGTCAGCGGCACAAAAAACCGGGTTAATGGTCCTTATAGCTCTGACATTATCACGATTAAATATAATTCAAACGGCGATACGCTTTGGACCAGAACTTATGCTGGTCCTAATCCAGCAGGATTGGAAGAAGCATATGATTTAGTGGTCGATAATTCACACAATGTTTATATTACTGGGAAAACCTCCAGTAATGGAGACGATTGCATAACAATCAAGTATAATTCAGCAGGTGAAACCGCCTGGGTTAGAACTTATAACGGGACAGCTTCTTATGGCGATTACGGTGCTGCGATTGCGTTAGATGGATCTAATAATGTTTTTGTTGCAGGAATGTGTAATGATACGATCGGCTCTACCGATTGTTTACTAATTAAATATAATACAAGTGGACAGACATTATGGACCAGAAATTATAATTACACAGGGTCCCGTCCGGATTGGGCAAATGACGTAGCGGTTGATGGTTCAGGTAATGCTTATATTACCGGAATGACTAATGCTGGTTCAGCTACTACTAACTGTGACTTTTTAACTGTAAAATTCAATTCAACTGGAATAGTAGAATGGGTAAAGAGATATAACCATTCAGTAAATGAAGATGATGAGGCATTTGATATCGCCCTAGATAATTCAGGAAATGTCTATGTCACTGGCGCGGCGGGTAATGGTGCGTGGGCAACAATTAAGTATGTGCAAGGTTCCGGAATTGAAGAAAACTCACCGGTTAACCAATTAAACCTGCCAAGGAAAATTTATCCCAATCCGGCAAAAACGTTCTTCACTATCCGCTTACCGCATTCCGCTGACCGCTCAGAGATAAAGATATTTGATGTGATGGGAAATATTGTAAAAAGCGAAGAGCTAAAAGAGAAAAACAACCGAGTATCGCTTGATGGAATTAAGAATGGAGTTTATTTTGTCAAAGTCGGGGATGAGATAGTAAAGGAAAAGTTAGTTGTAACAAAGTGACATGATGTGTCATTGCGAGAAGCATAGCGACGAAGCAATCTCATACTATAAATAGTCGGAGATTGCCACGGGGATTGCCTTTGGCAACCACCCTCGCAAAGACAAACTAGGTAGTATTTTTTCCGCTCAGTATCCGCAGATTGCCCTAAAGGGTCATCCGTTCGATTAAGGTATCCGTTTTGTCAAAGAACTAGGCTGCAAGGCAGCCTTTGATTACAACGATTTAATACCAGATTACACTGATTACATTTGTTAAATCTGTGTAATCTTTCTGTTTCTTAATCTGTGTAATCATTTAGTTAATATCGATTGTCCAAACTTCGATTACATCAACAAAGTCTGGCACTTTTAACCCCTTTTCCAGTTGTTGCAGAGTCCAGGCTTTTACTCTTGGACCGCAGATAGTTTTTTGAAATAGACCGAGATTGTATTTCTGGTCGTATTCGTCAGCTTCATTGCGATTTACAATTTTGGCATTGATAAGACGCTTAATCTTAAAAACACCGTCATCGGTTTTGATTTCATTCAAAGACCGCTTGCGCATTTCACTTGCAATCTTTTCTGCCTGATTGTTGTATAAGTCGCCAAGAATACCAGTCTCCATTTTCAAGGTATCTAACACTTCTTTGGATGACTGATAACGAGACCAGGTCTCTTTTAGTTTAAATAGTCTTGTTTCTAACTTTTTATTCATACCAACCTCCATTAACCACGCTGCCTTGCTCCTGCGATAGCAGGCACGCACGCGTTCGAAGAACCCACGAAAAATTTGTCATTCTGAGGGTTTTCCCGAAGAATCTCGGATTGAGATCCTTCACTTCGTTCAGGATGACAGAATAGTTTTGCTTTCGTGTTTTCTTTATTTCGTGTTTGTGCTTCGCATCGCATCGCTAGCGTGGTATTCTGTTGCCTTTGTCTTATGTTCTCTAAAACATTCCAAACACTTCCTGACATTGTTGTAAAACCTTTTACTTTTTTGCCACTGAGGCACGGAGCACACGGAGTATTCTTTAAGGTTCTCTGTTTGTAACCCATAAATAATTCTTTATCTTTTTTCTCTGTGGTCTCTGTGTCTCCGTGGCTATATTTTGTCTTTGGTTTTAAAGAAGAAGAAGAAAAAGAATTATCTTTATTATTAACTTTGTCATATATTGTATTCTTTGTCTTATATTGTGCTGTTGCACTAGGTGCAATAGGGTCTGTTGCAATAGATGTAATAGGGGGTGTTGCATTTCTGTCATTGCGAGCGTCAGCGTGGCAATCCCCAATTTTGACATTTGTATTAGTTGGAGATTGCTTCGGTCGCTTTACTCCCTCGCAAAGACATGTTGCGTTTGCTTTTCTTAACCGCTCAATGTCAGATTGTTTAGCGAAACAAATATCAATTAACTTATCCGTGAAAGTGTAATAGAGCGTGTTGTCTTTTGCTTTGTATGTTTTGATTAAACCTAACTGTCTTAACTTGTTAATTCTTCTTGACACAGTCCAGGTACCTTTGAATTTTAACAGGGGTAAGCTCGCAATAAGGTGGTTATAGTTGAGCCAGATATACTCGTTCCCCCGCCCTTCTTGGGTGATATTACCACGTGAAATGGTCTGCAAATTTTTTGAGCGGGTGGACTTACTTGGCTGAATGGTTGATGGAGAAGGGCGGGGCGAGTCGTCGACATAGATCCTCTTACTCTTTCGGTAAATAGCGAAGTCCTTGAGATAGTCAATAATCGCCCAGTCAACAAGGTCGGTCTTGTTAATCATACCGTTCGAAAAGACTGCGGATTGATTTATCGTGATGGTGTATTTCATAACTTTACTGATGACCCCCTGAATAATTGGGTAGGTTGCGATGGGGCATGCTTACCTTTTTATTCATCATTTTACCGGCTGAACTAAGTCCTGAATTGCATTACGGATTTTGATTAGCAGGCGAAACTTGAGCTGATTCTGCTGCGATAACGAGACTAATAGAGCGGTTTCTTGCTTTAGTGTTTTACCGCTGCATCGGGTACAAAGTTTGTACAGCTTGCGCGCGAAATTGTGATAGGGGATATTGTGCCAGGTCGGCAAACCCGACTCGCCCATAATCTTTTTGACGATATTTTCCAGTTTTTCCTGAATTTCAAAAGTAATCGCCAGCTGTTCAAGCATTCGTTGTTTCCACAGCATCTGGGATTGACTCACGTTTTCAACATTGAAGTTTTTGTCCCATTTTTCGAGTCGGCTCAGCTTTTTTGCTTTTCTTTTAGGTTTCATCACAGATATAGATGCACGAGCAGTCGGTTTTTCGACAAAAACATTGGAAAAGATTACATCCAATTGATATTCAATGATAAAAATTCATTAAAATTATCTTGTATTAGCAGAATTTTCCATTATACTTTCAGAAATGCTTAAGGATAATCAGATACCAAAATACCTGACCGTAGATGAAAATCTGGTTTTAAGGATGCAAAAGGGAGAACTTGAGGCATTTCAGGCATTCTACGAGCAGTATTATGACTGGATGTTTAATTTTGTAAGACTGCATATTGACGAGTACGAAGATGTCAAGGACATTACCAGCCAGACCCTGCACAAGGCAAATGAAAAGATTTGTACTCTAAAAGACCGCTCTAAATTTCATACCTGGTTATTCAATATCGCCCGCAACGAAATCAAGATGTTTTACCGCGATAAAAAATACGAGTCGGAAAGTCTGCGGGTGATGAGCGAAATAATGGTCGAACCGGACAAAAATCCGACCATAGAAAATGTGCGGGAAGTATTGAAAAAGCTGAAACCGCCGGAGCAGGAAATTTTGAAACTTTATTATTTGAATGATGTGAGTGTTGCAGAACTGGTGAAAATCATTGGTAAGACCGAACCGGCAGTCAGAAAACTGATTGAACGGACTTTAGATAAATTTAAAAAGTTATATGAGCAGAGGTAAATATGAAAAATATTAATCAGATAGTTGACGATTTTACACAGGCATTGAAAAGAGGGGAAAAGATAACCGTTGAACAGGTATTAGCCAAACATCCGGGTCAGGCAAAAAAGCTAAAACCATTGCTTCAGGCAACCCAGATGCTTGTTTCCGCCGGTCAAAGGATACGGCAAAAAGACAAGAAAGTCAGGGAAGAGTTTAAAAAAGAACTCTGGGCAGACCTGGAGCGAAAAATTACTGCACGGCATCTTGCAGAAATCAAGAAACGCAAAGCACAGGTTGAGGCAACTGATACAATGTCATTGAAGAAACGGCTGGACTTTGTGCTGTTGTTTTTGTTTGTCAAAGGCAGGCGAAACCAGATTGGTGAAGGGATAAGAGGGATTACGCGGTTTATCAAACTGCTCTTTTTGTTAGAAAAAGAGACCAGTTTTGCAACGCTGGTCAAACCGTACTATGAGTTTGTGCCGTATAAAATCGGTCCGTTCGAGCCCTGCGTGTATCAGGATTTGTTTCTTTTAGAAATGGCAAAACTCGTACATAAACAGACCTATACTTATGCTTATAAGAGTGATGAATGCGATTCAGCGATTGATGAGGGGTTTAAGTTTAACAATGTCGCCACGCTTTATACTTTGACCGAAGATGGTATGCGATTTGCCAGGGCATTGGCAAAATGGTGCGACAAAAAAGACCGCACCATCCTTGAAAAAATGCGCATCCTGAAAACCTATTACGGACAAGCATCGCTCAAAGCCCTGCTCAAATACATCTACGAAAAATATCCAGAATATACAAACGAGTCAGAAGTGATTGAAGAGGTGTTGAAGTAATGAGTTATTTTTTCCTTCGCCCCTTGTGGGAGAAGGTTGGGATGAGGGGGAAGACTGACAAATAAACCTTTAATCCCTTTTGCTAAAAACTTAAGAAAAAATATGACCGATGCTGAAAGAAATCTATGGTCCAAAATACGGAACAATCAGCTCGGTGTTAAATTTAAAAGACAAGAACCAATCGGTAATTATATTGTTGATTTTGTCAGTTATCAAAATCAAATTATTATTGAACTTGATGGCAGTCAGCATATCGATAGTAAAAAAGATAAAATAAGAGACCAATGGTTTCAAAAACAGGGATATATCGTATTAAGATTTTGGGATAATGATGTATTGAAGAATATCGCTGGGGTCTTAATTAATATAAAAGAACACATTTCACCCTCACCTTAATCCTCCCCCATCAAGGGGGAGGAAATTTGAAAAGTAAATATCAAGTTTCACAACCAAATCCGAAGTGATTGAAGAGGTTTTGAGGAGATGATGTATTTTTTCCTTCCCCACCTGTGGGGGAAGGTTAGGATGAGGGGAATTTATAATCACCCGCCCCTAAATCCCATCCCATCAAGGTTGGAGAATTAACACTAAATCTCAAATGCACCACTTAATCAGAAGTGATTGAAGTGGTTTTGAAGTAAAAAATTGGGGAAGTTTTCCTAATTATTTCCTTTTAGGGAACGTTATCATCTTTATCCGATTCATAGGTATAACACTTGTTTCGTTATTTTTTTCATTATAAACAAATAGATAATTTTGAGTTTTCCCTATGAAATAATATGTACTATCTGATATTACTACATTATCATCAATCTGAAATTTAACATTATAATATTCTTTATCTTTTTTAACAGAGATAATTTTACTTGCAGCATTGAATACAGTAACTATCAATAGAATGATAAAAAATGAACCAAGAATTATACCTGTAGAGTGAGGGGGGCTTTTAAATAAAAACTTATATTTGTGTCTACTTTCATCGATTATGACCATTGTTATAAATGATATTATGGAAAATAATATTATTGGTAAAAACACATGTATTGGTGTTTTTAAAATGTGACTAGTAATTACTACAATACCTGGTGTAATTATCCATAGAGTTATTACAGGGAATCGACGAATATATAACCAAAGTCTTTTCATAATTTGTTTTTCTTTGGAAATTGTTTCATGGGTTGGTTCAAAATCTTTTTCTCCACATAGTACAATGCCAAAAACAATATAACCAAGTGCTATAGTAAAAAAACAAAACATTAAATCCTCTAAAAATGAAGTGATTATTTCAGAAAACTCAAGATAGTCGATAATTGTTATATGGAATGCATCATAGTAAATTATCATCTTTAATGCTCCGAAGAAAATCAATACTGACCCTAAAAGCGGTAAAAACTTTAATATGTCATCTTTATCCATATAATTGAATTATTTGATAATTTCGATAAAATTCTTGTCTATAAACGCTGCTCTTATTCATCTGCAATACTTTACCATCAACCCCTTGTTTGTCAAGTAGTGATACTTGACAAAAGTGTTTCAAATCCATCAGCGTATAGAGAAATATATTATAGAATTATCTGTTGATACTTAAAATAAGATATTCTATAAATTATATAATCATCTCAGTCTCCATTCAATATCACTAACATTACTATCGATATCATCAATTCTACCCTTCACTTCTTCAATTGCACTATTAACGTCATCTACGGTACTTGCGGTGTAACTTGTATACCGCAATGTAAGTGTTATGCGTTTATTTATGTTATTAATTTTCTGGTTCATATCAATAATTGAATAGATGACGATTAACATAAATATCCCTATTAATAGTTCTTTCCATCTTGCTTTTATAAAACGAAAATTTTTTTTCATACTTTCCTCCTATGCTTTTGTATTTCATTAACACATCGATAATTACATTACTCCCAACCCCTTGTTTGTCAAGACCTAACTTCTAAGAGAAGTTTGATTACAGTGATTAAAGATTGATTACACAGATTCGTGTTATTCGTATTATTAGTGTTAATTCGTGGTTAAATTTCTCTGCTTTTTCTTCGGCTAAAAAGATATTTTTTTAGGATGTTAATTTAGGGTTTTAAATGATGTACAAAAGCCGTCAAACCCTTATGTAATAAGGTTTCAAGAGGGGTTGACATATGATTAAAATTAAGTATCCTTTTTAGTTATGAAAGAAAAGGAAAAAGAAGAAAAACCAGAACAAGAAAGAGAAGAGATTATAAGGGTTGTTATTGACGATGAAGTCAAGCGTTCGTATATGGACTATGCAATGTCGGTCATTGTCGGACGGGCATTGCCGGATGTCCGCGATGGCTTAAAACCTGCCCAGCGCCGTATTCTTTTTGCGATGAACGAGCTGGGGCTTGCGCATAATAAACCCTATAAAAAATCAGCAACCGTGGTTGGTGATGTTTTGGGTAAATATCATCCGCATGGCGATTTAGCGGTCTATGACACGATGGTGAGAATGGCGCAGAGTTTTTCTTTGCGTTATCCTTTAATTGATGGTCAGGGAAATTTTGGTTCGGTTGATGGCGATGCAGCTGCGGCATATCGTTACACCGAAGCTCGTCTCAGTGAATTAGCCGGTGAACTTCTTCGGGATTTGGAAAAAGACACAGTTGACCTTACTCCGAACTTTGACGGACGGCTCAAAGAACCTAAAGTTTTGCCCGCCGGATTCCCAAACCTATTAGTCAATGGTGCAACCGGTATTGCGGTTGGTATGGCAACAAATATCCCGCCGCACAATTTTGGCGAGCTGATTGATGGTCTAGTCGCATTGATTGACGACCCTGATTTAGACAGCGAAAAATTGATGAAGTATATTCATGGACCAGATTTTCCGACTGGCGGAGTGATTGTCGGCAGAGATGGTATCATCTCAGCATATAAGACTGGCCGGGGAAAAGTTGTGGTTCGTGGTAAAATCCGCCATGAAGAGGGCAAGGGCGGCAAAGACAAGATTATTATTACGGAAATTCCCTACCAGGTTAATAAAACCACTCTCATTGAGCGCATCGCCCAATTAGTGAGAGAAAAAAAGATTACTGATATTTCAGATTTGCGCGATGAGTCAGACCGCGATGGGATGAGGATAGTGCTGGAACTGAAGCGCGATGCCAATCCTGAAGTCGTGATAAACCAGCTGTATAAATATACACCATTGCAGGAGACATTTGGTATTATTTTACTGGTCTTGGTTGATAATGTTCCAAAAGTGTTAAATCTGCAGGAAATCTGCCAGGAATATATTAAGTTTCGCTATGAGGTTGTTATTCGGCGGACTAAACATGAACTTAAACAAGCAGAAGACCGCGCGCATATCCTTGAGGGTTTAAAGATTGCGCTGAAGAATATTGATAAGATTATTGCCATGATAAAGGCGTCCAAAGATCCGCAGGTTGCCAAAGAAAGTTTGATGAAAAAGTTCAAACTGACCGAGATTCAGGCACAGGCAATTCTCGATATGCGGCTGGTCAGGTTGACTAATTTAGAGCAAAAGAAAATTGACGAAGAATATCTGGAATTGATTAAGATTATTAACCGTCTAAAGGGTTTATTAACATCCAAGAAAGTAATGATGAAGCAGATTAAGGATGAGCTGCTCAGTCTCAAACAGAAGTTCAGCGACGACCGAAAAACCGATATTTCAAAAGGCAAAGTTGAAGAACTTGATTTAGAGGATTTAATTGCCGAAGAAGATGTTGTGGTTACGATTACCCACAAGGGTTATACTAAACGGATGCCGGTCTCAGCTTACCGAAGACAAACACGCGGCGGAGTCGGTCGGTCAGGTGTTGATATGTCAGAAGAGGATTTTGTCGAAGGCTTGATTACCGCTACAACATTAGATTACATTCTGTTTTTCACGAACAAGGGGCGATTGTACTGGCTCAAGGTTTATGAGATTCCGGAAGGAACCCATCAAGCAAAGGGTCGACCGATTGTTAATCTTCTGGAGTTAGAAAAAGACGAGAAAGTCAAGTCTTATCTTTCGGTCCGAGAGTTTGCGAAAAATCAGTTCGTATTTATGGTCACGGAAAAAGGTACGGTCAAGAAGACTTCGCTTGATGAGTTTTCCAATCCCCGTAAAAAAGGTATCATCGCAATTTCAATTGATAGCGACGACCAGCTTATTGATACGTTTTTAACGTCAGGTAAAGATGAAATAATGATCGTCACTAAAAACGGCAAGGGACTAAAATTTAAGGAAAAAGATGTCCGCTCAATGGGACGCAATGCCGCCGGTGTCCGAGGTATAAGACTTGGTAAAAAAGATGTGGTGATTGACGGCAGTACCGTGAAAGAAGGCCAGTCATTACTGATTGTTTCAACCTTGGGATATGGCAAGCGTTGCGATTATAAATTATTCCCATTAAGACACCGCGGTGGTAAAGGAGTTGTGGCAGGAAAAATCAACAACAAGTCGGGCGAGTTGATTTGCGCGAAAGCAGTTGCAGAAAAAGACGAAGCGATTGTTATCACCAAGAACGGAACAGTTTTGCGGCTTAACATTTCTGAGGTGAGACAGCAGGGGAGAGCGACAGTTGGTGTAAAACTGATTGCGATAAAAGAAGATGATGTGGTGGTTGATGTCGCACAGATACCAAACGATTAAAAATTTGATAAATATTAATTTAGAAATTATTCATTTAATCTTCCAATCTTCGAATATTAGAATTTTTACATGAATCGACTTTCCTGGGATGAATATTTTTTAAAGATTGCGGATACGGTTGCCGAGCGTTCAACTTGTTTGAGACGTAAAGTCGGTGCAATCTTAGTATCCGACCGCAGAATTTTATCAACCGGCTATAATGGTGCGCCAAAGAATTTAGCCCATTGTTCGGATGCAGGTTGTTTGCGACTCGCCCTTAAAATAAAATCTTCGGAAAGGATTGAAATATGCCGCGGGGTTCATGCTGAGCAGAACGCGCTGGTGCAGGCAGCTTTTTTTGGTTTACCGGTTGCTGGTGCAATACTCTATTCAACTCACTTTCCCTGTATTACCTGTGCAAAAATGTTAATCAATGCTGGTGTAAAAAAGATTGTTGTGAGAAAGATGTATCCGGATAAACTTGGGCAGGAATTATTATCCGAAGCGGGTATTGAAGTCGAAGTAGTAAAAAGACTCTCACCGCCAAGAACGCAGAGAGCGCGGAGAACGACTTGATGAAGCACTTGCCCTCTGCGAACTCGGCGACCTCTGCGGTGAAAATTAAAAGACAATGTTAGCGTTTCTTAAACCAACCACACGCGATTTAATTGATATTTGCATTGTCGCGGTGATGGTTTTTTATTTCCTGAGGTTTCTTAAAGGAACCAGAGCGTTACGCATGCTGTATGCATTAATCTTAATTTTTATCGGTTCGTTTATCGCATCCTGGCTTGATTTTAAAGCATTATCCCTGATTTTCAATTCATTAAAAACAGTTTGGATTGTTGTTTTCGTAATTTTATTTCAACCAGAAATTAGAAATGGCTTGACCAGATTTGGCAGGACCCGAACATTCCGCTTTCTGTTACATCCAGTTGCGGAACAAGAAATGGTTAATGAGATTGTTGATGCATGTACTAAACTAAAAGAACGTAATTGGGGTGGTTTAATTGTAATCGAACGGCAAATCGGTTTGCGTGATATTATTGAAACCGGAACTCAGGTTGAGGCGCGGGTCACATCAGCTTTACTTGTATCAATCTTCGTACCCGGTTCACCATTACATGACGGAGCGTGTATTATTTCCGGCGACCAGATTATCGCAGCGTCATGCACATTACCTTTAAGTGAATTAAGTGATGACGGCAAATTTTTAGGAATGAGACACCGGGCTGGTATCGGAGTAACAACAATTTCCGATGCGGTCTCAGTAATTGTTGCCGAACGAACCGGTCGCATATCTTTTGCTGAAAAAGGAAATATATTAACAAACTTGACTTCTGCGGAACTTATGTATAATTTATCTAATGCAATTTTGCGTAAAAAATAAGATGAAAACATTATTAAATAAGGAGCAAATATCATGAAAGAAAGACACGTTAAAATAATCATCATGGTTGCGATTTTCGCACTTGTTCTGGGTGTATATCTTTATACTTCAGCACCAACCGCGTCGTTTTGGGATTGTGGTGAACTAATAGCCTGTTCGTATATTTTAGGCGTACCACACCCGCCCGGCACTCCGCTTTTTGTTTTGATCGGAAGGATATTTACATTTTTCCCGGTTGCCCGAGAAATCGCTGCCCGTACTAATTTTCTTACCGCTTTTTTTGGTGCGATTTCCGCATCCCTGGTTTACTTAGTTATTTTTAAACTAATTTCGCTTCAGAAATCGACTGAGTCTTTGCGCAAGCGTTTTCCATTTCTACCACATATCGCAGCGATTGCGGGCGCTTTTGCAATCGCATTCGCATTTTCCTACTGGGATAATAGTGTTGAAACCGAAGTTTACGGACCGTGCGTCGACGCTGCATTATTGGTCATCTATTTGGCAATGACCTGGCGTGACAAGGTGGAAAAAGGTTTAGGAGATAATCGAATCGTTTTATTTGGCATCTTTCTATTGTTTTTATCGGCGGGAATCCATTTTACGCCGATGATGGTATTATTTCCGCTTTTGGTATTTGCGTTTTTGGTTGACCGAAAGTCAATTCTTCAACTGCATATTTTCGAGCTAATTATTTTGTATCTATTGATTGTAATAGTTGCCGGCTATGACCTTATCGGTTACTTTGTTTTATTTTTAGCATCGCCATCCGTAGCTTTATTCCAGATTCTTCACACCCATGCATTCCTGTTCTTCATTTTTATAATTATTTATGGAGTTTATTTATATTATCTGCATACCAAGAAAAAGCTGGATGCGCGTTATGTATTCTGGGGATTGACTTTAATATTACTTGCCGGTACGGTACAACTTTACCTTCTAGTCCGCTCACGTTTAAACCCGGCAATTGACGAAGTTAACCCGGCAAACTGGAAAGATTTTGTCAGTGTTCTGATGCGCGAGCAATATGACCCGATGAAAATTTTCCCGCGTAAGACCCAATTTTTAACCGAAAACGATTACCGGAATTATCCGAATAGTTATCCGGCTTATGGTTTGATTGTCGGTTACTTTGAACAGCTTAAATTCTATTTTCGATACTTCCTATGGCAATGGGCGGGAGAACAGAATTTTGATATTTTCTTGAGAATTCGCTGGCAAGCAATAATTGGTATTATACCGGTCATATTAGGTTTCTGGGGTATAGTTGACCATTACAAACGAGACCGGAAAACGTGGTGGCTGTTATTCCTATGCTTCTTTATTTCATCGATTGGACTAATAACATACTTAAATCCAAAGTACTCACCATCTGACACGCGACCGCAATTACAGTATCGGGAGGTGCGCGAGCGTGATTATTTCTATGCATTCTCGTATGTATTCTTTGCTATATTCATTGGGCTTGGTTTTAATGCATTTTTAGAATGGGTCATACCGCGCTTAAAATTTAATAAATTGCAGGTTAAAGTTGTGTCCGCGTTATGCGTAATTCTCATGCTTGTGCCAATTGTTTTTAACTACGGGTCAGTCAGCCGACGCGGTGACTGGATTCCAGCTGAATATGGGTACAACATGCTGTTCTCTTGCGGTGAAGACAAAGCGATTATCTTTACTAACGGCGATAATGATACGTTTCCTTTGTGGTTTGTGCAGGATGTTCCGACTCGACCAGGAAATTATAATCCGCGTTTTGGAAAAAATATTGCGGTTGCCAACTTATCCTTACTTAACACCAACTGGTACGTGAAACAGCTCAAAGAATGGGGTGCACCAATTTCATTCAGCGAAAGCGAGATTGATAATTTGCCACAGGGTTTTATGGGTAAAAACCGCCGTTCGTTCTTGTTAAAAGATATTATGATTCGGGATATAATTGCAACAAATGCCGGGATTAAACTGAAGTGGCCCGAAGATTACGCCACGACCGATGCAGAGTTTATGACGAAAGTCATGGATAATTATAAAGAAGGTGTTATGCCGATATTCTTTGCGACCACGGTTGACCGCGGTGAGAATTTGAAGGATGTCGAACCTTACCTGCGATTAGAAGGTTTAGTTAATCGGGTTACTAATGTTAAAAATATGGGACAGATTGACCTTGCCCGAACCCAATATCTGGTTGATAATTACAAAATGAAGAGTATGCTTGACCCGAATGTTAAAAAGGATGAGAATACCAAAGGCTTGTTTATGAATTATATCGCAACTTATGCCGCTTTATCACAGGAGTACCAGAAAATCGGGCAGATGGATAAAGCGACATCAATACTCAAACAGACTTTACAGTTCGATGTTGACCCGCAACGCAGAGTCCCGATTTTCTATAATTTATCGGTCTATTCTTTAATGAAGCAGGATTACCCGATGTCGCTTGCTTATCTGGATTCGGTTGAAAAACTCGGTTATAAAGATGCCGATTTAATGATCAGGCGCGGATGGGTATATCAGTCGCAGGGTAATTATCCAGCGGCTGAGCAGTCGTATCAAAATGCCCGAATAGTAGAACCAAATCGACCGGAAGCGATTCAGAGTTTAGTCAGTCTCTACACCGAATATATGAAAGATACCGCAAAAGCGAAATCGGTCCTACAGCAATGGCTACAGCGCAATCCGAATGACAACACGGCACGACAGATGCTGCAGAGTTTAGAGAAAAAATAATTACACAGATTTCGAAGAAAGATTACACCGATTTCATTTATCAACTAATCTGTGGAATCCACTGTTTTTAATCTGTGTAATCAGTGTTTTAGATGCACGAGTTATCAATCACACAAAGTATTCTTGAACAGGCATTATTTGAAGCCAAAAAGCACAAGGCAAAAAAGATAAATAAAATAAAACTTCAAATCGGTGCCGGAACCGCAATTGTTTCAGATTGTGTTCAGTTTTATTTCGATACATTAAAGGAGGGGACGATTGCGAAAAAAAGTGTCCTGGAAATAGAAACAATTCCGGTAAAACTTCGATGTCCTGAGTGCAAAAAAGAATACAAAGACTTGGAAATCACCTGCGATTGTAAAAAAGGGGTTGAAATAGTTTCCGGGCAGGATATGATAGTTGAATATATTGATGTAGAGTAAGATTATTTTCCTAACCTTAACAAAACAATTCTATTGACAGACAACTAATATAGCATTAGATTTAATTGGATATAGAATTAGATTTGCTGTATCGGTGAGGTAGATTAACAAATGAAAAGATTATCAATATTTCTTATCTTCATTTTCACTTTATCATTAGGAAAAACTTTACTTGTGCCGGAAGAGTTTTTAACAATTCAATCCGCAGTGTTGACAGCAAAGAACTATGATACAGTTTCAGTGAATTTTGGTCGTACTAACGGAAAGCGGTCAGCTGTTTGTTGTGAGCGAGTGCTAGGAAAACAAATAACTTTTGAAATGAGAGGTGATGGGAAAGAAGAATTATCGAAAATGATAGCAGATGTTGATCATCTATCGAATATAAACAACGGTAATCATATATTCCCATTTCCTGATTCAGGTTGGCAAGGACAACGAATAGTAAACAGACCTGATAGCTTGTCAAATTTACAACCGTGTATTGCAATGGATAGTGTAGGTTATCCTTGGGCAGTTTGGGCCGGATATGCAAATAATTCTACTCTTGCTTTTAGCAAGTGGAATGGTATAAATTGGGATGCAAGAAGAGGAGTTGGTCCGAATGCATCAGGTGTTCGATGCCGTTTAAAGCCATCTATTGCTTTTATTAACCAGAATATAGCATGGTTGGTATGGAATAATTCTTATGAAAATAATAATAATGATATTGCTTCAAGCTGGTGGGATGATACATGCTGGACGCCGGAAGTTCAAGTGAATCTGCCTGGTTCAAATGAGTATTTTGCGCCAAAAATTGCCTGTGGTGGTGGACAAATCTGGTGTGTCTGGTATGGAGGACCTACTGATATTTCACCATATACAATATACGCGAGTCGATGGAATGGCACAGGTTGGGAACCAGAAATGACAGTAAGTCCACCTGATAGTTTTGACCATTGGTGGTGCAGTATTGCTGTGGACAGTACTGGCACACCACATGTTGTCTGGTGTGAATTGCCACACTGTCGAATTTACTATAGTTACTATAATGGGACTAACTGGACTAACCCGGTAATAGTAAATGATACATTACAAGTTCGAGCAACGTCTTGGGCTGACCCAAGAATCGCAATCGACCAAAATGGAAATTTGCATGTCTGTTGGACTGGAGTATCTATAAGCGCAACTCGAAGAGATATATTCTATAGTAAATACAACGGGGCTCAATGGACAAACGCAACTAAAATTACTCGTGATTCCTTTTACAATGAATGGTATTCTGATTTAGCAGTGGATAGACCAAACAATATCTGGATAAGTTGGGATAGACAAGGAGAAGGTTCTGACCAATTTCGTATTTATGCTTCACGTTTTGATGGGAATTCCTGGTCTGTAGAAGCACGGCTTGATGATGAAACTTCATTTAATGATGCGTCACCTGCAATCGGACTGGATGAGAATAGCGAACCGTGGATTTTATGGCAGGGGTATGTAACATATCTATCTATTAATATTTATTACAACCGATATATTAACGGTGGGGCAGAAATTGAAGAAACTGTTTCATTTATTAAAACAACACAACTTTTCTTTAAACCTATACCTAATCCTACTTCATCAAGATTTAATTTAGAATTAAATAGAATTGATGATGTGGTATTGGTTTATAATTTAACTGGGAAATTGGTAAAGCAAGTTAATTGGACAAGACTAAAACCGCAAATTGATATCAGTAATCTTCCTAATGGAGTGTATTTTATATCATCAAAACACAGCAATAATAAAATATTATCCAAAGTGGTAAAAATCGGCAGATAAAACCTGATTTTCTGTTATTAATAAACTTGACTTAAAAGTCAACTTTTATTTAAGTGAAAATTTGTGGTAACCTATTGTTGCATATAGCGTAAGGCGTAAAAAGTGGCAACATACCTGTATAAAGGGGGGTATTAAGTTGGGAAGTAAGAACAAGATATAACAAGAGAGTAATATTGAGATTTGGTAAGGAGTTTAGTTCAGCATTTATTAGGGCATTTATTTCGGTAGTAATTTCATCATTAAATACGATGCATAAATCGGTAAGTTAAACAGAATATATTATGGATTATGTCAGGTGATTAATCAGGCGATTAAGAAGGGCGATAAAAAGGAGATTTAATAGGGAGTTGACAAGGGGATTAGGCAGTCAAGAAAAATTACATACTTCACAACCTGTCATTGCGAACGGAGTGAAGCAATCTCCATTTGTGACAATTTCTACATTTGGGGATTGCCACGGGGATTGCTTTCAGCAACCGCGCAATGACAATCAGTAGTTATTTTGTTAGCATTAGTTTCTTGATATTAATATAAACCAGTGACTATTTTTCCTTTCGGATACTCGACATAATAATTGAGATTGACGATAAATTTTTGTAATGGCGAGAGTTTTGGCTGCCAGGTGTAAGTGCCCATATCCTTGTCTATATCAAAACCGGTCGGTTCGATTTTAGTCACTTTGACTTCAACGTCTTTGTTCTGCGAAACCGGAATTTGTTCAACCAGTTTAATCGTAATTTCACGGGAATGAAAGTTTTCTACTGTTGTCTGATATTCAAATTCCTTCTTTTCTTTTTTGCTCAAGAACCCGGATGACGAGACAAATGTCTTAACCAGCTCGCGCTTGATTTTTACCCGCTCATCCGTACC
>Ga0315294_10003614_pt1 | contig 16863 bp, 16 predicted proteins | sample YL17G13_40_MG_FD_203626 | JGI IMG/M metagenome (GOLD analysis project Ga0315294, IMG submission 203626) | Sediment microbial communities from Yellowstone Lake, YNP, Wyoming, USA - YL17G13_40 | ecosystem: Environmental > Aquatic > Freshwater > Lake > Sediment | place: USA: Wyoming | collected... | reverse complement strand
ACAGTTTTTCCTTCGTATTGTTTTGGATTGGGAAATTTATATGCGTCCGAACCAAAAATTACAGCGCCAAACGGACAGGTTTTGTAATCGGGACAGAAATTTATAAATATAGTGCCTTTTTGGGAAGTATAAACGTGGTCTATTTTGCCAGAGACACAAGCATATTCTCCAACGTGATTCGGCCCTACAGTGTAATCGATGCGTGTGGCGGAATGTTGCAACGGTTCAACTTTTTTCGGCAGTTGCGGTGATTCGGATGTTTTCGGCAGTTGTAGTGGTGCGGGCTGCCTGTCAATTATGTTTTGCGGCCTGACCGGAGCCGGCCTTTTTGACAGCCATGTCGAGCCGGCAATTATAAACGCTGCAACGATAATAGTTATAGGTATCTTGTTTTTCTCAATAAAATCCTTCATACAATCTCTCTAAGATAGGCAACGATGCAGCGTATCAGACATTACTATTCTCGACCAGCCCTACAGGATATCAACATAGTTGTACTTGGAATTGAAAAGCTTTCGCACGATTGCTATGCTTCCACTGCTTTTAAAGAATTTGTTGTGATAGTATTTAGGATCTTTCCGAAGTTTTTTAATATATCCAGCTAACGTTTCTACGATATCTTCATAGCAATTCTCGACTTCATCCGCCACATCACCATTTATAACTGATACTATCGAATCCTTTTCCTGTTCGATATTGAATCCCTTATTTTTTAAAAAGTCTTTCAAAAGATTTAGGATGAAATACTCGCTGTGAAGCAAAAAGTCATATCTGTAAACCTTTTTCATTTCTTGCGGTGTCAGATCTTCTGCCCTCTTATACTTTTTACGATATTCTTTCTTACGGTCAACCACATATTTAAGGAGTTCCCAAGCAAGAAGAAGTTTTTCTTGAAGGATGCCGTCTTTTAATCTCAAGCTGAAAATATCATCATAGAACCCCCCATGCTCTTTCATAAATATTCGGCCCTTATCACTCTTTGCCTCAGCGGGTTTATTCAAATACATTGCAAAAAATGCTTGCGCAGCATTTTCATTACTAATTATTCTGTTTTTGTAATCCGATCCCAACAATTTTTTCTTTTCTTCTTTGGTTGGATACAATGAGTCAATCTCTCCTCTTTTTCTCTCATAGAAATATCTATACGTATCCAGCAGCACCTTTTGAATAATGATTTGAATCTCGTCGTTCGAACATAGGTCTCTGAGTCTTATAGCGTTTTGCGAGTTAGTGTATAAAGTCACATTCTCAATGAACGGTCGGTCATTGGATTCAATGGCTTTGATGATGACTTCCACGTCATCGCGAAGGGTACCATCTTGATAAGCTTCGTGTAAAGCGTACGTTGTCTGAGCTCCATTTATTATCTGTGCGTTTTTGAGATTGATTATTTTGCCACCGGCAGTGTCATTGATCTTTTTGCACACGATAGTAATACCATTGTTAAAGTACCAGAAATCTTGACTTCGTGACGAACTCCTTGCAGTTTCAAGAATCTGTTTATTGATCCCTTTGGAACGCATACCCAAAGAATATCTCACATTTTCTTGGAAAATACGTTCTTTGTACTCGTTGTATATTCTGGCAAGCTCTTTGCCCTTGCATGTGAAAACCCGAGATTTGATGGGTAAATCTTTCTTGAGTATATCTGTCATAATTTCGAAGGAAACCTTCTCCGGTGGAGCTGCTTTCATTATAAGATAGTTTTCCTCGTAAAATTTGAGCAAATGGTCGAAGTCAAAAATGAGCTTTTCTGCCCCCAGTTCTTTTGTAACATGATCGATAAATTTAGTACTTGTTGGTTGTTTTCGTAAAGTGAGGATTAAGAGTGAGGTCTTGTAATCCCCAGTTTTGTCCAGTTCATGATATTCTTTCAACAGGTTCTCCAACTCAGGTGTTATCTTTCCCTTATATTCTCCCTTTATTAAGAAGCGCACTCCCGATGCAAACAACTTCACGTCGTTTTCTTGGAGATTTCTTTGAGATATTTCAAAGGAACCGACGGTCTTCGCGGTAACAAGAAACAGTTTGTAGTTTCTCTGATCTACTAAGACAGCATCCACCCCCTCAGCCTTGCTATCCACTACTATTCTTTCTTTAACGTCCTCAGGGTCTAATCCTAAGTTATTCTCGGCAAACCACAAAATCAAGGCATCGTGAATATTATCTAATCCATATCTCTCTTTCACATTTTCAAGCAGTTTTTGAAATCGCTCAAAAAAATCTTTGTTTTTCATTTCTGTAGTCCTCCATGGCTAAGCAAACGATTCAATTCTTTCAATTGAAACCGTTTTGTTTTCCATGTCTTTCCTTACTCTGACGGCCTAACATTGTTTATATTGGTCCGCATAGCATTCCAAATACCATTGCGCCACTCATATAAGTTTGGTTTTTGATTCTACCGACAAATCCTGCCCGAATACAATCGAAATCCGCCTTCGGGGGGAGTAACTCTGCCATAAATAGCAGGGCTAAATTTTATAAGGAAGACGGCGGGGTAAACCCCGCCCTACAACTGGATTCCCGCTTGCGCGGGAATGACAAATAATAACCCCCTAATAAATTAGGGGGCTAAATTTTTAAGGAAACGGTGTAAATTAGCGTAAACGTCTTGTTTTTCTTCATAGTAAACCCCTTGAATACAAGCACTTATAGCAAAACGCACATATTTTTTCAAAAAAGTTAGATTTTCCTTGAATATGGGCCGCTTGTTTGGTATAATGCCGAATCGCTGGGGCGGCAGCACTGCCGAATCGGCAAAGTATCAGCCCAAGATAGGGCAGTAGTAGCGCAGAACCGCAAGGCATCAGGAACAGAATTTCCATTTCAGATTTAATAAAAAACTGGATTCCCGCTTGCGCGGGAATGACAAGTAACCCCTCAATGAATTGAGGGGCTAAATTGCAAAAATACAAAAAATGGATCCCCTGTTGCCTGCCAAGTTAGCAGACACTCGGGGACAGGAAGGTGGATGAGGAATGGGTATGAAAGTCAATTTAACAATTGGGATACCAAGTTGGTTAGACAAAATTTGTGCGTGGCCGGTGACGGCGTATCGGAAGTGGAAGTATGGTTACACTTATCGGCGGATATATTTAGGGGAAGGGGAATGGACGATTCTGGACCAAGAAGATTACTATCACTTCAGGGAATTCAATTGGCGTCTTTTCGGGAACGGATGTAATTTATACGCCGTTCGAGACGCCAAAATCGAACCCAAACGGACAAGGACGGTGTATTTACACAGAGAGATTTTGAAGGCGCCAAAGGGACTTCTGGTTGACCACAGGAACGGAAACGGTCTGGACAATCGCAGGGGAAATATACGTCTGGCGACATATTCACAAAATAACTGCAACCGGCGAAGGGATAAATCAAAATGCACATCGCGATATCACGGGGTTTATTACGAGAAACAAAAAAGAAAGTGGGTTGCTCGAATATATTACAAGGGTAAAAGTTTATGGTTAGGCGGTTTTGACAATGAGATTGACGCAGCGAGAGTTTACGACGCGGCGGCGAAGAAATACTATGGGGAGTTTGCCCACTTGAACTTTCCGTATACACGGACAGGCGCGGACTTTTAAGGGACACGGACCGACACCGACTGGATTTATGATTTAAGACACTGATTCCTTCGACTGGTTCGACAAGCTCACCACTGGTACGCTCCCCGGCCTACGGATTGCCGGGGCAGGCAGGACAGGTAAGACACGAAGAAAAAAGCATAATTTAAAACGCTTAGTGTCTTGCCTGCCTTTGCACAGCGAAGTAGAATAGCGCAGGCAGATTACGCGGAAAGTTGTTATCGCTGAGTTTTGAGCAGAGTAAATGGAAGGAAAAGATTTATGGGCAAGAACATTAATTGTCTGGTCGTGTTTTTTTGCCTGATATCGGCAAAATCAGTATTAGCAACTCAAAACGAGACAAGGAACCTGGAGTTTTTCCTTCGCCAACTGCGAACGACGGAACATATACCGGTTTTGGAAAACTCCCACACCGCTATGTCCAGCACATACGACAGGCAAGGGGACAACGGAGACAATAACGATTTTAAAAACATAATCGGCCGACGAAATATCCTGCTCGATGTAAACGGCCCCGGCTGTATTCATCGCATATTCACGGGCGTGGTCGGCAAAGAAATTGCGGGGACAAATATTCAAATTTTTCTCGACGACAGTCTGACCGCTGTCTTTGATTTGCCTGTACACAAGTTTTTCGATTACAAAAACGGGCCTATACCCTATCCATTGGTGTTTCATAAAACCTATCCGGGGACTTTGTTTCCGATACCATTTGCCAAACATTGCGTAGTTCAGCTTGTAAATGACCAAAATGACAACTGGGGCAATTACTGGCAGTTGACTTATACGATTTATCCGCCCCCAACTACGGTCGAAACCCTGCACTGGCCCCTGACGGATAGTGAGAGCAAAGAGCTTCAGGCCGTTCGTGAAGTGTGGCTCAAGGCGGAAGCTAATGCGCCGGCCGGCCCCTTAAAATGGTCGGTTGAAAAAAAGCTGGAGATAGGCGCCGCCAAAACAGGCGTGATTACGCTTGACCGCTGCGGCATCATTCGCGAAATGCGAATCTCGGTCAAACCAAATACTCCGGAAACACTTGCCGGCGTCAGGATGCGCATCATTTGGGACGGCACCGAATGGCCGAGCGTTGACGTGCCTTTGGGCTACTTTTTCGGTAATGCCGACTACGGGGATAAAAATCCGTACAGCTCGCTTCTGTTAGGCGTGACGGGGCCTGATGCTTACAGCCGTTTTCCAATGCCGTTTGCAAAAGGCGCGGTTTTCAAATTCACCAATGAATCAAACGTTAAAATCGATGAGCTTAACGTTCGGCTCGACATAAACAAATGCGAGAAGCTTGCCCCCGATATGGGCAGATTCCACGCGACCTGGACAGAGGAAAACGGCGCGGGGGATGACCTGTTCAGTTGGCCCGCTTACGGCAAAATGAGAGTCCCGACGCACGTGGTTTTGGACCGTTGCTCGGGCCCCGGAAAGTACGTCGGCGTTCTGCTGCATGTCGCCTGGCCAAGTCCGAAATGGTGGGGCGAGGGCGACTGGCTTATATGGACGGATGAATCCGGCTGGCCTCCCAGCTATCACGGCACGGGCAGTGAAGAGTATTTTAATTCAGGATGGTGTCAGTTTGACCGCAAGGCGGTCTCCGGCTTTATAGCAACGCACCCCGGCAACGCAGCCGTCTATTCGTTTCATTTGAACGACGCATTTCAATTCGCCAATAATATACGGGTCTGCGAGGAAAAATGGACACACAATCGCGGCAATGACGACCCATTCGACAATAAGACGCCGTGCATCTGGGGAAGCACCGCGTATTGGTATGCCTTACCGGTTCAGCCGGCCGGCTCCCGCCAGGATATGGTACGCCCTCGCCTGGAATGTCCGCAGGAGGGTCAGCATTCGTGGAAGTAAAATCAGCATTACGGATGTCCGGATTGCAGGCTCAGTTTTAATCGATAGAGAACCAAATACCGGACTTGTCACGGCGTAGTCCCGATGCCGTTTATCGGGACGAAGCCGGCAACATCCCTGACGCAATGGCGTAAGCCATGCTGTGCAATAAAATAGATATGCCGGCCCCGGATTGCCCGCAGGTCAGAAAAACTTTGTCCCTGCTTATGCAGGAGAGGCGATACTTAACACCTATTTCTTTTCATTACCGCGGCCGGGACGCTCTTTCGATTTACCTTCGACCTTTTCTTTAACTCGAAGTCCCTGAGGCAGCGACTGCTCGGATACCACTTTCCACGGTCCGTCAAGATTGACGCTAACTTCCCAGCGCGGCTCTCGAAAGCGGTAAAACCGTTCGTCGCAGTAAAAATGCAACGGAAAACCAGCAACAACATATACGCCGCGACCCGAGTCGTAAACCATCTCAACATCGTGGTATTTTTGCCGATACCCGTGGGCCGGAGCGTGGGGAGGAGGCCCGTAACCGCCCTTCGGGCCCGGCCCGGACCCGACCTCTATTCTTGTGCAGGAAACAAATAATAGAGCTGTGCAAACCAGACCAACCGCCCATACAGCTAATATCCTGAACCTCATAGCCAACACCTCGAATTATTAATCTACATTTCCCATATTAATCCGCCAGAGGCAGAATAAACGCCTGGCTACGCAACCAGGCCTTTCAATTCTACGATAATATCAAAATCTTTCTCGAATTACAATAATCCCTGATTTCTAACTTTATATTTTAGGGGCTGTTCCGAATGGCAGTTCCTTAAGAGTGTCCTTAAGAGTGTCCTGAAGAGTGTCCTGAAGAGTGTCCTGCCATTATTTTTAAGCGAAAGCGGAAAATTTCAAAATAAAGAAAATCACGCCAAAAGGCCGAAGAAGCTGATAGAACCGCAAACTTGTCCGCGGCGGATACGGATAAAGGAACAGATTATGGAAAATCAAACCAAAAACACGACCATTACTGAGCAAACAGGGGCAAAAACCAAATACCAAAGCCAACCCTTCAATCCCAAAGCTACTTTACTTCTGGACGTGCTGCCCGCGGAGGGCGTTAAACCCGCGGCGAGCAAGCACGAAGAATCGCCCGAAAAATTATTGCAGGGTCTTTTGCTGAGCACGGAGGCATCGGCAGAGCGGACGCAGTTCGCAAAAAGAAAATGGCAGCTTGTGTCGCTGTTGACCGGGATGCTTTTGATTGCGGCTGTCGCGGTAATCGGGTGGTTATATCTGGAGACAAGCGCGACGGCAACGCTGCGAGGCCGGCTCGAAGTCGAAAACCAGTCGCTCAAAGACCAGTTGAACCTGGCGGGTTCGCAGATAACAGGATTGAAAAATGAGATGGAAGCGTTGCTGGGGCGCAACATCGAGCTGGTGACGGAAAACGCGAAATTGAAATCGCAGAACGCCTCGCCTGTTGCGTCAAGACCTGCCGCGATTTCGAGACAATCGGCATCCGTTGACGCGAGTCGAATAGAAGCGATGAGAAAAGGGACATTTTCCAACGGGGCGACAAAAGCGGAGCTTGTAGCGGCCATAGGCGAGCCGGACCGAGTTTACAACGCTCGCGGCTATGAACAATTAGTTTACTTCGGCAAAAAACCCGGCCGTTTCTGGCTCATCGGCGGACACATTGTTCAGGTCGGCGGATAGAAAACTCGACCGAGGGGCAAATCATCAGGGACACTCAGAGGTTGTATTCTTTTATTTTGCGGTAGAGGGTGCGCTCGCCAATGCCGAGCAGTTTTGCGGCTTTCTCGCGGTTATTGCCCGTCTTGGCTAACGTGTCGATGATTGCCTGTCTCTCGATTTCATTTAGCGGCATATCTGAGGCGGATTTTGCCTGACCTGTGGTGAGCGAACCTGTCTTGAGCGTAGTCGAAAGAGTCGAACTACCTGCGGCAACAGACGAACCACCAGGGAGCTGTCGGACGCGATTGATTTCGGGAGGTAAATCCTGCACATCCAGCTTGTCACGGTCGGACATAACGACCATGGTCCTGATTGTGTTACGAAGCTGGCGGATGTTGCCCGGCCACTCATAGGCAGCGAGGATATTCGCCGCGGCATCGGTAAAGCCGGCGACTTTCGAACCGGTTTCGCCGACGGCTTCCTTGAGGAAGAAATCAGCGAGCAGCGGGATGTCTTCGCGTCGTTGGCGCAAAGGCGGAACAGAAACACTGACGCCCTTAATCCTGAAATAAAGGTCCTGGCGGAATTTTTTCTCCTCGACGAGATTAGTCAGGTCGTGGTTGGTTGCGCTGATGGTTCGAACATCGACAATTACGGGTTTGTTGCCGCCGACAGGAATGACCACGCCATCTTCAATAACCCGTAATAATTTCGCCTGCATATTCAACGGCATATCGCCGATTTCGTCCAAAAAAAGTGTACCCTTGTCGGCAATCTCAAACAAACCCTTGCGGTCGCCTGCCGCGCCGGTGAATGAACCCTTAACGTGGCCGAAAAGTTCGCTTTCGAGAAGCGTTTCGGTAAACCCGGCACAATTTATGGGCACGAAGCGTTTGTTCCAGCGATTCGAATTGTCGTGGATTGCCCTTGCGAGCAATTCTTTGCCGGTTCCGGATTCGCCCTCAATGAGAACGGAGATATTCGTAGGCGCGACCCTGCGAAGAACCTCAAAGATGCCGGTCATCTGGGGGCTGTTTCCGCGGACGCCGTCGAATCTGAAGTCCTCGTCGGCAGCACGCCCCTGAGCGTTGGTGCGCTTCATACGAACCACCTGCCGGGCCGCCTGTTCGACGAGGGAGCGAAGCTGGTCGATGTTGATTGGCTTGACCAAGTAATCGTAGGCGCCGTGCCGGATGGCATCCTTGCAGGTATTGATGGTCGCGTATGCGGTGATGAGTATGACTTCGGTTTGGCCGAGTTTTCTGGCTTCCTGGAGAATTTCGAGGCCGTCGATATCGCCGCCGAGTTTCAAATCGGTAACAACCACATCAATATCCTGAGCGCGGATGATTTCGAGTGCGTCTCGGCCGGTGTAAACAGGTATTGCTTTGGCGCAACACTTCTGGAGCGCCTCCGCAATACCATCGGCGTGGTCGCGCTCATCGTCAACAACAAGGACAACGGCGTCTTTAATCATTGTTTGGCCTCCGATGAAGCAAGAGGCAGCGAGATTGTAAAGCAAGTTCCTTTGCCGGGTTCGCTGACGACGGATATATCGCCATTGTGAGCGTCGATTATTTTTTTTACGGTGGCGAGGCCCAGCCCCGTGCCGTCGGGTCGGGAGGACTGATAGGGTTCGAAGATTTGAGCAAGTCGCTCGGCAGGGATTCCTTTGCCTGTGTCGCTTATCTGGATTTGGGCTAAGTTCCCAACACGGGCGGTTCGCACCATTAACTCGCCGGCGGCGCCAAGGGCCTGCTGGGCGTTGATGAAGAGGTTGAGAATGGCCTGTTTGAGCATGCCGGCGTCGGCCTGGCAAAGAAGCGGCTCTTTATGGAGGGCCTGACGCATCGTTATCGAGTGTGCGGCTGCCTGCGGAAGATAAAAATCGACCATATCGGCAAGGATGGCGTTAACGTCGATGGGAAACAGGTTCGGCTGATTTCTGTCGGTATAGCGAAGAAAGCCATCGAGGATTTGTTCGAGGCGGGTGGTTTCCTTGTCGATTACGGCTAATTTTCTGCGGGCCCGCGCCAGACGCTGGTCAAGGTCGGAGGCGGGGCCGGCCTGGAGCTCTTCATCGACGAGGCGGAGATTGACTTTGATTGTGGAAAGGGGGTTTTTAATTTCGTGGGCGATAACGCCAAGAAGCCGACCAAGCTCTTCGGCCTCAGTAGAGCCGGTTCGACTTTGCTCACCACAGGCGGCAGAATCCGTCGCCTGCGATATTGGTTTGTCAGGTGAATTTTTCATGAAGCAGTGATTTTAACCGTATATTTGGTGCAATTCAAGCGAAGAAAAGCTTAACCAAAGATTCCACCCGCCAAAAGGCCCGGCCCCGCTGAGGCGGACGGGATTAACACTGTTTTTTTAGCCACGGAGTCGGAGTAAGCCGACTTTGCCTCGGAGTAACCGTACTAATACTCGTTTTTATCCTGAAAACACGCTTTTCGGCCTTTTCCCGCTGTTTCTTCGTCTTCCAATACCACGATGTAAGCCGACAGGGCTGACCCTCTATTTCCCCGGTATGGTGTCACCAGATTATATAACCTATTGACTTGCATTTTGTATAATAATCACAAGCCCATATATTGCAATTGGTTGTAATTGTTGACTACCGTTGCTTTGTTGAAAATAACAACCAAGGCTACAACCAATCCGGGATTATCTAAAAAACGTAAACTATTTTTTGCGGAGGTATGACCATGAAAACATTAAAAAGAAAATCACGCTCAGACAAATTTCCATTAACGCTCCATACGACAGGACAGTACTGCAAGAAGATCAAGGGCAAAATGTATTACTTCGGTTCAGACAAAAAAGAGGCTCTTCAATTGGTATTACGCGGATCTTTGTGGACAGCGACGGTGATGTTCGCAAACTCATGCCGATATGGCGGGAGGCCGGCGTCAATGGTATAATGCCGTTTGAAGTCAAGGCAGGCAATAATGTCGAGGAACTTACGGCTCAGTGGCCGGATATGGTGTTTATCGGCGGCATAGATAAACATGAGATCGCAAAAGGCAAGGCGGCAATTGACAAAGAACTCGGCAAGCGTTTGCCGTCAGTTTCAGGATGCGCACAAAAAGCAAGTGCAATATTTTTATCCATAAATACATTTCCTCAAACTATAGTAAGAAATTTTGGGCCTTGACGGCAATTCTGTCGAGCAGTGTGACGGATTGAACAATTTCCTTGAGTGTCAAAAGCGGTGCAATTCGCTCCCCTGACGTTTCTGGCTCGCTGCAATACATTATGAAATCAACGAGTTCATCTTTAATTTGGTTATTAAACGGCTTTATCATGCCGGGAACCTCGCAGTCAATCGGCTCGCCATTAACTAAAAGACACTTTCCTGCGAAATCGCCTAACAACGTTATGTTTTCACAAAATATCCTGACTTCACGCTTCTTTTCATCGCTTGGTACCAGCCACGATGCAAAAATATCTCCCCTTACATTATTTTCGTGGAATGCTTCCAGGCGTATCTCGTATGTTTGCCCGTGAACTTCTCTTGCCTCCTTAACGGTTACCTTTACTATAGGTCCCCAAAAATATGACGCCAGATCAATGTCGTGGATCAGTTTGTCTGTAATTATGTCATCCGCAATACGTTCGTCATGTTTCTGTATCCGCACAAATGAATACGAATTTACTTTGACCGATTTATCATGCAGCAGCGATACAATCTTAATCGCCACAGGATTATACCGTTCGACGTGGCCGGATATAAGTTGGCGGCCGTTGCGTTCTCCAATAGCTATAAGCTCGTTTAATTCAGAACGATTTGTTACCAGCGGTTTTTCCACGAATGTATGTACCCCACTTTCAAGCGATTCTTTCGCTAACTGCATATGGGTCCATATCGGCGTCGCGATTATCAATATGTGCGGCTTTTGCTCCGAAATAAGGGCGTGCAGCGATTCATAACCGGCAATGGTCGGGTGCGATTCAAGACGCGATCTGCTGCAATCGCAAAGGCCGCAAATCCTGATTTTTTTGAGCTGCGACGTTACCCCGCCTTTATAGTAACCTTCGTATTGACCGTCTGTTAATTGCCGCAGCGCAGCAAGGTGAAAGTTTCCCATTTTCCCCACCCCGGCAATACCAATTCTGATTTCATCGATATCGCGTGGTATAAGTTGTAATGATTTATCAGAACTCATAATATTAACCATGAAAACTTTGAAGTATCTGGGCTGCACATTTAATATCGACAAATCATGATGACCCGGCTTCACGCTCTATCGACAATGCTCCGTCAAAGCCGGTTTGTTTCAATGCTCCCAGGAATGTTTCTCCACCAACATGGCCGCTGCCCCAGGCGACCTCTGCGCCCCATTGACCCGCCGCAGAACTTCGCAGAGCGTCTTTGACGTGCACATGTTTTATCCACCGCCTCAAAATCTCCAAGGCCGCTGCCGGCTCTCCTTTACCGTACAGAATCATATTAGCTGGGTCGAAATTAACCGCCAGCGCCGGATGCGCAAGTTTTTCAAGAAATTCTGCAAGCGTCTGCGCGGTTTCCTGTCCCGTTTCCATCAGCAGCACCACACCCGCTTTTGCAGCGGCATCGGCAAGATATTTGACACGGTCGGCCAATGCGGTGTTTACAGTATCAATAAAGCCAAAGTGAAATTCGAGATACTGTGCCCCCAGCGAGGCCGTCAGCTTAATAGCGTCAACCACAAGTTTCTTATTCTGCTGCCAGCAGTTGTCAGAAACGATCCCTCCGGTGTTGCAGATGGTTTCAAGGGTCGAATAATCTTCCTGTACAAATCCAATCATCGTGGCCGTAAGCTGCCTTTTCAATTGCGTCCAAATACGTCTTACCATCCTGCGCAAAAGCGGGGCCAATCGCAAGGAGGGTATGACTTATACCCACCTGCGCCCTCAATGCCACCAGTTCTGTTGTGTTATTATGCATCGACCAACTGCAAACGCCAATCGGCCAATCATTACATTTAATCATTTTAGGCTATTGCCACCTTCCTGCCGCTGCGAGCCGATTTCTTTTCCGCCTCGATAAGTTTCACCGAATCGCACGATTGCGCAGGCGTAAGCATCTTCGACACTGATTTGCCCGCAACTGCCTTTACAAAATGTGCAATTTCCAGCGAATACCCATCGCCTCCCTCGACCTTGGGTGTTATCACTTCACCCTTGAGCGGGCAAATTTTGAAGGCAGGGTTTTGTGTGCAGTTATAAACGATCGTCGCCTTTTCGAGTGCAATATTAAAACTCATTTCAAAACCAAATGTGGGCGTCATAACCCAGCCACCCTCAGCAGTGACTACCTTGCTGTCATAGATATAATTGGTAACGATGTGGTCAATATCCCTGCTTTGCCCTTTTGCACCCCTGCTGAAAACTTCCTTGGGCATCCCAAATACATACTGCACATAATCAGTATCATGAATATGGAGATCGAGCGTAGCGCCGCCGCTGCGTTTTCCATCCAACAGCCAGTTATCCCAGCTCCATGTCGGCGTAAGGCTCAGCCGCTGGAACGTCGCCGCCAGCACCTTGCCGTATTTGCGCGAATCAATATTTTTTTTCGTCGCCGCATACTCAGGCCAAAAACGAATACAATGGCCGATTTGCAGCAGCTTCCGACTCTGCCTGGCGGCATCCATCATCTGCCGACATTCCTTGACATTCATCGCCATTGGCTTTTCGCACAGCACGTTAAGACCGGCCTTAAGCGCCTTGACAGTGAATTTCGCATGAAGATACGTCGGCAGTGTAATTGAAACAGCATCAAGGTCTGCCTCTTTGAGCATCTTGTCGAAATTTGTGTAAAAACTGATACCGCTTAAATCCAGAGGCTTTTCGGCGCCGCTGATATTGCCTGCCGTGCCGCCGGTCTCCTTAAACTTTTTTTCATCGATATCACAGATGGCAGTTATTTTGACATTCTTGAGGGCTTTGTAGCACCGAAAGTGCATCTTGCCCATAAAACCTAATCCAATAATACCTACCTTAATCATAGTTTGCTCCCTTATTTGAAAATTTTCTTCATTGCTTTTGCGGTTTTTTCGGGCCGACCTGGCGCGTATGGTATCATTTCGGCGGTAACATAGCCATTGTAACCGATGGCCGCAAGGGCCTTTTTAACCGCCGCAAAATCCACATCACCCTCGAGCAAATTCACAAATCCTGCAACCGTGCCGACCGACTTTTTGAAATCCTTTATATGCACACGCTTAATCCGCTTGCCAAGTATCTTTATCCACTGCTCAGGATACCCCGTCAGGATCACATTGCCCACATCAAAATACGCTCCCACCCGTTTCGATTGAAAGCTGTCGATGAAACATCGCATCTCAAGCGGACTTAGCAAAAATTTGTTCCACACATTCTCAATACCAATAGTCACGCCGACCTTCTCAGCCATATCCACCAGCTTTGCTACTGCTTCCGTCGCTCGTTTGTAGCAAACATCATACGGTATCACCTCCGCATCTGGCAAAAAGAACACATCCACCGCGCCCGGCACAAACAGGTATGCATCGGCGCCGAGTTGCTTGGTCATATGCAACGCCTTTTTGGTAAAGTCGATGATCTGCTTGCGAACTTTCGCATCGCTGGCCGTTGGCGATGCGCCCCAGCTTTCACCGCTGGCGACGCTCGATATCTCAATGCCGATTTTTTTCGCCTCTGCCACAATCGCCCGGCACTCTTCTTTGGTGGTCTTGTCGGTCAAAACACCCTGACGTGCGATACAAAGTTCTATCGCGTCAAATCCGAGCCTTTTAGCCTCTTTCATTGCTTCGACGATAGGCCGTTTGCCCTCAAGGCCGCCCTCAAACATCCAGTAACTCGCGCTGATTTTCATAAATTCCTCCTGCTGATTTTTGCGATTATCCAACAAATTCATTGATTTATGCCTACCTCTACAAGAATATTCCATCCCGCCGATAAAACTTTTACAATGGTTAAACAAGGGCGGCTGCGTCTTATCCCTGCGCGCCGCCCTTGTTCAGGCTTAAAAAACAAGTTGCAGCCATTTCTTCGGCTTTATTTCAAAAACTATAATTTCTGGATTGTTATCTATCCACTCTGGCCCCACCGCCTTTGATGAGCTTTTCGACTTCTTTGAGTGTCGCCATTGTTGTATCACCGGGCGTTGTCATGGCAAGTGCCCCATGAGCTGCACCATAATTGACGGCTTCCTGGGCATTCTTACCTTCCATCAGGCCATATATCAAACCTGAGGCAAAGCTGTCGCCGCCGCCGACGCGGTCATATACCTCAAGGTCTGGCCGCATGTTCGCCTCGTGAAACTGGCCGTCGGCGTAACAGATTGCACCCCAGTCGTTGACTGTTGCTGTTTTGGCATTACGAAGAGTAGTCGCAACAACCTTGAAATTTGGGAAAGCCTTAACCGCTTCAAGAATCATCTTTTTAAAATTACTCACATCAAGATTTGAACAATGTTCGTCCAATCCCTCAACCTTAAAACCGAGAGCAGCGGTGAAATCCTCCTCGTTGCCTATCATAACATCAACATACGAAGCGATTTCTCTATTCACTTCTATCGCGCGAGCAGTACCACCAATCGACTTCCACAGTGATGGCCGGAAATTGAGGTCGTACGATATTATTGTCTCATATTTCTTGGCGATCTTGACGGCTTCAATAATTACATCAGGCGTGGTCTCGGAAAGAGCGGCAAATATCCCGCCCGTATGGAACCATCTCACGCCATCTTTTCCGAATATCTGTCCCCAATCAATATCGCCCTTTTTCATCTGGCTTGCCGCCGAATTGGCACGGTCGGAGCAGCCGACAGCACCTCGAACACCGAATCCTTTTTCCGTGAAATTAAGTCCTACACGGACATTTCTGCCAATGCCGTCGAACGGAACCCACCTGACATATTCCATATTGACGCCGCCCTGCAAGATAAGGTCTTCAAGGAGTCTGCCTACGGGGTTGTCGGCAATTGCCGTTACAACAGCAGCACGTTTACCGAAACAACGGCGTAAACCGCGTACGACATTATATTCGCCGCCCCCCTCCCACACCTGAAAAGTGCGTGCGGTATGTATTCGGCTATCGCCGGGATCGAGGCGAATCATGATCTCACCGAGCGAGAGGATGTCATATTTGCACTGCGATACGGGCTTAACGCTTAAAACAGCCATTATTTGCCCTTCCTTATTGAAGCGATCAGTTCGATTGTTTCTCTTACTTTGGCCGTTATACCCTTGTAATCCTTGGCCGCGAGCAATTCCTTTGTGATGAGATTCGACCCCATTCCCACACAGGCAACGCCCGCCTCAAACCATGCCGCAAGATAACTTGCCGCGGTTTCCAGCGACGTATCGCCCATGTACAGAACCGGTGCATTCATGCCAGCCTCTTAACGAATAAAAGTTATCTCATCTTTCTTTTCAAACACATTGCGATATCGCTGCGGCTGGGGAAAATCGCAATATACTCCGAACTCGTGCACATACGGCACTTTTCCCAGCGGCTCTCCCAGTTCGGGCCAGATATCACCGCCGGCGTGGAAGAGGCTGATGAGCAATTCTTCGTACACGATCCGATGTTCGGGATGCAAGTCGTTTGATGTCGGCATGCCATATTTTTAGAGCATCTTTTCGATAAAGTTTATAGCCCTGCCAACGGTTTTTATGCCAAGAGCTTCTTCGTCATCCATTTCAATATCAAACTCTTCCTCAAATGCAGCCACCAGCTCCACAGACTGAATGGAATCAGCTCCGAGGTCTTCCTCAAACCTGGCATCATCGATTGCACGGGCACGGTCAACCTTAAGAGTCCTGGCAACAACATTTCTGACCCTATCTGCTACATCAGACATGAAAACATCTCCGTTAAAATTTACAAATCCGTTAAAATTTACAAATCCGTTAAAATTTACAAATCCGTTAAAATTTACAAATCCGTTAAAATTTACAAATCCGTTAAAATTTACAAAGTCATTGATAATAACTGCTGCCAGTGTTCAACAGTCATTGGCTGAACGCTGACAGCAGTACATTTTACGGATTAACCACACTAATTAAAACATCTTTTTGGCATCAAGGTTGTGTTTCTCAATATCCCTGAAGTAATTCACTGTGCCAACCTTCATCTCAGCCGTCGAGGCATCATCGCAAACCAGAATACCTTTGGGATGAAGCTGCAGGCAGGAAACAGTGCACATGTGGTTTACGCCGCCTTCTACAGCATGCTGAAGGGCACGGGCCTTGTTGCGTCCGCTGACGATAATCATAACGTTTCTGGAATCCATAACGGTAGCAATGCCAACCGTCAAAGCAGTTTTGGGCACCTTGTTAATATCATTGTCGAAGAAACGTGAATTTGCAATGATAGTATCCTCAGTCAGTGTCTTAACTCTTGTCCGGCTTGACAAAGATGAACCAGGTTCGTTGAATGCAATGTGTCCGTCCGGCCCAATGCCGCCCACAAACAACTCGACTCCGCCGTACTTCTTGATTTTTTCCTCATAATTTTCGCACTCGGTCTCAAGATTTTTGGCATTGCCATTGAGGATGTTGACGTTTAACTTCTGGATGTTAATGTGGCTAAAAAAGTTATTCCACATAAAGGAATGGTAACTCTCGGGATTGTCCTGCGGTATGCCGACATACTCATCCATATTAAACGTAACAACATTTGTAAAATCGACCTTATTGGCCTTATTTAGCATGATTAACTCCCTGTACATCCCAAGAGGCGATGACCCTGTGGGAAG
>Ga0315294_10003613_pt1 | contig 16863 bp, 12 predicted proteins | sample YL17G13_40_MG_FD_203626 | JGI IMG/M metagenome (GOLD analysis project Ga0315294, IMG submission 203626) | Sediment microbial communities from Yellowstone Lake, YNP, Wyoming, USA - YL17G13_40 | ecosystem: Environmental > Aquatic > Freshwater > Lake > Sediment | place: USA: Wyoming | collected... | reverse complement strand
CTCCAGGGGCGCGCCGGGGTGGTGCCTCTCACCGTGTAGAACCCGTTGTTCCTCATGTTGAGAACCTGCCCGAGACGGTCGTACGTATCTTCATCGAGAAGGGCGATGGCGGCATCAGCCTTATTTGGCACTCCGGTCGTACCGGTGAAGTCGATGGGGATATAGGCTTTCAGGGTGCCGATTTTCGCACTGGACGACGACCCGCCGTCGCATCCGCCCGGTTGCCAGGCCTCCGTACCTTCGGGGACAAACCCGGCTTCCGTGTTCATGGCAAGGACATGAGCATTGCTGAGAGCATACGTATTTTCGTCAGTTCCCCGGACAACGAGCCCGAGCGTTCCGCAGCTGTGGGGGATGCCGGCACCCCCGAGGCTTATCCCGCCAAACAACGGCCGGTTCGGTGCTGTGCGGGAATACACCGCCTTCCCGGGCAGATTCACTGCCTCAGGGGTCGCGGCGGCCGTATCGAGCGCGGTGATCGTTCCGGTGACGATGACCCTGACCCTGATCCCGTCAAACTTCTCCGGCACCTTCCGGATATGCTCCGGCCGCTCCACCAGTACCACGATCTCGTTCAATTCGGGGTCATCATAGACCCCGGTTACGCCTTCGGTCTCAAGGAGCTTCTTCTCGTGCTTCTCCCTCACCTGCTTCAGTACCGTAGCCCCGTTCGCCGGGCCGGCGGCAAGGAAGAGGAGGAGGATCGCGAGGAGGACAAGAACAACCTTCATCTCTCTCACCCCGCGGGACTCTTATCGTGCCGGGGAATAAACCTTGGGGTGGGGAATGGGACACAGGGCAGGGAGGGGTCCATCGGGGATCGGGAAAAAGGTGGTGATTACCTTCCCTGCCCTTTCACCGAAAGGAAAAAGCCGGCGAAGAGTACACCGAGGACGGCCGTCGTGAAAGGCGCACACCCCGCCTTCGTGGCTTCGGTCTGAACGGGAAGGGCCGTGGTCGTGGCCACCGTCAACGCGGTTGTCCCGGCAGGGGGAGAGACCGGGACCGTTTCCATTCCCGTGGGGGATGCCACCGTACCTGTCTGGGTCGAGGTCATGGTAACCGTGGGCACGGCAGGAGTCGGAGGAGCGGTCTCGGTGGAGAAGTAGGAGACCACGCCGTCGTCCGTGACGGCGGCAAGGTACTTCCCGTCTCCCGAGAAGTCGATACCGTTCACCCAGCCCCCTGCCTGGTACGTCCAGAGGAGATCACCGTCTCCGGAGAAGAGGTAGACCTTCTTGTCAAGTCCCCGCGCACTCCCGACCCCGACCAGCGATCCGTCGCCGGTGATGGCCACGCATACCGCCCAGTCTCCTATGTCACGACTCCAGAGCAGGCCGCCGTTCCGGTTGAAGAGGTAGATCCTTCTGTCGTCGCTTCCGGCAACAATATACCGGGAGTCGGACGAGACGGCGATATCCCGCAGGTTGCTCCCTGTGCGGTAGGACCAGAGGAGATTCCCGCTCGGGTGAAGCGCGACCACGGAATAGGCTGACGCTCCCACAAGGTAGGTGGCGTCACCTGCGAAGAGGAGCTTCCTGTTCTCGAAGGTCTCATACCTCCACTTCTCAGATCCGCTCTGGTTGAACCCCAGGATGGAGTTCGAAGTTCCCACGGCGATGATGCTGCCGTCCGGCGGGATTGCGACGGCGGTAGCTCCGCAGGTGGAATTCCGGGCAAGGAGAAACCCGGCATTGTTGTGGAGGGAGAAGGTCGTTCCCCCGATGGTTGCCACGAACCGCCCGTCAGGGAACATGGACACGGTATCCACCGGTTTCACCTCGGCATCCCACCAGAGGGTCCCCCCCTTGCGGTCCAGGACCCGGATCCCTGCTTCGGTGCCAGCGGCGATGACGGTACCATCTCCGGTGATGGAGACCGTCTTCCCATCGAACCCGCCCCACAGCTTCTCACCCTTCCCGTTGAAGAGATAGATCCTGTCGAGGGCCGCGGCAACGGTGGACCCGTCCGATGAGATCGCCACACTGTAGCCCTCCGGGCTCGTTGCCCGGAACGTCCACAGGGGCTGCACCGCAGTGGCCGCGAGGGCAGTACCCGCGAGAAGCCAGAGCCCCAGTATCAATCCCACCAGCCGCAGCGCCTTCATGTTCACCTCAGGAGAATCTTCCGTCCGGGGGGATAGAGTTTACCGACACTGGGACAATTGCGGTCACCAGGACCGGTACCAGGGCAACCCATCCTCCCTTCACCTGCATCACTGCAGGACGGAATGCCCTGAACCCGTGAATATACCCGCAGATTTTCGCCTGCCTCCAGGTTATCACATCCGGAAGGGTCACCATCAGGCGGATCAATAAAGAATCGTTAAATACCGAGGTCAACACCACACTTCGCCATGAAGTCAACGCCTTCCCTGATCCCTGTGCTTCTGACAGGGATCCTCCTTTTCTGTTTGGTGGCAACCTCCGGCTGCACCCAGTACATCCCGGAACCGGTGAAATCTTGGATTGGACAGTCCGGTTCCACCGGTCCGGGTTCGCAGAACCAGCCCGGCGGCCCATCCCTCCCCGGGATCAGCGTCACCTGTCCCGCCGGCAAGGTCCTCTGCGGCGTGACCTGCCAGGATCTGAATACCGACCTCCAGAACTGCGGCTCATGCGGGAAGGCATGTGCTGCCGGGTACGACACCTGCCTCGCCGGCAGGTGTGCGGAGAAAAGGGGGAACCAGTATTACCTTGAATCCCCGTGTCCGGAGGGTACTCTCTGCAAAGGCCGGTGCGTGAACCTCCAGGTTTCCAACCTCAATTGCGGCTCCTGCGGGAATTTCTGCCAGCACCCCACCACGTGCGTCAATGGTGCATGCGTTGAAAAACCGGCGACCTGCACAAATATGGGGGAATCGGTCTGTTCCGGGAAGTGCGTGTACCTCGACACGTCTTTCCAGAACTGCGGTGGGTGCGGGAAGGCATGCCCGGCCGGTCAGATCTGCCATCTCGGCGTCTGCGTGCCGTTTGCCTGCGAAAAGGCACTCCATCCCTGCAAGGATTACTTCTGCTGCAGTGAGGGTTTCGATGATCCCTGTCTCCAGATAGCCGTTGGGGAGCATCGGGTGGGGACCAGGATGTGTAACTACCTGTGCACCGACACCCAGACTGACCAACGTAACTGCGGATCCTGCGGGAACGACTGTGGGGAGTTCAGTGTCTGCAGTGGCGGTGCCTGCGTCCAGCCGACCGGATTTGGTCCGTTGCCCAAGGTCTGAGGAACGGGTGCCCACCCCATAACCTCCCTTTTCCCACCGGACCGGTGTTTACGTCACGATATCCTTCCGGCGCCATCCCTCACCCCCATCTCCTGGCACTCATTTCGAAACCCATATCATCCCCCCTGCGGAATGCCCGCGTGGTGGTGCGGGCATGGAACGAAGATACACGATTCTCTGTGTCCTCCTGTTCATCCTTGTGGTGTGGGTGAGCGGGTGTTTGAATGTTCAGAACAGGAATCCCCAGGCCAGCCAGACGGGAATATCAGCTGAACCGCAACAGGCAAGCGCCTGCGTGACCACGACGGTGACATGTCCACCGGACCAGCCGACCCCCCTGTCCGTGAAGGTTGCCACCCTGAAGGATCTGGGGGACACCTCACGGCTCCGGGACGATCTGGAGAACGGAAACGTGGTGATTGTTGATATTGGCCAGTTCATGACGGACAAAATCGCCTACGAACGCGTGCTCAAGGATCTGAAAGATCTGGCCCGGGAGGTGGACGGCGACCTCCTGGGCCTGGGTGACCAGCGCACGGTCGTGATCACCCCACGGTCAGTGAAGATTTCGAGGATACCATTGGCAGACGGGGGACCCTGTTCCGCCACGGGGATGACGGAGTGCAGCGGGGCGTGCGTGGATCTCCTGACCGATCCTCACCACTGCGGTTCATGCACTCAGGACTGCGGTGAATTTGATGTCTGCAGTGGTGGTGTCTGTGTGCCCCCGACCGGATTTGCTCCGGTGCACTAGACCGTGGGTATCCCACCCTTCACCCCCCATTTCCTGACTGCCGGTATTCACCTCGCGGAATCCCCGTGCAGGAACGTGATCGCACCGAGCGCCCGACGGGCCGGTGTTTCCCGTATGAATCGAAACCCATATCATCGATCCTGCGGAATCCCCCCGTGGTGGTGAGGGATGTCTCAGGGAACTGCGGTTCTAACCCTTGTACTGGTCATCGTTCTGGTATCAGCGACTGGATGTCCGAATCTCCCGGCCGGGGGCGGGAAGACCGGGGATACCGGCGCCCCCCTGATAGGCGGCACGTCGGGAGGCAGCACGCAGGGCGGTGGCACACCCGTACAGCAGCCCCCCGCGGCGCCGGAGCCTGTGGTCGCCTCGCCGGTGACGGTCACGTCTCCGAAAGGAGGAGACATCTATGTCTGGGGCGGAACGGTTCCGGTCGCCTGGGATACCGGATTCTCGCCGTCAGGGCAGTATGCCGGAGTGAGGATTGTCGCCCGGTCTGAACCCGAGAGCCAGATCGTGTATGCCGTCAACATGGTTCAGAATGACGGGAACTACACGATGAAGACCACCGAGTTCACCTGTGAACAGAAAGGAACGCAGCAATACCTGGTCCAGGTGGACACGAACGACGATGCGTACTCGGGTACCAGCGCATCCTTTTCGATCAGGGATTCGTCACCGGAGGATATCCCCGGTGTGAGAGTGGTGGTGCCCTCCCGTATCCCACGCATTTCTCCCCCGGCAATGAGGGCCATGAATCAGCCTGTCGGTCAGATCCAGCAGTTTACCGATATGATCGGAAAGATCGTCATCACCTCACCGGATGGAAACCTCGGCCCCGTTCCCATCGGGTCGGTGATTCCCATCAGGTGGGATATGGGATTTTCACCGGCGAGCGAAGTCGTCTACGTTGATCTCAATGAGGAGAGCGGGAAGTTCGGGGGAAACATCGCGGGCCATATCCCCAACACCGGGCAGTATGACTGGGATACCGGGCTCTTTTCCCTCCAGCCCGGGCGATATTATCTCGCCATGTGCACGGTCGATAACGTGTGCGGGAAGAGCGGGGTGTTCGAATTGATCGAGCAAGGTGACCTGTTCCGCCCCATCCTTCCGAATATGTCAGCCGCGTCCAACCAGTTTGGGGTGGTATAACCGGTACCGGCGGGGCCTGTGTGCGATCGGGTTTATTCTCGCTCAACCGGTTGCACCAGGCAGCCCGGACCCCGCCCCTCTACAGGCAGATGCCACTCAGACCGTCACAATCCCCTATACTCAGCTCACTCCAGTCCGCACCGGTGAAAGGCACCGTCAGGAACACCCAGAGGAGGAGCAGGAGGAACAGCACCACCGCAAGAAGGATCCCCCACTTCTTCCATGCCGGCAGGTCTTCCCACCGGAACGTGATCGTCTTCCCGTAGGCATCGGTCCCCTTTCTCTTTGCATCATACCAGGCGGCCCACATCAGGAAGAGACCGCAGCCGCAGAAAAGGAGGCCCCCGGGGAGACTCGTCTTCCGCAGGATGTACAGGCCCAGTGCCAGGAAGACGAACCCGAGGACTGCGAGGGTGATCACGTTCCCATATTCCCTGAAGAGTCCCATGGGGAGCCATGGGGTGATCTGCTCCTTAATCCTTCCCAATTGAACCGGGGCCGGGTGGGGTAAGGGGCAGGAATGATCCGGTTTTCTCCCCCACGCTCACCCACCTTCGGCGGACCACCTTCTCTGGCCTGATGACAGCCTCCTTGGCTTCCCCTGCCCACCCGGAACTCATTTCGAAACCCATATCACCCCTCCCGTGTATTCCCGCGTGGTGGTGCGGAAATGGGAAGGGCAGTCATCATTCTTGTTTTCGTTCTGGTCATCGTCCTCGCGTGGGCAAGCGGGTGTACGAACGCCCCGTCCGGGGGCAAAACATCCGGGAATTTCGGTTCAACCCCTGATGAACAGACGGCAGTGGGATTTTTCAAGCAGAAGTACGGAGATCCAGGCGGGGCAGGAGCACGACGATTCGTGGAACCTGTCGTCAGTACTGGGATTGTCAATAACCTCCCGGTAGACTCGGTAACGGCATTCAACCGGAATGCACCGAGGATATTCTTCTGGGCGTACTACGATAACTTCCAGAAGGGAGATCCGTTCAGCTTCACGTGGGATTGCGGTGGCGGCCAACTGGCAGACACAGTATCTTTGACTGCTGCAGGGGATTTCGGGTTTGTGACAGCGGAGTTAGTCCCCCCGGAGGGCGGCTGGCGTGTTGGCGATTGTGAGATCACAGTCTCGAACATGGATGGGAAAGCCAGAGTGACCGCACCATTCAAAGTCCAGGAGGGACCGACCCAGTCCGGCGCGGTACCGTTCCGGTCTCCGGCGGTCCCCACCACGCCGGTCACGCAGCCGGCAGGCCCCGGTCCCACCGGTGCTGATACCGGCTGTCCCGGTGGCAGAACACGGTGTAACGGGATCTGCCAGGACCTGGCCACCGATCCACTGAACTGCGGTGCCTGCGGCGTGGTCTGCAAAGTGGGGGAGTCCTGCAGCGCCGGTACGTGCAGCAGCGGGACCGGTACAGGGACGCAGGGAGGACCGCCAGGCGGCAGCGGAACCTGTGCTGGCGGCACCATGTGCGGGCTGCTCTGCGTGAACCTGCAGGTCGATCCCTCGAACTGCGGCAGCTGCGACACCGAGTGCGCCGACGGGACCGCCTGCTTCGACGGGAGGTGCCAGGCCACGACCTGCACGGGCGGCGAATGGATGTGGAGCTGCTCCGGAAAGTGCGTCAAGCTGGCAGGAGATTTCCCCCCGCTCCACTGCGGGGGATGCGGGAAGGCATGCCCGCCCGGTAATGTCTGTGCCCACGGGATCTGCCAGCCGTTCACGTGCCCTCCGCCGACCCACCTGTGCAAGGACTACGCCTGCTGCCAGGCGGGCAATGATGATCCCTGTGCCGAACTGGGCGGGGGAACCTTCTGCAGCTGGGAGCCCATGACGCTGCCCATGATCTGCTGTGGGCCCAATATGAGGTGTGTCCACGGCCTGTGCATGCCGGCAGGGTGATCTGCTTCCCAAACTTTACCATCTGAGCCGGCCATGGTGAACACCTGTTGCCGTCCCGGGTTCATAGTGCAGCAATTGGACCCCCATTTTTCTGGATGTTTTCTTCTGGCATGCCGTACATGTATCCAGAATTGCTTGAAGAGGATACACGCCGGATAAGAAAAGGGACTATTTCTGACCGGTTCTCCTCTGCTTCAGGAGGTACCAGCCGCCGCCGACAATGCACACCGCCACGAGCGCGACGGCACCGCTCAGGCCCGTCGAGGGTTTTTCAGACCCGCAGTCCGGATCGTTGGGGTGGGACTTACAGAAATCTTCCACGACCTGCCGGACGTCGGTCCGGATGAGGAGTGTCTTATTCTCTCTTTCTAAGATTCCCAGGGCAGAGAGATCTTTTGAATAGGGTATGATAACTGAAAAATTCCTGTTATCAATGAACACTGCTCCATCTTCTGTAAATTGAATCCGGGGATCGGGAATCCGGAAAGGTGTAATGACTCCATCATTTGTTCCCAGTAATTTTCCCTCGAACGTGGAAGGAATTTGGGAAAGTGTTGGGGGATAACCGTAAAACATTCGTGACCCTAAATATGTAATCTTACCATCCTTTATGTGATAATCGAGGATGATGGATTTCACGTAACTCGGCTCTGGAGTATTTTGAGCGGTAATAGGAATAGTGAGTGTTGTTATTAAGAGGAAAAAAATGAAAAAATGGATACGTTTGTTCATTGGAACACCAACCTCCTGAATAATGTTCGATTCACATTGATCATAACAATACCCTGGACCCCCATCCATCCCGGACACCTGTTAGTCCCATTTTTCTCTGATGACACCTGGTTCTCGAAGCGATCGACATTCCTGCAGGGGACTGGCAGTCGCATCACCTTTCGTAAAAATTTAATGTGCATCACGTCACCACATAGTTTGCCCGGTTTTCCAAGGTGAATCCGCTACATACTGGCATTCTTGATCCGGACCCCACCCCGTACATTCGTCATGTCCAACCGGACCTCTCAAATAGCCGCGGATGAGCCTCGAGCAGACGTCTCCAAATCCTGTCGGGAATTCCCCACTCTTGAACATGATGCAGGTATCAGAATCCGACTTATACAAATTTGAACCATATGAATGGATATCCGTCTTTAACAAATCTGCACTCTTATATAAACGGGGCTGGGGAATATCTTGATACCACTGATGCGCTATTTCCGCTCTTCTCGAACCCTTGAAAATATTCCTTCCTTGCATGTACCAAGTAGCTTCCTCCCATATCGCTTTTGATTCCGGATATTCATCACCAAATTCCCACCACCCATGCGCGAATTCATGCATTAGGACCCACGGTCGTTCTGCAGCTAATAAAATCGCAGGTTTCCCCCATTCTGTCACCTCAAATGACCGGACTCCAGGTCCAGATTTTACAATCACAAAAACATCTACAAATGAAAAGAATTCCTCAAAATCCAGATCCCAGGTATCATCATACTCATCAAAATCAGACGATACTTCGAATGAGCTGCCAGCGGCAAGTTCGATAAAATTTGTATTTTGTTCGATGCATTTCAGTGATCCATATACGTTGAGCATTGGTATATCCCGGAATGATTCAGCCGGTTTTCCATCTTTCGTGGTGAGGTACCTTTCATTATATTTTTTAACGACTGATTCAAGAAAATCTGTCCACTCATAATTGTTCGGGGTATAATCACATTCACGGAAAAACATCACATCGACATGGTTTTCAGGAGGCCCGTTATACAGGATCGTCTGAATCTTTCCCGATCCCCTGCATTCCCAATTGGGGTATCCACCTGCAGGGACATATCCATTATCGAAACATTCGCAGGCATCGCCGATTCCATTCCCATTCCCATCGATTTGGCTGGGATTATACCCTCCAAAATTCTTCTCCAAGGGGATACGGTTACAGTTATCTATAAAATCGAATATTTCGTCGTTATCCCAATCAGAACAATGTGCCCCGCATTGTGGATCGGATATCCAGCCTTTGTCCGGAAGAGTCAGGTCAACATACTGTGGGTCAGTTTTCCGTTTCTTACAGAGATCTTCAAGTGGATTTTTCGAGGGTTCTTGATTTGAATTTTGAACTTCCCAGCAGTTATCGCACGCATTCCCCCTCGTGTCCCCATCATTATTCTCCTGCAGTGGATTGTAGACCCACCCGCAATTATCATCATCATCAAGGATCGTATCGCCATCAATATCCAAATAACGATAACAAGCATCTCCACATTCGGGATCCTTTATCCAGCCGAGTTCCTCATGGTACTCGACAACATACGGACTTGTTCCCAAATCCTCATGAATTTTCCAATTCCAATGTCTTGGATCGCGCGCTATATCACAGAAGCCACCTCTACTTGGTTTCTGATCTTCATTTGGTACAATCCAGCAGTTATCGCACGCATTCCCCCATTTGTCCGAATCGCTATTCTCCTGGAACGGATTGTAGATATCCGGGCAATTATCACAGGCATCGCCGCAGTGCGGATCCTTGGTGTAGGGAACTCCCTGATTCCAGAGTGGTTTACAATCACCATCCTTATCGGTCCCGAAATCATTATCCGCATACCAGCAATTGTCACAGGCATCTCCCATGCGATCGTGATCGGAATTCTCCTGTAGCGGGTTCGGGACAAAGCGACAATTGTCGCAGTCATCCCCCCATCCATCGCCATCACCGTCTGGTCCGGAAACCATGCAATACATTACATCGATCGCACCCTTCGAAAACCTTGACCAGTCCACCGGCATTCGTCGCGACCAGGAGCCTGCAATGTCCTTGAACCGGAACCCCAATTTGGTATCCTTCGCATAGTTGACCTTAGCGTCACATGTGAGGGCTTTGCAGTTCTTCACCGGGTTGTCATCCACAGCGATCTCGATTTCCGGATCATTCACTGAAAGGCTGTACTCCGCGTGGACAGTCAGCTCATCATTGGGATTCGGATTTGGCGGACTGGCGGATACCTTGAGGACAGGGGCTTCCTGAGTCGCCGGTACCTGGGCGATCTTCGCGAGGGTGGAGGTCCAGTTAAAGGTCTGTCCCGCGAACACGGTCATGGGTTCCGTCACCTCCTCATATCCGGAGAGCGAGAACCGGACGGTAATGGGCCCGGGCGAAAGCCCCGTGAGGGTGAGCGGGGTGGTGCCCTTCACCACACCATCCAGCACCACGGTTGCCCCGGGCGGCACCGTGTTCAGGATGAGGCCACCGGTGGCCGGAACCTGTGCGGTCTTCACGAGGGTGGAGGTCCAGTTAAAGGTCTGTCCTGCGAACACGGTCATGGGTTCCGTCACCTCCTCATATCCGGAGAGCGAGAACCGGACGGTAATGGGCCCGGGTGAAAGCCCCGTGAGGGTGAGCGGGGTGGTGCCCTTCACCACGCCATCCAGCACCACGGTTGCCCCGGGCGGCACTGTGTTCAGCATGAGGCCACCGGTGGTCGGTGCCTGGGCGGCAGGGGAGAGGGTGAAGGTATAGCCACCACTTCCCGCGGAGAGTGTAAGGGTCTCGGTATCCTCCTGGTATCCTGCCAGCGAGAACCGGGCCGTATGGGTCCCCGGCGATAGCCCGGTGACGGTGACCGGGGTGGTCCCCCGGTTCACGCCATCGAAGACCACGGTTGCCCCGGGCGGTACCGTGTTCAGGGTGACCGTGACGGTAGTGGGTAACACGGTAACGGGTACCAGGTCCACGTGAATATCGGTACCGTGACCTTCTGTGATGGTGATGGTCCTCACCTCATCGGCGTAGCCCGGAAGGGAGACCCGGAGCGTATGTGCTCCCGTCCCTATCGTCAGGTCCGAGACCGGTGTCACTCCTATGGACATGCCGTCCACGGACACGGACGCACCCGGTGGTACCGAGGTGACCGAAAGGGCCCCGACCGGGTTATCGATACCTGCTACGGATCCAACAACGAATGATAAGAAGAGACATCCCGCCATGACCAGCGGGATGATACGCTGCACGTCTGCACGACACATACCACGCCTCAGCTCCACCTGCTCTCCCTGCATGAAGGTGAGCATGGGACAGAGCGTTTTTCGGGTATTAAGCGTTGTGATTTTAATACGAAAGGGATGCAAAAGGACGTTTTTAATCCAATATCAACGGGGGAAACAAAGTTCCAGAAAAATGGGTGATGCAGTTATTCGGTGACGCCATGCAGGTGCTGATCACCTGTGATTACTTCCTGGCTGGGTATCTTCCACCAGTGGACGGCCACCTCCCAGTCAAACCCGGGGTAATCAGCGGTTGCCTTCGTGAGCAGCACGTTCACATAGTCACTCTCACCACTCCGGTAGGGGCGGAACACATCCACCCCTTCCAGTTCGTCACCCCTGAGATACTCGAACTCCCCAATCATGCTGCTCAGCTTCTCTCTCAGCTGCGGAATGGGCGGCAATACGTACTCGGTGGGCAGGTCCTCGATCTGATCGGGACACCGGTTATCACTGCCACGCCATCCTTTGAAACAGGGATCATACTGGAGTTGCATGAACAGGGACGGGATCTCCTGTGCAACCCGCTGTCCGCACTTCGTGTCGCCATACATCGGGAAATTGAAGACATGGATACCGGTATCCGGGGAGTTCTTCTCTGCCGAGTGATCCAGAACGTAATACAGTATGCCCTGGTCATCGAAATCTCCTCCCTGGACCCAGGCTCCATTCCACCACTGCTCGGTATGGGGAGTTGCGAACTTCAATTCTACAGAACCCTTGTAGGGGAGCTGAGCATTCTGGAATGAAGAGATGTCCCCCGGGACATAGGGCCTGAGACCAAGACCCGTAGTAGGTGACTGTTCAATGGTGGGGTCATAGATGTGGATCGTGCCGAAGGTGCTCCCCTGACCTACTGACGTGTACAGCATCCCATCCCTCTCGTTGATTGCCAGCCATGCACCCCCCGGCCCTTCCTCGCTCAGGTGGCCCCAGTACCGGAGGTTCAGGTCAGAATCATAGACCAGAATCGCAGCCGGCCCGGGACCTGTCACCGGGACATACAGGTATTTCCCATTCCACACGTAGTCGCCGTCGCTGAAATGATTGTATCCTGCATCTTTTAATACACCAGGAAGGGAAGCCTGTGCCAGCACATTGGTATGATCCAGACATTCGCAATTGGATGAAATGAAAATGTCAGCTTCCCTGAATCCGCACTGGGCACCACACCCCATGGTATCCACAATCTTCCCGGCGGAATCTATCTGCGGGTACCGGCAGATCTCCGTATATTTTCCTTCCTTCAGATCGTCGGCATTATAGCAGATTTTCCCGCAGAAACAGCTCCCGCATATGCCCTGGCTGCTGGATACCCGGTAGATATTCTCCAGCATGATCCAGTAGTAATGATCCGAATCGGAAGCCAGGCCATTCATCTGTTTTGTATCCATGCACCCCATTTCATCGGTGGACGGCAGCAGATCCGGCTGACGTATTGGGCTGGATGGTAACTGTGCACAGATACCACTGACAGGTATTGCGTTGCCGGGGCAGCAGGAGCATTTTCCGTCCATGCACCCATAGGGGTCATCGCAGGGGGTCCCGCCCAGATTCCCGGTTCTGCACCTGCCATTCAACCCCCCCAGATCGATGCAATTCGCTTTCCCATCCCCGTCCATATCCCCGCAGTCATCACATGTCTCCCCATCTGGCATCAGAAGGGAAAAGTCATCGATCCCGGGACACCTGTCACAGGTATCCGGAACCCTGTCGCCATCCTTATCGTTCACATACACCTGTGATCCCAGGGTTGGGCAGTAGTCCAGGCAATCTGCAACTCCGTTGCCATCCCCATCCCTGCAATCCCAGCAGATATCCATCCGGCTGTCCGGGATGCCCTTGCACTGGTCACAGGCGTCGTCAACGCCGTCGCTGTCACTGTCTGTCCATGTATTCGGAACGTTGGGGCAGCTGTCGCAGATATCGCCGCATCTGGGATCCGCTATCCATCTCTTTTCGTCGGCGTCCCAGAAACGGGCAAGGGCTTTCCGGGATTCACAATCCCCGTCTCCATCCTTGTTATTGAACTCAAATGTCTCTGTATCAAGGTATGCTTTCTCCCAGCAGGTATCGCAGGCAGCATCGTACCCATCCTTATCCTTGTCAATCCCATGGTTGTTGATCCCGGGGCACCTGTCGCAGGCATCACCACACTGCGGATCCTGCAACCATCCTGCAGACTGGGCATCGTAGAGTGCGGGATTCTGAGCGAGCAGGCTGCAGTCGCCATCGGTATCGGCCTGACCCGGGTTCTTTTTAAACCGACAATTGTCGCAGGCATCCGGTACTCCATCACACGTGCCGGGAATGGGCGTGCACACTTCGGTGCATACTTCCATTGCCTGTGTAGCAACAGGAGCAACAAAACCAGATGGAGATGTACCTGATCCAGATATCAGGGAGGCTTTTTCGGTCTGGGAAAACGTATCATATCCACCCAACAGTTTATGAGAAGACATTTTAGCCAGCGCATCAGCCTGACTATCTGTAATGCTTATCCCGGATTCACGTATCACATCACGTGGATTAACGGCCCATTTATCCAGTTCATCGGGGTGGACAATCAACCATTGCCTTAGATCTTCAATGGACGGCTTGACCTCCTCCCCAATCGGTTGAGAGACACATGTTCCTTTGACACATTTTTGTAAACAATCACCTGTATCAGGAAGATCTGATTCCACACCATTGTTAGCACACGGAGATACCGAATATCTCTGGTTCTTTGGGATAGTGGATGGTTCACTTTTTGCATTTCCACCAAAGAGTTTTGCGAAAAAGTTGAAAATGATGTCAAGGAAACTTTCCGACGACGAAGGTGCGGGTTGAAGATCGGAAACCAACGGTGCTGTTGGTTCACTCCCTGTGAGAGCCGCCAGTGGCACTCTGTAGGTGGAGGCCTGCCCGCCAAGCACGCTCACGGTCTGGCTTTCTTCCTCATACCCGGACAGGGAAAGCCGGATGGTGTGCTGACCCGGGGTAATGCCTGTGATGTCGAGTGGGGTGGTGCCCTTCACCACTCCATCGAGTACCACGGTTGCCCCGGAGGGAACCGTATTCAGGGTGAGACCGCCGGTGGTCGGTGCCTGGGCGACAGGGGACAGGGTGAAGGTATAGCCAACGGTCTGCCCCGCAGTCACGGGGAGCGTTTCGGTATCCTCCTGGTACCCTGACAGGGAAAATCTCAGGGTATGGGATCCCGGCGCAAGCCCGGTGATGTCGAGCGGGGTGGTACCCTTCACCACGTCATCCAGCACCACAGTTGCCCCGGGCGGCACTGTGTTAAGGATAAGGCCACCGGTGGTCGGTGCCTGGGCGGCAGGGGATAGGGTGAAGGTATAGCCAACGGTCTGTCCCGCAGTCACCGGGAGGGTTTCGGTATCCTCCTGGTACCCTGCCAGGGAGAACCGGACGGTATGGGGCCCCGGCGAAAGCCCCGTGACGGTGACCGGCGTCGTCCCCCGGTTCACGCCGTCGATTACGACGGTTGCCCCGGAGGGTATCGTGTTCAGTGCAAGACCGCCGGTGGTCGGTACCTGGACAACCGGCGACAGGGTGAAGGTATAGCCACCACCGGACCCCCCGGCGACGACGGTCACGGTTTCGGTATCCTCCTGGTATCCAGAAAGCGAGAACCGGGCCGTATGGGTCCCCGGCGAAAGACCGGTGAGGGTGAGCGGGGTGGTCCCCCGGTTCACGCCATCGAGGATCAGAGTTGCCCCGGACGGGATCGTGTTCAGGGTGAGACTGCCGGTTGCGGGCGTCAGGTCGACGTGAATGTAGGGGCCCGACCCTGCGGTGATGGTGAAGGTCCGTACCTCATCATTGTATCCGGCAAGCGACACCCGGAGCGTATGCTGACCGACCGTAATGGTCAGATCATCAATGGGTGTCTTACCCATGTAGGTCCCATCAACATAGACCGATGCACCCGGCGGCACTGAGGTTACGCCCAGAGCGCCGACTTCTTCCGCTCCCGCTGCCGTAACCAGCATCCCGGTGAAAACAAGGCATCCCGCAATGACCAGCAGGATGATCCGGTGCACCTCTGCACGACACATACCACGCCTCAGCTCCACTGCTCCCCCCACGAAAAGGTAAGCATGGGAAAGAACGTTTTTTTGGTATTAAGCGTTCCGATTTTAACCCGGAAGGGCTGGAGCAGGCCTCTTTTCTCCCGATCCCTCTGGATAATCCCCGGATAGGAGGTGGAATGTGGGGAGGTACAACCTGAGTGATTTGGTCTTCCATGTCCCTCTGGAGTCCTTTTCTGTCACATCAATCCTGTTGTTCTCTCAATCCGATCAGGTGCCGGTACTGCCAGTCACGTTCTCCACTCGTGTCGGTATCGGCATCAGGATCGGTGGCATCCCGGACAGCGGTGGCAGCGTACATCGCAGCAGCGATGGCATGGGCAGGAACATGGGCAGTGGCGAGCGCCTGGCCTGCGGCGCGGGCAGCAGAACGGGCCGCTGAATACATCGGGGCCTTGCGGGCAGCGGCATGGGCCGCAAGGGAAGCAGAACGCACATCGGCCATCCGGAACACACCGGTCCGCACCCACTTACGGCACGCTTCTATCGCCCTGCGCGGACGGGTATCCTCCGGATAGTCAGCCTCAAAGAAGGGGAGCACCCGCCCGGCACAGTCGGCAGCCCAGGTGGCCAGTGTTCTCCGGTCCGTCTTGCCTGCCAGATCCGCGATTGGCCCGTCCATGCCGGTCACCGCGAGTATGCGACGTTTCATATGCTGCTTCCATCACGCCCTGGAGGAGAACAAGTACCGTCAGTGATTGGAGTTTAATACTTTTCAGCTGAGTGGTTTCTGTAACAGGCAATGCAATAAACCCGGAATGGATAAGGGTTGGGATGCGGCAAAAAATGAAATTGGGAAGGTCAGATAGGAATAACAGGGACCGGATGCAGGGTAGCCCTGATGATGGAAGCGTGGGGAACGCAGGAAAAAGAGTTGAAGGATTCTTCATCGAATACAAACCCGATGAGGATGGGGAGGTTTCCGGGCGAATAAACAAAGACCGGGTTGAACCGGTGCTTCTCGCAATACGCCCTGGCGGTATCGGTCATGATATGCCGGAAGCAGGCGCTCATCCGGTACACCTCGACTATAGTCTTCCCGTCGATGGAGATCTCCCGCCCCGCGTAGAAGACCACGCTTTCAGGGCTGTCGGGGATCTCGAAGATCTGCTTTCTACTCATTGGCCTTACTTATTTTATCTTATGCAATATATAAATGTGATCACATCCGTGATACAGGTTAACAGGGCGCATTGAGGAGGGGGATTCAGTGCAGAACATCCGGTGACACGCTTCCTCTGCCGGGTGAGAATTCCCTGATCATCCACGCCGCTTTCCCTGCGAGTCAGGGGTATGGGCCGCTGAAGGGAGGACGCTGCCGTGTAGGGAGGAGTGGTCCATCCGGAACAACCCCCCTGCGGAATTTCGGAGACCCTTTACCTCATTGCGGATTAAAAGTCCGTCATCACCCGGAACTGGTCGATCTCCTCTTTCGACATCTGCTCCAGGAATTCCTCGGCAGCGAAGCGGACGTCCTTGCTGGCGGTGATCGCCCGTCCCACCACCACCATGTCGGCCCCGGCTTTTAACGCCGACTTCACGACGGGCACCTTGATGCCCCCTGCGGTCGCAACCAGCATCCGGGGGCCGCCCACCTTCTTGAGGGCAGGGATGTCGCCCCAGGCGTGCTCCCCGCTCTCGGCATCAATGGCACGGTGGAGCTCGACAATATCCGGTTTCATGGCCAGCCCCTTCA
>Ga0315294_10003612_pt1 | contig 16865 bp, 17 predicted proteins | sample YL17G13_40_MG_FD_203626 | JGI IMG/M metagenome (GOLD analysis project Ga0315294, IMG submission 203626) | Sediment microbial communities from Yellowstone Lake, YNP, Wyoming, USA - YL17G13_40 | ecosystem: Environmental > Aquatic > Freshwater > Lake > Sediment | place: USA: Wyoming | collected... | reverse complement strand
AGGTGCGGTCTTCCACGAGGGACGGTTATTGGGGCGCACGTTCTGAGGAAGGAGAGCGCGATGACGAACCGAGGCAGGATGAGTGCGTGCCAACATGGTCATCGTCTTCTCCAAGAGAAGGGAGTATCGTGTATGGCACATAATGCCATTGCCTCCTCACGCGACAGGCGGTCTTGCAGAATGCTCGTTCTCAGTTTGGCAGTAATACCGCTCTCGGTTGCTGGATGCGGTAGAAAGACACCGCATATTGAGTCGACGGTATTTGAAGCCGAAATGGTCTCACCTTTAACTATCCGGCGGGGTACCGGGGAATTTCAAGGGACACGATTCGACATTGCAGTCTTTTCCCTCAATGTGCGCAACAAGCAGGAACAAGCTCTGACGTTCAACGTGGGTGAGGCAATTCAAGTGCAAACATTTCCACCTTACCTTGCAGGTCCCTTTGCCCTTCTCAAAGAACACCCCGGACCAGAACTTGTTACCATACAACCTAATGTTGTGAGACGTCTGGACCTGCAATATGCCGTGAAAAACACTCCAATTGGAGCCTCGGCCAAATACCGGATGTACGGGGGCGGACAAGTCCATTATGGGCAAGTCCAGATAGTCATAAAATGCAACGCACCCCTTTCCGGCGAAATCATAGTCCCTGACAATATGATAAGAGACGATCGATGGTTTCGACAGAGAGTCCTGATCAAAAGATATGGGACCCCGCCAGCGGCGCTGCTCGTGTTTGGGCTCATCGTGTTCGGTGCGTGGCGCATATTGAAAGATCCCAGTGTAGAAAGCCAGAAAGGAAGTGGACCCAATGAAGACACTACCCAGAACCTTTAGCATCATGGCTGGCCTGTTTGGAGCGGCCCTGATTGTGTTTGCATCTGTACTCCTACAAGATTCGCTTGTTGAATTGACCGACCGGAAAGAGCTTTACATCGCACTGGTCTTTCTGGTTATTGGAGCTGGAGCAACCATCGGTGTTGGCTGTGGTGCGTTCAGAATCCCCCTGCGAAAGAGATTGGCGGTTGGCCTCGGTGTATCAGCCGCTCTCTGCATCCTCAGCGTTGTCGCAGCCAGAACATCGGTTGGGGAAATGCACGGGCGTCACTGGTTCACGACCAATGTGCCTTTCAGGGGCATGTCTCGAGACGGCCGTTGGCATAGTGCGAGAATGCGTCAACGACAACTGTTCCGGATTGTTGAGGACAACGTAGCTCACCCGGAGTGGGCTGACGAAATCAAGCAGTCTATCCCTGATAATTGAGGTACCTGAGAGAGCACAACAGTGAGGGCGCTGCAGCAGAGCACAGGACACCCTCAAATGAAGTGGTCGGGAGGCTCCAATGAAGAGCGTGATCGGGGTGATCGTCGGCCTCGTAGTCTTGGCCCATACACACAACTTCTTGATCGCCGCCGTTGCTGGAGGCGTCGCCTCGTTCTTGGCAGGGGGTATTGGAAAGAAGGGCTAAGCAGGTCAGCGGAAGTTTTTGGAGGCAAACAGAGACCGTCTCTCGCGGATACTAACGCAATTCATGTCAAAAGAAGCAGTGGTCTTCGGCTATGTAGAAAGGAGCATTTCTATGGGCAACAATGTGGTTCGACCTTCTGTCGTTGTGTTACTGGTCGTTACCTTGCTTGCATTGGGTCTCTCCTCGTGCAAAAAGAGTGGAAAAGCAACCAACTCTGACAAGCTTTCTTCCGCACAGAAGATCTCAGAATTGCCGACACAGGTTCGGGAGGATACTATGGCACCTCCCACCAATATCCGAGCTCGCAACGTCTCCGGTCAGAAACGCGTGGATCTTGGAGGCGGCAATTCTCTTTCCCGCTATGTTTCATATATTGAGGTTGCTTGGGATCCTATTCCAGGAGCTGCGTCGTACACTCTGTACTGGTCCCGCTCACCTAATGTGACGAAGGCAGCAGCCACGACCATAACGAACGTTACCCCACCCTATGAACACGATATTCAAATTCACGATGGGCGACTCTATTATCGCGTGGCTGCCGTTAACGCTGGGGCCGAAAGTGAACTATCCGCCGAGGTGAGCGTCGAGGCCCCCAGTGGATTTGTACGCTTCTGATAATCGAAGCCATGCAGGGGGTGTCCGGGGTCACTCCACAAGTCCGCGGTGGGGTGTCCCCCCCCCAAGGGACAGACCCCCTTTTTTTGTCGTAGCTGCTTCCACATGCGGGCTGCGATGGAATGCCGGGGGAAAATGGAGGTTTCCGGCATTTGGTCTGGGATTCGCAAAATGTAGATTGCCTTTCGTGCCGGACCTGATCTCGGTATACTGCAATCATGCCCCGCAAACAGACGAATAGACATCGCGTGAACCGGGCCGATGTGCCGGCGGACTATCCGTCGCTTCTCGCGAATATCAAGCAGCGCATCCGCACCGCCCAAGTTCGGGCCACGTTCGCAGCCAATGCGGAACTGATCCGCCTGTATTGGGACATCGGTCGAGCCATCGCCCAGCGGCAGCAGCACAAAGGTTGGGGCAGCGGAGTAATCCCTCGTTTGGCGCGAGACCTTCGCAACGATTTGGCCGAGGTGAAAGGGTTTTCCGAGCGGAACATCGACCGAATGGTTGCTTTCTACCGGGAGTATCCGGGTCTGGAACCAATTTCGCCACAACCGGTGGCGAAATTGCGGCTTACCTCCGCCGTGGGGCAGCCCGGTGTCGGAGCTGACAGGCAGGCCATTGACCAGGTTTCGCCACTGGCTGTGGCGAAATCCGGTCAAATCGCGACCATTGTGCCACAAGTTGTGGCACAATTGCCCTGGGCACACAATGTCCTTCTGATTCAAAAGATCAAGGATCTGCCCACTCGTCTCTGGTATATGCGTCAGACGCTGGCCCAGGGCTGGAGCCGCAACGTTCTGGCGCTGATGATCGACGGCCGCGCACAGCAGCGCCAGGGCCAAGCGATCACGAACTTCGATCAGCAGCTTCCTGGGCCTCAATCCGACTTGGCCGCCCAGGCCATTAAAGACCCCTACATCTTCGATTTTCTCACTCTCGAAGAGCCCTTCCACGAGCGCGAGTTGGAAACGGGTCTGCTGGCTCACGTGGAGAAGTTCCTGCTGGAGTTGGGCCAGGGCTTTGCCTTCGTCGGCCGCCAGTATCATCTGGATGTCGGCCAGGATGATTTCTACATCGACCTGCTGTTCTACCATCTTCGCCTTCGCTGCTTCATCGTCGTGGACCTCAAGAAAGGCCCCTTCAAGGCCGAGTACGCCGGCAAGATGAACTTCTACTGCAACGTGGTGGACGACCGTCTGCGTCACCCGACCGACCAGCCGACGGTCGGCTTGATCCTCTGCCAGGACAAGAACCGTCTTGTAGCCGAGTACGCCCTCAAGGGCGTCAATAAAGCCATCGGCGTCTCCGAATACCAGCTTACCCGCGCCTTGCCTGCAAAACTCAAGTCCAGCCTGCCCTCGATAGAGGAAATCGAGGCCGAACTCTCGACGACCAAGCCGCCACGTCGCTCACGCACGAAGCTTCAATGACCGAAACGGGGTCCGGGGCCCCCTCCTCAAACGCGAAACGGTGCGTTCGCGGGCCCCAAACACGGCCGCATGCCGGCGCTCGGCCGTTTCGGCTTGCCGCGCTTCGCTCGCAATGACATGTTTTGGGCCTTGGTCATTGCGATTCGTTTCGGATTTCCGGAACGACACCGGGCAACAGGCAGCCGCCCGCAACGGAGTTGTCGTGCTTCGGATTTAATCAGTGAGAATCGTGACGGTGCCGCGGTCGCCGTCCACGCGGAGGGTTTGGCCGGTGCGAATGATCCTGGAAGCGGGGCCGACGTTGACGACGGCGGGGAGGCCGTACTCGCGGGCGATGATGGCGCCGTGGGAGAGGACGCCGCCCATGTCCATGACCACCCCGGCGGCCGGCAGGAAGTAGGGTGTCCACGCCGGGTTGGTGACGGGGGCGACGAGGATCTCGCCCGGCTCGACGTGTTGGCCGTCATCCGTTCGAGTGATGACGCGCGCTTGGCCGGTGGCGATACCCGGGGAGACGGCGATGCCTTTGAGCACCTTGACAGCCACATCGATCTTGGATGCCGTGTGCTTTTGCGGATCGTACTGGCCCACGACCACCGGCGGCGGGGTTTGAGCCATGTTCCACTCGTACTCGGCCTGGCGCTGGGCGATGCGCTGCTTGACGTCGAAGTCGGCCCGGCCCTGCACCACCGGCTCGACCTCCGCTATCTCCAGGAAGAAGATGTCCTGGCGGTCGGCAAAGAAGCCTTTCTGTTGCAGCCGCTCGCCCAGTGCCAGGAAGATGCGGCGGAAGCCGGCGAAGAGCCGGACGGCCTCATTCTTCCAGTTCTCCCGGTCGCGAGTCAGTTTCTGTGTCCGCCGGAGCGACCAATCGAAGAGCCATCGTTTGACCGGGTCCCTCAACTTCCGGCGGCACTGTTCCGTGAGCCGTTCACGCTCTTCGGCGAGCCGTCGCTGCCGCTCCAATAGATTGGCCTGATCGAGAGAGCGAAGATAGCTGCGCAACAGGCCCAGGATGTAATCCGGCGTCTCGGCCCAGCGAGCGATGAAGAACTCCAGCTCGCTGTGGCAGTGCTGTCCGTGTGTGGCCATGAACCGATCCCAGGCCGCGAGGAATCGCCGGCCGTGATCCGAATAGACGAGCCTTGGACGCGTCTTGTCCCACACCTCTGCACCTAACACAATCGCCTCGGTTCCTTTGTCCTCACGTGTGAGGGCGGCCAGGCACCACAGGTCGAGTCCCGCTTCGGTGTCGGCGATGCCGCCCAGGGCGGCAAGGAGCCGGTATCCCAGGGTCAGGTCCTGAACATCGAGCCAAGCTCGACAGGCCTTCTGAAGGATGCCGGCGGCCACAGCACCGGGCCAGAAGTAGAGCAGTTCGCAGTCCTTCATATTCTCGTGGAGCGTCTGCGTCACCATCCGGGTCAGCTCGTCCGTGGTCGCGGCATCGCTGTCGAAGCGGGCCACGGCATCGTTGCGGGCTTTGAAGTTGGCCATGAACTTATCGCCCTTACTGGGTCGGTGGGCGATCAGATCACGGACAAGTCGTGGCCAGGAGAGAATGTACTTTGGCCAACCGAACCCCAGGTCCGGCAGATCCTCCTCACAGATGTCGAATTCGCCAAGCTCGAACCTCTTCGTCTGCTCGCCGCCGAAGACGCTGTTCAGGCCGGAGAGCTTGTAGGGGGAAACAAACGGACGAGTGGCGGCGAGGATGACATTGATATTGAAGTAGGCCCGGCCGGCCACCAGACCCGCCGGAGGGCACCGTCGCGGCTCGGCGCCGAAGAGCCGAAAGGCCGGGCCGAACAGGGGCTCGAACATGAGCATGATCACGGAGTATGTCATCGGTGTCATGACATCCGGCGCGACTTCGCCCAGATTGAGGTTGGTCCAGACCTGCCGGTCTTCCCAGGGCTTCTGCTCCGGGATGGCCGTGATGGGTCGGGCCTGAAGAACCCAAAGCGTGTTGTCGCGAATCGCCCATTCGATATCCTGTGGACAGCCGAGCCTCCTCTCGATACGCCTGACAGATCGAGCGAGTCTCTGGGCCGACTTCCAGTCCAGCGACGGCTCGTTCGCCGCAAGGCTTTGACGAATCAACTCCAGGTTTTTCTTTCGCAGGAGGATGCGGTCGGGCTGGACCTCGCCGGAGACCAGGGCGTCTCCCAGACCCACACACGACTCAATCACGATCCGGCTGCGGCTACCCGTGACCGGATCGAGGCTGAACGCTACGCCTGCGGCATCCGGCTCGATCTGCTGCTGCACGATCACCGCCATCTCGACCTGCCGATGGTCGATGCCATTGCGCCGGCGGTACTCGTATGCACGCTGGGTCCACAGGGAGGCCCAGCATCTCCTGATGGCATCGAGGCAAGCGTCCAGCGACCTCACGCCCAGGATCGTCTCATACTGTCCGGCGAAGGAGTGCCCCGGCAGGTCCTCCGCTGTCGCCGAGGAACGCACCGCCACCACGGGGGCCCGCAGTCGGACGTATGCGGCCGTAATGTGCTCACGCAGGTTTTCGCAAAGGGACGTACAGAGGATCATCTGACGGATCTCCTCCAACGCGGATTGGGTCCTCTCCGGCCAGGCGTCGAGTTCATTCAAGAGCGACTCGATCTGCAAGTGAAGGCGATTAATATCCAGGTGTGCTCCAAACGCCAAGGTTGTCAGGAAGAAGCACGGAGGGACCTTCACCCCAAGCCATCGCAACGTACACAGGCTGGTCGCCTTTGGGCCAACCAACTGTCTATCGGCTTGCTCCGGCTGTTTGCCCAGCCATAAAATGATCTTCTCGTTCATGTCAGTAGACACCCGGGACAAACCGATACTTCACCTGTTGTTGATAATCTACATAGGAGCGGTCATGCGACAAGATGTCCTCTTCATATTTTGCCCGCCTATCATACAAAACCGCTACGATCATCAAAAGCACCGTATTGTAGATCGAGGGATTCTTCAAGATGTATCCCAGTCTAAGGACCATCGTGGACAAGTAGATCGGGTGCCTGACAATCTGGTACACGTATTGGGTCTTCACGCGCCTCAAGGCGGGGAAGATATCGAAGCTCCGGCCGAGCACAAGTGCCGCTGCCAGCCCCAGGAGGACACCGGCACCGAGGAGAGTGTCGCCGGCAAGCAGGAGTACCGCATGGGGATTCGAGCCTTTCCTGACGAAGAAGAAGCCGGAGAACGACGTGAGCAGGGCGACCGTCCAATGGAGCAGGTTCATACTGACCATAGAGGGCCGGGTGCGAATCAGGAAGAACAGGGCGACCGTCACGTTGTATGCCAGATGCAACAGCTCGAAGACATCGAAGCCCTTCAGAAGAGCCCGTGCATGCAGGGCAGCAAAAATCGCACAGTACAGGGACAACAGCACGCTGAAAGCGAAGCTCTTGAGAAACGTCTCCACCGTGGGGTTTCTGATTTCCATAAGAAGCTCTGCACCGCCTGCACGTTCCTCTCGTGTCTGCCGCCATTTTCATATTCTTAATGGGGGGTGTCATTCTTGTCAAACTGCAGTACGTATTGGAGATTCTCCAGCCAATACTTGTGCATTTGCCTGTGCCCTTCACCTTCCTTGAGGACGAATCTGGAATGGGGGTTGTAGGACTCGATGAGTCTGCCGGTCTGTACCTCGCCGGCAAGGTTTCTCGGAGCCGTATCATCGTTCTCGCCACGGACAAAGACCGTAATGACCGCTTTGGCCGATTCCAGGTTCTCTTGAATCTGACGAGGATAGGATGTGGCGGACATCGGCACCACGGCGGTGTATAACTCAGGCCGGTCATAGGCCAGCATCCACGCGTACACGCCGGCAGCGGAGAATCCGGTCAGATAGATCCGGCTTTCGTCAATACGGAGTCTCCTTTTGTAGTTGTCGAGGAGCGTCAGAAATTGTTGTCTCTTCCTTGCCCAGACGGCCTCATCATCCACCGGACAATCTACCCTGAGACCGGAGATCAATCCCGACCAGATCAAAAGCACGGGTTCATCAAACTGGTCCTTGTAGGTGGACAGGTCCTTGAACGGGGAGGAAAGCGGATGGCCAACGAAGATGATTGCGGGCAGCTTCCCCGCGTGGCCGGTCGCCGCACCCGAGTAGACGTAGTGCGACGTAATCCCGCCCGTGTGGATTCGACCCACGCCAAACCACGGCCTCAGCCAGAGGCTCGCGATGGCAAGACCACTGGCTGAGGCTATGCACACGACAATGATAAGTTGTCTTTTGCGAGACATCTTCATCTATGTTACCGACTCGCAGCGCGGACGTGAAGGCGCCTTCGATGTCTGCGACAGCTTCTATAGGCAAGCAAGCCGACCGGGATGCCTGTAGCCCCGATCCAAGCCGCCTTCTCCGGGGCGATGGAACCGAGGTCGATCTGCGTATAGTCGGCCGGGATGTTCGGGTCGAATGTCCCTTCCGGAATCGCCGCGTTCCATTGAAAATCGTACGCTGTGAACTCGGCGTGGACCTTCCGGAAACCGTTGAGTAAGCCTCGATCCGCGTTCATCTCCATTTCGACCCCGACCGGCAGGGTGGTCTCTACGTCTACCCAAAGCCGGGCGGTCAGGTCCCGGACGGGGAAACAGAACCTCATCGGCTCGCGCAGCCAGGAGAGGTCGATATCGCTCACCTCAAACCCCTCCGCGTCGAAGTCGTCAAAGCGGGATCGGCCCAGCTTTGTGTAGGGACGCGAGGTGAGGTAGTTGACCATGCCTGCCGGGGTCGCCATTTTGGACAATTCCTCGTAGATAGCCGCGGGCGCGGGGAGCTTGATGTATTTCTTTGCGGGCGGCAGCACGATGATAATCTGCTGCTGCTCTTTGAGGAGGTAGATCCGGTGCACGAGAGAGCCGTTCGGATCGTATTGTTCTTCGACAAACCCAGCATTCGTCGAGACGTATTTCCTGGCTTCCCCCTCGAAGAAGGGCTTGTCCTCACCGAGGTGATAGGCGAGGCGTCTTTCTTTGTGTACCACGGTTCGCGTCTCACTGAGCTTTTGCGCGACCTCGCCCAGAACGACGCCATGACGATTTCCCGAGAAGTCAAAGGGGTCCCAAAGGACCAGTGAGGTGGTGAGGATGATCGTCGCGGCAACAGAGTATTTTGTGGCTCTACTTTCCATGATTGCTCTCCAAATGGTTGGACCCGGCTGTAACGCCTGCGGTCGGTTGTCCGTCGTCTTTGCCAGAGCGGCACCGGCATCGCCCAGGATTCGCTCGTCGGTTGCCTTGTCCGCCTTGAGGCGGGCACGCCCGGCAATCTGCTCCACTTGTCTTGCGGATTTCATCGGCGCTACCCCCTATAAAAGGGTTCTGAGTTTCTCGATTCCGTAGCGGTAACGGCTCTGGACGGTGTTGATCGAAAGCTCCAGTTGATCGGCGATTTCGCGAAATCTCATCTGCCCATGAATGTGCAAGGTGATAACCTCGCGCTGCTCGGCCGGCAGTTGCGCCAGGGCCTCGAAGACCCGCCTCGAATCCTCCGACGCCATCGAGCAGCGGACCGGACAGTCGCACTGGGCGGTGCCATCCGGCTCGTCTGTGGGAGGCTCGGGCTGCAACTGCCGCCTCTTGAGCACATTCTTGGCCCGATTCGCCACGCATCGCACGAGATAGCCTCGCAGGCTCCTGTTCACTCGCAGGTCCGCCGGGGCTTCGGCAAAGTGGACAAAGACATCGTGCACGCAGTCTTCCGCCGCGTGCACGTCGCCGAGCAGTGACATCGCGACGGTCAACAGGTCATTCTTGAACCGATGATAGACCCGATGCAGTGCATCGACATCCCCGCGACGCAAGCGATGGACCAGACGTCTGTCTCTCAAGGCAGCCCTTTCTGCACCCGGTGCCGGTCGAACGTTCCACCACATTCAAGACAACCAGGCCGCCGATCTTAGTCTATTAGCCCCGCGTGCGGAATGCAGACCTGCGTCGGTCCAGGCAAACGAGAAAGCCCCGCCGTCCGCGACAGGGCTTTCTTGGGTCAGACGCCGTGCGCTGTGGGAGATGCATCGTTATTTTGCGATGGGGCCCTTGCGAAGCTGGATCCGTCGGTGTCTGCGATGGGCGACGATCCCGACGATGGGCAGGGCGCCCACGCCGATCCAGGCGGCGTTCTTTTCTGCGACGGATTCCAGGTTCAGGGGCGTGTAGTCCTCCGGGATGTTCGGATCGAACATGGTCGCGGGAATCTCCTGATCGTACTTCATGTCGTAGTCGTGACAGGTGATCCGCAGCTTCTTGAAGGCGGTGAAGAGACCGCGCCCGGTAGTGACCTCCAGATCTGCTCCCGCGGGAAGGAGGGTCTCTGTATCGATCCAGAACCGCCATTGGATTCCTTCGACGGGGAAAAGGAAACGGTACTGATCGGCCAGGGGAAAGAGCCCCGCATCGGATACTGCAAATCCTTCGACGTCGCGGCCCTCGAAGCGGCCGGGCCCGAGCTCCTGGTAGTTGCCCGACTTGAAGTATTCGACCAGTCCCCTGGGGGTCAGGCGGTCCATCAAGCGAGCCCAGGATTCCCCCATGGGCAGCTTGAGGTACTGCCTTTCCCGGACGAACACAAAGATCAGTTGCTGGGGCTCCTTCTGAATATAGACACGGTACTGAAGGTTGCCCTTTTCATCGTACTGCTCCTCCACGATTCCCTGGCGGGAGGAGACGTACTTGATGACATCCGCTCTGAGTAGAGGCTCATCCTTCCCCACCTCATAGTACACCCGTTTCTCCTTGTGGACGATCGTCTCAACGGCATTCATTTTCTCCACGACCTCCGCCAGAGCGATCCCCTGAGAGCCTCCCAAGAAGCCGAACGGGTTCGTCAGGATCAGGGATGCCGCAACGAGGACCGTGGCGGCGACGGAATATCTTGTCACTTTACTCTCCATGATGGTCCTCCAGATGCTCCTGTGTTGTCCAGGTTTCTTGTTGTAGGTTTGTCGGCCGGGCTCCGTTGGCTCCTTCGGCGGCACTGCCAGCCTGTCCAGCCATCTCTTGCGGTCGAATTTGACGTTGCCGATATCGACCGCCTGATGGATGATCCCATCGAGCCAATCTTCATCTCTTGTGTCCTTCATGGCTCTGTCTCCATCGACTCGCGTCGCTGCAATTCCCGCCGGATCGTCTTGCGGGCCCGGCGGAGCTTGCCGTTGACGGTTTCCTCGGACACGCCGAGCATAGCGGCGATCTGCTCGTAGGTCATCCCGTTGTAGTACCGCAGCAGGATGATGTCCCTTGCGTCCGGGTCCAGCCGGAAGATGATCTCTCTTACGAGGGCAACGGTATCGTCCTCATTGTGACGGCGGTCCCGGACTGAACTGTAGTCCTCGGTTCCAGCCCGTTTCTCTCTGGCCCGCGCCTTGGCCATGTCGATGGCGGTGTTGCGGCAGATCGCCGCCAGCCAGGGCAGAAAACGACCGGCTTCCTTCAGTTTTGCGATATCGCGATAAGCGACGAGAAGCGCTTCCTGAGCCGCATCCTCGGCCAGGCCGCGATCCGCCAACTGCGAATAGGCAATCGCCCCCAGGGCCGGATAGTGCTGCTCACACAGCCGGCTGAAGCTCTCGGCATCCCCGTTCAGGGCGGCCGCAATCAGGTTGGTTTCTCTGTTCTCTGTCACATTCCAATAATATGTCTTGCCCGCCTGGGAGAATCGGGCGCAGAAATCCCGCAAAAACGAGAAAGCCCGGCAGTCTGCCGCCAGGCTTTCGTATCAGAGTACCCGTAGTTTGGATCGTGTGTACAGGAAATCAAGATGCCGCCACAGGCATTCTGTTCCTGCGCCGCCGTGAACGCCTTGCTGCCAGGAAGGCCGGTGCGATGAAGCCCGCGCCGGCCACATAAAAGGCGGATCGGGCGTTCAGTGCCGCCGGCAGGGTCAATTCCTGGTAGTCCTCGGGAATCGCGGGCAGGAACTGCGCGCCGTCGAGCTCCACGTCGAATTCCCACCGGTCGTCGATCTCGCGGAGCCTCATGTCGCGGTAGCCCGTCAACAGGCAGGGTTTGACTTCGCCTTCGGCCTCGACTTGGATGGGCAGTCGGGTCTTGGGATTTACCCACATGCACGCCTTCCCCTGGCCGAAGGAGAGGAAGAAATCCACCAGTTTGGCCGTCAGCCCGAGACCTCCGGTGAAACGCTCCACAATATCGGGGATTTCAAAACCGATGGCTTGAATGCCCTGGACCTCCTTGGGGCCGACCTTGCGATAGTCCCCGGAGGCCCACAGCCATTTGAAGAACTCGTCGGGCGTCACTTGCTTGACTTTTTCACGAAACTCCTGCGGCACCTGCGTGCGATAGTACCTCTTATAGGTGGGAAACAGGACCGTCATCGTCCCGGTCGGGAGATCGTAGGCGGACTCGATGATCAGCCGCCCATCCTCGGTGAAGGTCCTGTCGGCGTATCCCTGTGAGAGCGAGAACAGCTTCTCCAGACCGAGCTTGTACGTCGGCGTCTCGTCCTTCGAGAAGAAGCAGTTCCGCGTACCCGTGACGCGGGCGCTGTGCGTTTGTTCCACAGCCTTTTGGACATCGGCCCACGCGACGCTCTCCGGCACGATCCCATTGCGGCCCGGAAACAGGAACGAGAGCGCCATCAAAACCACCGCCGCCGCGCCAACGAGTTTCGTATATCGACTTGTCATAATACACCTCCCAATCTGCACCAGTTGAGTCTTTCGGTTCGGTACCGGCCGGGCAAAGCCCGATTGCACAAGCTTCGCATCCTCGGGGAACCTGCGGGCCCACTGCTCGAAATCGAACGGAGCGGGCTCCCGCTGCAAATGCTTCGCGAGCATTTCGTCCAGCCGATCAATGTCTTCTTTTCGCTTCATGGGTATTCACACCCTACGGCTCGTATCTCTTTGCCTTCATGAACGCAGCGATCCTCTTTTTGGCCCGCCGAAGCCGTCCATCGAGGGCCTCCTGCGTCGCGCCGAGGATCTTGGCCATCTGCTGATAGCTCATCTCGTTGTAGAACCGCAGAAAGACTACCTCTCTGAGATGCTGCGGCAACTGCTGCAACGCTTCGGCCAGAACCTCATTCCGTCCATTTTCCCGGCAATCCGGTCCCTGCGGCTCGCAATCTCCGGCGGGTTCCCGCTGCCTCATGCGGTCCCGGGGCATGTCCTTCGCCACGTTTCGGCAGATCGCCGCGATCCCGGGGCCGAAAAGCTCGGGTTTCTTGAGCTTGGGAAGCTGCCGGCACGCGTGCGCCAGGGCTTCCTGGGTGGCATCCTCCGCCAGGTGGTGATCCAGCAGGATGGAATCCGCCACGGCCACCAGCGAGTGGTAATACCGCGTGCAAAGCTGGCCAAAGCTCTCCGGGTCCGCCTGCAAGGCCTGCCGGACAAGGATGTCGTCCTCAGCGTTCGTCATGCTCACTTGCCACGTTTCACAGAGCTGCTCTGTGTTTCCACTATTATGTCCCGATCCGGACGAGAAAATCGGCGCAAAATCCACAGAAAACGATAATCGTGCTATAATGGCCTGCAAGAGAAATAAAAAGGCAAAGGGCAAAAGGTAAAAAGGGAGGAAGGAATGGATATGGCAGAGAAACATGATGTCGTGGCGCGGACGTTTGAGTTTGCCGTTCAGATCGTTCAGTTGGGAGATAGAGTACCAAGGCGTTCGGTGGCCGGCCAATCGCTGTTCTCACAGGTGGTTCGCTCGGGGACCTCTATTGGAGCGAATGTCGAAGAGGCCCAAGCGGGTGAGAGCCGCGCCGACTTTGTGCACAAGTACGCCATAGCACTCAAGGAGGCCAGAGAAACGCACTATTGGTTGCGACTGCTCCGAGCTTCCGGGATTCTCGGCGAAACGGATTCTGGCGGTCTCGTCCAGGAGTCTGACGAAATCCGCCGCATCCTGGGCCGGATCATCGTCAACTCCAAAAGGAACCGTGAAAAACGATAAGCAGGAGGGCCACATTCCAATTGGCTGACTTGGCATGCGGGCAATCGTACTTTTGACTTTTCACTTTTAACTTTTTACATTCTTGATTTATGCCGGCGAATCTGACACCAGCTTATTACGAGGCGGAAGATCGGTTCCGCAGTGCCGAGACGAACGAGGAAAAGATCGTCGCGCTGGAGGAGATGCTGTCCGTGATGCCCAAGCACAAGGGCACCGACGGCCTGCGGGCGGACCTTCGCCGCAAGCTCAGCAAGCTCAAGGAGGCCCCCGCCCCCAAAAAAGCCGGAACGCACACCGACGTCTTCCACGTACCGCGAAGCGGGGCCGGGCAGGTCGTCCTGCTGGGCCTGCCCAACACCGGCAAGAGCAGCATCCTGGCCGCCCTGACCAAGGCCAAGGTCGTTGTTGCCGATTTTCCGTTTGCGACGCAGGCCCCGGTGCCGGGAATGGTCCGGTACGAGGACATCCAAATCCAGCTCGTGGATATGCCGCCGATCACGGCCGATTACGCCGCACCGGGCCAGGTCGGGACCTATCGCAACGGCGACATCATCGCGGTGGTGATCGACCTGTCGCAGGATATCGAGGAGCAGTGCCTTGTGCTGCTGGACTTTCTCGAATCCCGCCGCCTGCTGCTGGACGACAAGACGCCCGCCGTAGACAGCGGAGGCAACGCTCTGGGCAAAAAGGCGGTGTGCTTCTGCACGAAGACGGACATCGCTACAGATGGGGCTTTTGAGTTGGTCAAGAGGTCATTCGACAAGCCCATCGAATTCCTGAGAATCTCGACCCAGACAGGCGAGGGCCTCGACAAGCTGGGCGAGTTGCTGTTCCGCCGGTTGGACATCCTTCGAATCTACGCCAAGCCGCCCGGCAAGCCGGCGGACATGGAGTCGCCGTTCACGTTGCCGATCGGCACGACGGTCCAGGACCTGGCGACGGCGATCCACCGGGAGCTGGCCCAGAAGCTCAAGTCCGCCCGCATCTGGGGCACCGGCGTCTACGACGGTCAAAGCGTCCACCTCACCCACACTCTCCACGACAAGGACATCGTCGAGCTGCGCTTCGGATAATCTCACAGGCGGGAACCCGTTGTGCTGGCAGACCGTAGAGTATCCTAAATCACGCGGGCGGTCTGCGTGCGTTCCGAGGTTGCTCTGTCCTTGCATGAGTGGGAGGTTTGGTATGATGGCGAAAAGGGTCTTGGGGATCACGGCTATCGCAATTCTCCTGATCGGCATTGGTTGGCTGGTGCCGGCGGGGCGCTTGGACGCTCACTGCGACACGATGGACGGGCCGGTGGTCAAGACGGCACAGGCGGCATTAGAGAAAGGGGATGTGACGTCCATCTTGAAGTGGGTCCGCCCCCAGCAGGAGGCGGAAGTCCGCGAGGTGTTCAAGAAGACGCTGGCGGTGAGGGGATTGGGCAAGGAGGCGAAGGAACTTGCGGACAAGTACTTCTTCGAGACGCTCGTGCGGCTGCATCGGGAAGGGGAGGGGGCGCCCTACACCGGTCTGAAACCCGCCGGGGCCGTTGAGCCGGTGGTTGCCGCGTCCGACAAGGCCCTCGATGCCGGGTCTGCGGACGAACTGACAAAGGAGATCACGCAGCTTGTCGCCGAGGGGATTCGTCACCGCTTTGCCGAGACGATGGGAAAAAAGAGACACGCCGATGAGAGCGTCGCGGCGGGTCGCGAGTTCGTTGAGGCCTACGTCGAGTTCGTGCACTACGTCGAGCGGCTGCACACCGATGCGGCCGTCCAGGCCGATCACGGAGCGGAGACTGAGAAGCCCGGCGGACATCAGCACTGACGTGACGTTGCTCCGAACGGCTCTCGTCAACCGCATCCGACGCCCAGACTTGCTCCTGATATGTGCTTGCGATTTCGGGCGATAGTGATATGGTATCCTGTCGTCAGAAGACTTCACCCAGACTCAGATAGGAGCACAAGGGGTTATGAGAACGATTGCTGGCGTCACACAATCCGAAGTTGTTCGAGCGAAGACCAATCTCGTGAACACGATGCTGATGGTTGGGGCCTTGGCCGCGACTTTAGCAATCTCAAGGCAGGGGTGGGGGGCGGCGACGGGCGGCGGAAAGGTCGTTGTCTACCCCGCTCCGGCGGGCGAGGTCTTGTCAACCGAGTACAAGGTGGAGGCGGGGGGGCAGAAGGTGGACGTATACAGGGCCCGCGTGCTCGATGCGCCGTTTGCGGGCAAGGAGTACGACTACGGCGGCCCGTATTCGTTTGCGAATTTCGACATGTCGGGACCTGTCGTGGTTCGAGTTACCTCTGAGCGGTTGCTTCGCAATACCGTGATTCGGCCAGAGTCGGCCAAGGTGCGAATGACCGTGGAGGACGACCACACCCTGAGTCTGACGCTGGACCGGCCGTGCAAGTTCAGCGTGGAGCCGGAGGGTAGGAAGGGGCCGCTGCTTCTCTTCGCGAATCCTCTGGAGGCGGATGCTCCGAAGGAGGGCGATGCAAACGTCGTTTACTTCGGCCCCGGTGTGCACAAGCCGGAGAAGATTGCCTTGGAGAGCAATCAGACCCTGTACCTGGCGGGCGGCGCCGTGGTGAAGGCGGAGATCCTTGCGCAAGGCTCGAACATCAAGATTCGCGGCCGGGGAATTCTCGACGGCTCCGACTGGGAGTGGCGTAAAGGCCCCGTCGGCAACCTGATCGCGATTCGCAACTGTACTGATGTCGAGGTGCGCGATGTCACTCTGCGCGGCTCCTCGCACTGGACCATCGTGCCGAAGAATAGCCGGAACGTGACGATCCGCAACGTCAAGATCTGCAATTCCCGCGTCCAGAACGATGACGGCATCAACCCGTGCAATTCGCAGGATGTGCTGATCACCGACTGTTTCATCCGCAGCGACGACGATTGTGTTGCCCTCAAGGGACTCGACTTTACCGCCCCGAACAGCAACGTCGAGCGGATCACGGTGGAGAATTCGACCCTCTGGTGCGACCGGGCCCGCATCTTCCTGCTCGGGCACGAAAGCCGCGCCGCCTACATGCGAAACGTGACGCTGCGGAACCTCGATATCATTCACTTCACGATGACAGCGTTTCTGTTCGAGCCGGGCGAGGACATGCGGCTGGAGGACATCACCGTCGAGGACATCCGAATGCACGGCGAAGGCCAGAGAGAATTCATTCGCTTGCGCCCGGTGGTCAACCAGTACATGCGGAAGAAGGTACCGGGCTTCATCCGGGCGGTGCGTTTCAAAAATGTGACGATCGAGGGCCAGCCCGGCGAGTATCTGGTGCAGATCCAGGGAGCCGACGCCGAACATGACGTTCAGGACGTGATCTTTGAAAACGTCTCGATCCTCGGCTCGAAGCTGATGGAAGAGGCCCCCCGGGTCAAGATCGGCGAGAACACGAAGGACATCCGCTTTGTCTCACAGCCC
>Ga0315294_10003611_pt1 | contig 16866 bp, 15 predicted proteins | sample YL17G13_40_MG_FD_203626 | JGI IMG/M metagenome (GOLD analysis project Ga0315294, IMG submission 203626) | Sediment microbial communities from Yellowstone Lake, YNP, Wyoming, USA - YL17G13_40 | ecosystem: Environmental > Aquatic > Freshwater > Lake > Sediment | place: USA: Wyoming | collected... | reverse complement strand
CGGTCAGCGCTAGCTCTTGAACTCATCGTGGGACAACGCGATGAGTATCACTGCTACGAGGCCAAGAAATCCACCGATGAAGAATCCGAAGGCGACCATCCCGAGGACCGAGCCCACTAGTGAGGTGCCGTATTTCTGCCGCCGCCTAGCGTTCATGCCAGCAATGATAGATGCAAGCCCGAAAGCGATCTCGACTATCCCCCCAAGGAGGAGCACCCAAGTCAGGTCGCCCGTGACGGTGAAGAACACGGCCTCTCCGGCGAAGAAGGATATGCCCTGGATTACAGCAAGCACGCCTGCGACGATGGCGCATGCGCCCCCGACCAGGGGGGTCGGGGTCCTGGGATGTGCGAGTGCCTCAGTTGGCTCGGCGGTAGGGCTTTCCCCGCAACTTGAGCACAAACGGTCTACCTCAGTGAGTTTCCCGCACGACTTACACCATACCAGCGGGGGACTGAATCCCGTATCTTTTGCACTGACGGACGAGGCGTCAGGTTACGGCTGATCCTTCGTTTCTTCCTTCCAGAGATCCTCAGATATCTCCTGTCCGCATCTGCCGCAATAGGGCACGTAGCTTGGGTTGTTCGATCCACATTTTGGACATATGGCCAACTACTCACCTTGATGAAGGATGATACTGCGAAGATATACATCTTCTTCGAGCCCAGCTCGATTGAACGCTAATCCAATCATTCTGGGATCCAATACGACCAGGGCAATAAGACGAGGATCGGTCTCAGATATCCATATCGGAGAATGCAAAGAGGAGCAACGAAGCCAGCCCAAGCCAGAAGCCAACGAGCCCGCCTCCCATCATCCCCGCAGCGGCCCCCGCCAGGGAGAGCGATACATGTTTTCCAAATAGCGCGGTTGTACCTCCCGCAATTGCGATGGTCCCAAGGAACAGGACGATGATGCCACATGCAGCGATGTTAACCGCGGCGGTGTCTGAACTTATGAAAACAGTTGTGCCCCCTAGCAGACTACCGAGACCGTTGGCAATGCAAGAAACACCCGCGACTAGAGTCATGGCTCCCCCGACTAGCAGGCCGATCTTTCGAGGAGATCTTCTGACCAGGGGACCGAGCGGCTGCTCATTCCCATTGTCTTGCATCTGATGCGATGCACCATTCTCTGTCATCTATAACCCCGGAAACGAACCCTTAGTGGCGCCTATACCTGTGTTCCAAACGATTCCTGATACGCTTAATCCTTTCTGGAGACTCCACGATTACGGTACGGACCGATTCCGCACAAGGTTAATGATGGTGTATGCAATCAGTGCCACAGAGAAGCGATTTCCAGACACAAGGTGATGATTGTGCGCACTATTGTGATTGGCAACAACGTCGCAGGGACCACACTCGCCAAGGCACTTCGCGATTCCGATCCGAATGTGGACATCGACATCTACACCGATGAGAGCATGCCGTACTACCCGAGGCCAAGGTTGATTGACTACCTGGTCGGGACTGTCCAGGAGAAGGACATGCCCTTCTACCCAGCAGACTGGTACTCAAAGAACAGATTGAGTCTCCACTTGAGCTCCAGAGTGGAGAAGATCGATCCAGCTAAGAAGCAGATTCTGGTCGAAGGTGGGTGGCATCCCTACGACAAGTTGGCGCTTGCAACCGGCTCTGGCTCATTCGTGCCGCCCCTGAAGGGACTGCCCAAGGAGAAAGTATTCACTCTCCGGACCATGGACGATGCGCGCAGGATCCGGAAGGCTGCCGCGGGATCAAAGCATGTGATCGTCATCGGCGGCGGCTTGCTGGGTCTTGAGAGCGCGAGAGGCGTTTGCACCGCATTCCCCCATCTGAGAGTCACGATACTTGAATACGCAGAACACTTGCTCATGAGACAGCTCGATCACGAAGGCGCCGTCATCCTCCAGGGTTGGATCGAGAAGACAGGCGCGAGCATCATCACAAAGGCAGAAACCGATGAGATCCTCGGAGCGGCTGCTGTCGAAGGCGTGAAGCTCAAAGACGGAAGAGCAATAGATGGCGACATGGTCATAGTTTCAGCAGGAACAAGGTCCAACATGAGCCTTGCAAAGGATGCTGGGCTCAAGATTAACAAAGGCATCATCGTTGATTCATCGCTTAGAACCTCGGACCCGAGCATCTACGCTCTCGGGGACGTATGCGAGTTCCAGGGACAGGTTTGGGCCATGATACCACCTGCCCTGGACGAGGCAAGGGTCGCAGCGAAGAAAATGCTCGGGCAACCAGGATCGGACTATGCTGGGACTGTCCCATCGAACACACTGAAAGTCTCAGGATTCGATCTGATTTCCGTAGGCGTTGTCAGAAGTGCGCATGAGCCCCCAGAGCCTGGATTCGAGGAGATCCGGGCCGTCACCGCCGACGGAAGCATCTACAAGAAGTTCGTCATAAAGGAAGGCAGGATGATCGGGGCCATCATGCTCGGGACGAAGAAGGAAGCCGTCAAGGTCATGAAGATCATCAAAGAGGGACAACCTGTGGAGAAGATCAAGGCGGAGCTATCCGATCCAGCGTATTCGTTCAGCTGAACTTCGAGACCTCTGAGACAACATCTGGAATGGTCCGTTGTCTTGGTCCAAACAAGAACCGTTATATTCTGAGGACTCATGTGGCAATCGGCTATGGATTCGAAGGATTACGAGCTTGAGTTCTTCAAGAGCAACGGGTTCCAGCGGAGGCAGTGCAAGAGCTGCGGGAAGTTCTTCTGGACCTTGGGTGAGAACGAAACCTGCGGCGAGGCGCCTTGCGTGGAGTACACATTCATCGGCAAGCCCCTGCTTAAGGAGAAGCAGAACGTCCACGAGATGCGCGAGAGCTTCCTGTCGTTCCTCGAGAAGAACGGCCACACACGGGTTTCCAGATACCCGATAACCGCTCGCTGGAGGGACGATGTTTTCTTCACACAGGCGAGCATCTACGGTTTCCAGCCATGGGTCATCCAAGGCGTTGTGGACCCGCCTGCGAACCCTCTCGGGATATCACAGACATGCGTACGGTTCAACGACATCGACAATGTGGGCAAGACAGGTTCCCATCTCACGATGTTCGAGATGATGGCCCACCACGTGTTCAACAAGAAGGGCAAGGAGATATACTGGAAGGACCGCACGACTGAGCTATGTCACGAGTTCCTCACAAAGGTCCACGGCCTGGATCCCAAGGTCGTCAACTACTCCGAAGCCTGGTGGGAGGGCGGAGGGAACGCTGGCCCTTGTCTCGAGGTTTTGCTCGGCGGCGTCGAGGTCGCCACGCTCGTCTTCATGAGCTACGCGATCGAGAACGGCCAGCAGAGACCAATGGACATCCAGGTGGTCGATACTGGTTATGGTCTCGAGAGGTTGACCTGGATCTCACAAGGAACGCCTTCTGCATATGAGGCGGTCTTCGGCGATGTGTTGGAGGATTTGAAGCGCCTCTCGGGGACGAGAGCCGAGGAGAGGACCCTCGCAGAATACTCCAAAGTGGCTGGCAAGATGAAGATCGAGACCGCAGCAGATGTACGGTCCCTGAGGGCTGATGCTGCGGCTCGCCTCGGCATGGGTGTCGAGGAGTTCATGAAACAGATCAGGCCGCTCGAGAGCATCTATGTCGTCTGCGACCACACGCGCGCACTCATGTTCATGCTCAGCGACGGCGTCGTGCCCTCTAATGTCCGCCAAGGATACTTCGCCAGGCTGCTCGTCAGAAGGGCTCTGAGGGAGATGTCCCAGCTCGGAATCGAGAGAAAGCTCTCGGAGATTGTCGCGAAGCAGGTGGACTACTTCTCCCACGATTTCCCCGACCTGAGAGAGAACAAGGATGAGATAATCAAGCTGGTCGATGTGGAGCAGGAGAAGTACAGGGAGACACTCGTGAAGGGAAGAGGAATAGTGCAGCGTCTCGAAGGGTCCAGCGGTCACAAGAAAGCGATCACAGAGGATGATTTGATAGAGCTCTACGACTCCCACGGATTGAACCCGGAGGTCGTCGCCGAGTTCGCATCTGGACCGGTCAAAGTCCCAGACGATTTCTACCAGAAGGTCGCGGCAAGACACTCCAAGGTCGAGCGGGAGGAGGTCGAGCCCGAGATCGAGCTGCCAAAGGGGCTTCCCGCGACGAAGCTTCTGTTCTACAAGGATCCATCCAAGTACAAGTTCAGGGCGAAGGTGCTCGCTGTCAAGGGAGACCTGGTCGTCCTCGACAAGACCTACTTCTACGCAGAGAGCGGAGGCCAGGAGAGCGACACTGGCATGATGAAGGACATGAAGGTCGTACATGTCGACAAGGTCGGGAACGTAGTCGTGCATAAGGTCGAAGGTGAAATGCAGGCCGTGGTAGGCAAGCAGATCACGAGCACGATAGAAGAGAAACGCAGGCGGAGGCTCCAGCGACATCATACTGCAACTCACGTCATCAACGGCGCAGCCAGGAAAGTGCTAGGGAACCACATCTGGCAGACAGGCGCACACAAGGGAGTCGACCTGGCGCGCCTGGATATAACTCACTACGCGGACCTCACGCCAGAGGAGCTTGAGAAGATCGAACTCCTGGCGAACGAAACAGTCCTCTCGGCGACCAAGGTTCAGAGCTCGTTCATGGAGAGGAACGTGGCTGAGAAGCGATACGGTTTCAGGCTGTACCAGGGAGGGGCGGTCCCTGGGAAGGACATCAGAGTCGTGAGGATAGGCGACTTCGACGTAGAGGCGTGCGGCGGCATTCACTGCAAGAACACGCTTGATGTCGGTGCGATCAAGATCCTGAGAACCAAGCGCATACAGGACGGAGTTGTGAGGCTTGAATTCGTCTCGGGCATGGCAGCTGTGGAGCAGATGATGAGCCTCTGGAACGCGGTCACGGATGCAAGCGCGAAGCTCAACACCACACCCGAGAAGATCAACGAGGCCGTCGAAAGGCTGATGACGGACAAGAAGGACCTCGTGAAGGAGCTAGAGGCGATCAAGAAGGGTAGGGTCGGGGAGACTGTCGATGAGCTCATCCAGAAAGCCGTTCATATCAAAGGTGTCAGGGTCGTTCGATACGTCGAGTCAGAGGACATGAAGCACCTCGTGAACATGGCCAAGGAACTCATAGGTATGCCAAAAACGGTCGCGGTCCTTGGGTCGGACGAGCAGGGGGCGAAGATCGTCGTTGCGAGGAGCGCTGATGTGCAACTGGATTGCAGGCCACTCATCAGGGAAGGCATGGCTCTCGTTGGCGGTTCAGGAGGAGGCAAACCGGACTTCGCTCAAGGAGGAGGTCCTGATGCTTCGAAGCTTGAATCCGCCCTGGACAGAATAGTAGCTATGGTCAGGGAGACCATGGAAAAAGAGTGAAAACTAGATGTCACGGTTCTCAGAACGCATGAAGAAGCTCAGGTTCAATCTCAATCTGACGAAATCAGGTGCCATTGCCAGGAGATATTTCGTCATCGGCGCCTTCGATGGTGCGCTCACAATCCTTGGCGTCATACTAGGTGCATACGTTGCCGAGGGACATGCCCATCCGGAACTGGCGAAGCAACTCATACTCGCTGCAGGCTTCTCAGGCGGCATCGCACTTGCGGTATCTAGCACCGTTGGAGCGTACGAGGCTGAAAGGGTAGAACATCTTCTGAGCCACCAGCATCTGGAGAAGGCTATGCTCAGACCCGTCGAAGGGGCAAGGGTGGAGGCGATGAGGGTGAGCATATCCGTCAGTGCGATCGTCCATGGGGTCTCGCCGCTTCTGGCAGCATTCGTTCCGCTCCTGCCGTTCTTCTTCATGCCATTGGATGCTGCGGTGACAACCGCCATCGCTCTGACACTCGGCTTCCTCTTCGTCCTTGGCGCCTACTTGGGGAGTCTGATCAAAGAGATGATAGTGTACACAGGCCTGAGATTCGTCATAGCTGGTCTGGCGACGGCAATCATCCTCATTCTGGTTGGCACTCCCTAACATGAACCATCAAAACGTCTTTGGGCCGTATGCCATATTTCGTTCAACCCAACGTTGAAGATTAGCGGTCAGTATGAGACAATACGTTCAGAACGGCTACAATCATTGCACTATGACACAAGGGGATCATGGATGAGAGGTCGCTAACTTCAGATCGAGAACGCCCTTCTGCGATTGAAGCATCTTTGACAGTGACCTCACCCTATCAGCCTCGCCTTTGAAGGCGATGACCTCAAGACAGGTGTGCTTCGAGAGATGGATGTGCATGGTCGCCGACACTATGTCGGGGTAATCGTGCTGAAGTTCTGTCAGAGCCCTGTTTATGCCGCGCGAGTGATGGTCGTAGGTCACGATGATCACGCCGGGGACCACACCCTTCTTCGCGAGGTCCCACTTCCTGTTCGCCAAGAACTCCCGCATGGCCTCGCTGACCGCCTTGGACCTCGTGGGGTGACCTAGAGTCTTCGCCAGATGATCGAAATCCTCGAGAAGTCCTCCTGAAATGCTGAGAGAGATTCTCGTCTTCTCGGTCATCGATGGCTCAATGCGGTGCTTCGAGATAATGATTCTGGGCAGCCATGAGAGAGTCTAAGTATCCAACGTGAATTATGGTATTACGAAAGTTCACAAAGGTATTACAGGGGCGAACCGAGATGCATATTCCAGATGGGCTAATGGATCCCATCGTCGCTGCGATCGGCCTGGTCGAGTTTCTATTCGTGGTCGGGGCGGCGCTCGTCGTCTCCCGTAGAGCTCTCCGCGACAAGGAGCTCCCGAGAACAGCGCTGCTCTCGGCCGGCATATTCGTTGCCCAGATGGTCAACTTCCCCGTCGGAGGAGGAACCACAGGGCATCTGATCGGCGGAGCGCTTTTCGCAATCATGGTGGGACCTGCCATGGCCATTGTTGGAATGACCGTCGTGTTGCTCATTCAGGCCCTCATGTTCGGGGATGGCGGAATCACTGCATTCGGGTTGAACGGACTGAACATGGCGGTCATCGCCCCTCTCACTGGCTGGGGAGTGTTCAATCTGGTCAAACCCATTGCCGTACGCTCCAAGAGACTCGGCGAAGGAATGGCGGTAGCTGTGGCGTCTTGGGCAAGCGTGTTCGTTGCTGCCGCGGCCTGCGCTGCGGAACTGGCGGTCAGCTATGCCATCTCCTCAAGCGCGTACGGCATTGCAGCCACCGTGTCGGTGCCCGCGATGCTCGGATACCACGCGATAATCGGGATTGGGGAGGCCATAATCACGGTCGGGGTTATTGCCTACGTTCATCAGGTTTCTCCAGAGACTTTCCTACACAGGGCTGGCACGAACACTTCGCGATCTGGCACCGCGCGCATTCTGTCGTCGAAGACCATCCATGCGACCATCGCTGTCCTCATCGTCTTCGCGTTGGCACTCCCGTTCTACTTCTTGTATGCGAGCGACGGCAAGGACGGGCTGGAGCAGACCGTGGCAGGGGTCGGCGTCAGCGAGGGTGAACCGATTGCGAAATCTCCATTCAGCTATGGAGAGAGCTACTTCGCAGCGCTCTTTGCTGGCATCATGGGTTTCCTTGCGGTTGCGCTGGCCACGCTGGGCATTCTCAAGCTCATAGATTCAAGAAAGATGAGTGGATGATCCTGATATCATGATAGTTGCACACATTAGCGTGGGTCGGAGCATCCAGCGTCTGGACGAGCACGCTAGCCAGATATGGTTCGGCAGGCTGGACCCGAGAGCCAAACTGCTAGGTGTGCTTGCTTTTGTGGTGGCTACTGCGCTACTGACTAGGACGACGCTTCTTCTGGCATCGCTAGCAATCGCAATCGTGTTCGCTGCTTCCAGCAGGGTCCCTGTGGGTCATCTGTCCCGAGCCTATCTCGCCGCACTCCCATTCGTTCTGGTGGCGTCCGCGTCAGTCTTCGTCTTCGGGGGAGCAGAGAAGGGCTTGAACATGTGGATGAGGGTCTCAGCTTGCACCCTTGCCTTGCTGACCCTGGCCACCGGGACAGAGACCTTCAACTTGTTCTCGGGCCTGAGAAGATTGAAAGTCCCCGCCTTGCTCACCACACTTCTCATGCTTACCTACCGATATCTGTTGCTCATATCCGATGAGTACGAGAGGATGAAGACAGCTAGAAAGGCCAGGGGGTTTGCTGGAGGGAGGAATCTCCTTGACAGGAACGGTATGAGAGTCCTGTCGTATACGGCTGGAATGGTGCTTATCAGGTCATCCGCGAGGGCGGAGCACGTCTATGAGGGGCTGAAGGCCCGAGGTTTCAGGGAGGACATGTCGATGTGGAAGCGCTCGACCATCGCTCTTGCTGACGCGTCATTCATGGCGGTTTTCTTCGCTGCATCCGTAGTATTGCTCGCGCTACAGATCGAGGTGGTCATCTGAGATTGCTCGAGACGCAAGACCTGGGGTTCGTCTATGATGATGGCACGGTTGCCCTAGAAGGGATCACGCTGGCAATCGAGGAGGGAGAGAAGGTCGCGCTCGTCGGGCCGAACGGCGCCGGCAAGTCGACCCTGCTACATTTGATAGCAGGATTCAGGATGCCGTTCACGGGCAAGGTAACGGTGTCCGGGATGGACCTGGACAGGTCCAATGCGGACACTGTGAGGAGGAACCTCGGGTTCGTGTTCCAGGACCCAGATGACCAGATATTCATGCCCACGGTAGAGGAGGATGTCGCGTTCGGACCGAGGAATCTCGGCCTGGACAATGTGGAGGAGCGCGTGACCAAGGCGCTCAAGAGCGCAGGTATCGAGCATCTTGCGAAGCGGAGGCCGCACAGGCTCAGCTACGGGATGAAGAAACGGGTCGCAATCGCGGGCACGCTTGCCATGGACCCGAAGATGCTATTGATGGACGAACCGACTTCAGGCCTCGATCCGAGGTCGAGAAGCGAGCTGATCAGGCTACTCAGGAACATGGACAAGACCATGCTGATAGCGACCCATGATCTGGAAGCTGCTGCCGAGATAGTTGACCGAGCAATCGTACTGAACGTGTCCTCCATCATGGAAGGATCGATGCGTGACCTTGTCTTGGCCAGAGATGTCCTAGAAGAGGCCGGGCTGGAGATCCCGCCAGTCTCGAAGCTGTTCGACGCTCTTGATTCAATGGGTTACCAGATTGGCGCTCTGCCAGTGTCGATGGACCAGGCTATGGCAGAGCTGACCAAGGTCATCGAGAGAGAGGGAAGGCACGTTCATGCACACGTCCATGAGCATAACCACGCCCGAGGGGATGCATCTCACGCACACCCGCACAAACGAGCGCCCCTTGAGGATTTGTCCAAGGAGGACTAGGTGCTGGATGTCTCAGAATCGGCGCCTATCAGCTGTTCGTCACCAGCATAAGTGTTTTATATACCTTAGTGTGTCGGGGAGAATGCTCCCCAGACAGTCTTGATTGTCTGGTTGGAATGGACTAAGAGATATACCGCGGAGGTTGCCGATTGCCCGAGGAGAAAGAGGCCAAGACGAAGGGTGCGCCCAAGGACAAGGACTCAGCCAAGGCTGGGAAGAAGGGAGAGAAGGGTCCGCCCGTCGCGAAGAAGCCTTTGGAGAAAAGGGACGAAAACTTCAGGTATATCGTTAGGATTGTGAATTCCGACCTGGACGGCACCAAGAACATCGTGATTGCCCTCACAGGTATCAAGGGCGTAGGCATCAGAAGCGCCGAGAACATCGCACGCATGGCTGGCATCCCGAGGAGCGCTAAAATCGGAGATCTGCCAGAGAGCAAGACGGATGAACTCGAGAAGCTAGTTAACGATTATTCCGATAAGGTCCCGCACTGGATGGTCAACAGACAAAGCGACTGGTCGACAGGTGCAGACGCGCACCTTGTGGGCGTCGATGTCGAACTCAACAGGAGGGATGACATCAACCTGATGAAGATGATCAGGTGCTACAAGGGCATAAGACACGAACAGGGCCAGAAGGTTCGTGGCCAGAGGACGAGATCCAACGGCAGGACTGGCATGACCATGGGTGTCATCAGGAAGAAGCTCGAGCCCGGAGCGGCTGTCGAGGACGATAAGAAGAAGAAGGAGTAATGTGACCCATGGGAGATCCGAAGTTTTCACGAAGGAAGTATGAGACTCCAGCGCACCCGTGGGAGGGCGAGCGCATAAAGACCGAGAACGAAATTGTCATGAAGTACGGCCTCAAGAACAAGAGGGAGCTTTGGCGCGCGCAATCATTGATCAGGTCTCTGAGAGCACAGAGCCGGGAGCTCCAGGCGCGAGTCAGGACCGGAGACCCCCAGGCCAAGATTGAGACCGACCAGCTGCTCGCAAGATGCGCTAGGATGTCGCTGTTGACAGCTGAGGGGGCGACCCTCAACGATGTCTTGGTCTTGACAACCGAGGCCGTCCTCGCTCGACGCCTGCAGACGATCGTCTACAGGAAGGGGCTCTCATATACTCCGAAGCAGGCGAGGCAATTCATAGTCCATGGTCACGCAGCCATTGGAGACAGGAAGATCACTATTCCAGGCTATCTTGTCAGGAGAGGCGAGGAGGAGCAGATCCAGTACCATTCGACATCTCCGATAGCAAATGACCTCCACCCTGTGAGACCGAAGCCCGAAGAGCTACAGGCGAAAGCCCTGGAGGAGGCCGCGAAGAAGGAGCTGCCCAAGAAGGACGAGATCCATGTCGCGAAGCCGAAGCTCAAGAAGTTGGTCACTGCCGAGCTGAAGGAAGAGAAGGAGGCCGAGGAAGCAGACATCGAGACTGCCAATCCTCCTGAGCCCGAGGCAGAAGAGAGGAAGGAGTGAGCTGAATGGGCAAGTGGGGCATCGCGCACATCTTCGCAAGCTACAACAACATTATCATAACCATCACGGACGTCACCGGAGCTGAGACCATTACCAAGGCCAGCGGAGGCATGGTGGTGAAGGCGGCCAAGGACGAGGCTTCTCCGTACGCGGCCATGAAAGCGGCTGAGAAGGTCGCTGAGATCGCGAAGGAGAAGGGGATAGACAGCATCCACGTCCAGGTCCGCGCGCCTGGTGGCAACAAGTCCGCATCCCCAGGGCCGGGGGCTCAGGCAGCCATCAGAGGTCTTGCCAGGGCAGGGCTGAGGATCGGAAGAATCGAAGACGTCACCCCTGTGCCTCACGACGGGACCAAGAAGAAGGGCGGCAGAAGGGGACGCAGGGTATAGAGTGATTCTAAATGAAGATCGATATTGTCGAGATGACCCAGACGAAGGCGCAGTTCGTAATCACAGACACCAACCCAGCGTTCGTGAACGCGCTCAGGAGAACTATCATCGGGGACGTTCCCAAGATGGCACTGGACTCTGTCGAATTCCACCTGGGCCCAATAATGGACGAGAAGGGCGTCGCGTATGAGAGCGTATCCCCCATGTTCGATGAGATCGTCTCCCACAGGTTGGGGCTCGTACCGATCCCTACCGATCTCGACGCATTCAACTTCAGGGCGAAATGCACCTGCAAAGGCGAGGGGTGCCCGAGCTGCACGATCATGTACTCTCTCAACAAGAAGGGACCCTGCACTGTGTACTCAGGAGACCTTGAGCCGATAGGTGACCAGAAGTTGAAAATCAAGGACGACCTCATCCCGATAGTGAAGCTTGCAGATGACCAGGCGCTGCTCATATACGCGACCGCTGAGCTCGGAACCGGCAAGCAGCACGCAAAGTGGCAGGTAGCAATAGGCGCTGGTTACCGGTACTTTGCGAAGATAACCATCGACGCCTCGAAGTGCGACGTCGGCGGGAGCTGCGTCAAAGTGTGCCCCAAAGGTGTGCTCGGGAAAGAGGACCGGAAGATCGTCGCGAAGCACCCAGAGAAGTGCAACCTCTGCAACAGCTGTGTCGAGGTCTGTGACGCTGGCGTGATAAAGGTCACACCGGACCCCGCGAAGATACTCTTCAGGTTCGAGACGGACGGGGCGCTCCAGGCGAAGGAGGTCCTGATAAGGGGGCTCAAGACGCTCGAGGAGCGGTTTGAGAGCATCCGAGAACAGATCTCCTCTCTCGAGGAATGATTCTAGAGGAATTCGTCGAGCTTTGGGCTCTTCACCTTGTCCGACTGGAACAGCGAGTTGATCGAGTTTTCAAGGAGCGATAGCCGCTGCAGAGTGTATGCTGGCACCTTGAAGGCGTTGCCTATCTCCTTGGTCCTCTCCAAGTACTTGCTCACTCCGGCCTCGTGCACGGTTAGGGTGAGCTTGTTGCCACAGTAGCATTTGCCTTTGAGCGGAATGCGCCTGTACTTCTGCCCACACTTGGAGCATCTCAGCTGCTGTCCGGTGAAGCTCTTGAGGCAGCCTTGGATGTCAGGCAACAGGTGCCTTGTAATGATCCTATGGACCACATCGGCTGCGTCCACGGCCCTGATCTTGATGCCGAGCGCTATCTGGGCTCTCAGCTTGTCATCCATCGTCTCCAAGGATGTGTAGGCGGACATGGTCGGGCCGTCCGATATGTTCCCGAGCGAGTGAGTGAAGCTCATGCCCTCGTACTGGAGGACCGTCCCTATCCTGCCGCCGACTAGGTCCATGATTACCTCCACCTCCTTCGGATGTGCGTACCTCTGCGTGGCCCTATAGAACTCCAGGGGATACCTGCCTCCGACATCCATGTTATGCGCCTCCTTGTCGATCTCATTGGGGTCCAGCTTGGTCGTGAGCACTAGCGGTGCATCCATAAGCCCTCCCCTCTTCTCCGGCAAGAAGGCGCGTGAGAAGTTCAGCAGACAATCCATCAGCAAGATGATCGAGTCCTCGTCCCCATCACAATTCCTCCTCTTCGCGGCATGGAAGAACGGATGGGCGTACCCTGCATGAGCATCCGTGAACCCTACGATCCGAGAGAGAACGCCGCCAGAGGTATGGGGCGCTAGACCAACTACGAGATGACCTACCAGGTCCTCCTTCCTCTCGACTCTGTAGAACGGCTCAAGACCGTAGAGCTTGACGAGGAGGTCATCGACGAATTTGGACGTCCGGATGATGTAGTTGATACATGCGTTCGAAACTATGATATCCTGAACGCGGAGTTCCGCCAGCTGGTCTGGCCGTTCCAGCTCCCTGCCGACGAAGTCCTTCGTGTATCCCAGCTTCCTAGCAGTGACAACGTCGATTTCGACCTCGTCGGGCCTGAAATGTGTCAGCGGAACATCGGTGGCGTCCACACGGATCGTCCCGTCCTTGAAAACGAACACCTCGTTCCTCGCTCTGAGTATTCCTTTCTCTACCGCCTCTGGCGTCTTGTTCCTCGATATCATGCCCTGGACGCCTTTGACCTCCAGAGTGCGCTTCTCCCGGAGGCGGTCCATCGCAGAGTTGAATATCCTACCTACGGGAATCTCCTGGACTTCAACGCTCCCTGTAGGTACTGTGTGCGCGCCGCACTCGCATTTTGCCATGAATGATTTCCGATTGCACATGGGGCAGATTCTTTCGCCAAGCTCGATTTTGAGCTCACCAGCGTCGGCTGCCAGGTTCACGAGCCTCTGAGGCCCTCCGCTTGTGCCCACAGGAAACAGGCAGTGAGGTGGAGGCTTCATCCGTCTCTCCCTGGCCTTCTCCGGTCTAGCCACTCTCGCCCCTATCCGCGTGACCGCTCTTGCCCTGATCTCAACACCCGATAACGCGGACACCATCTCCAGCGGTTTCTTGGCATCTGGAATCGCTTCCGACCTGGGCTTGAGCTCGTCCTTGGTCGCACCCAAGCCCAGACCCAACATCAGTGGCCTAGCGCACTTTTCGAACACAAGGTTCTGGTCAACAACACAGTGAAGCGCGCCCAGGCGCTCCAGCAGGCTCTTGACACTCGCCGTGTTAGCCACGGTGAGAGTCTCACCGTCGAGTTTGCCCGTCCTCATGACGTGATCTCGCAGAAGCATGATGTCCTCGACCAACATGTCTGACCAGAACAGGTTGTAGTTCGGATGGAGGGGCACACCGTGATTACGGCACATCTCGAGGGCTTCATCCAGAGTTGGCTTCTCCCAGTTCTTCGGGAGCTCACCACATTTCTCAATGAGCTCCTCTCTGTGCCATTCGACACTGTAGGCGCCCGGCATCAATAGATGGTTGTTCTCCACGAACTCCCCGTATGGGACCAAGATCTCGCCCACATCCACTATCTCGCTCAGATGTTCCTTGATGTCCCGGGCAGCCTCGGGGGTGTCGATCTGGACAAGGTCGCCATTATCAAGGAGCGCTATGGGACCCTCGATCGTATTGCATGGCGTGATGGCCCCCGCCTTGCCAGGCCTCTCGATCTTGATCTGCGTCCCGACAGCCACGAACTCCCCGAGGAGTGTCATTGTCGCGGGGTTCATTCCCAGAGCGGCGAGGCCGGTCGCCCTTGTCCGACCATACCGCAGTCTGAAGCCGCCGACCCTGGACGGATATGCCAGCACGGGCCTGCCAGCGAGCATGTCCTTCAAGAACTTCGCGCTAGGGGCAATCTCTGCGCTTCCGTCCTCGACCCCTTTCTTCTTGAGGCGGAGGAACTGATCGATGAACTCCCAGCCGTCTATCCCAAGGCGCTTCACGTGCTTCTGCACCTTCGGGGCCTTCAAACAAAGACCTTCAGCTATGACCAGGCAGGCTCCGCCTCTAACCCTGTTCGTCCCCACTCTTGGCAGATCCCTGAATCCTGAGATCTCGGTGTCTTCCGTACCTTCTCCGTCTACGCATACCGGAGCGTTCCTCGCAATCAGCTCTATCTCCTCATTCGTTGGAGTATATTGCAGATGCTGGCATGATTTGTAGAGAAGTATCTCTTCCTTGAACCTGTGGACCTCCCCGTTCGTTGGTTGATACCTTCCCAGGCCAAGCTCGCGTCTAACGATGTCAGCTATCAGAACGCTCATGGCCTGACCAGTCCCACCGGCAGATCTTATCGGTCCTGAGTAATAGACTGTGAGGTAGTCTGTCCCGTCTGAGTTGCGTCCTATTGATACGCCGGTTATGCCCTCGAGCGGAGCGACAAGTATGCCTTCCGTGAGGACTGCCAGTCCTACCCTCACCGCTCTCTCAATCGCGAACTCCCGGGACTTGGCAGGCAGCTTCGCATACTCTTTCGCGATGATGATTGAGACCTCTTCCCTGTCATGGTCCCTGCTGAGCTCCCTGATGCGCGAAGCAACTCCTTCCACGTCCCATTCGAACAGGAGTTTCTCGACGCGCGCAGCTAGATCAGATGCTTGGGGGATTTCGACATCCAATTCGGGGTCAAAACCCCTCATCCTTGCGCGCTTGGCGACTTCGTAGCACCTATCCACCTCACGCTGGAGTGTGGAGAAGTACTCCTCCATCGATTCACTGCACACAACTGTCTTCATTTGTCCCCCCGATATGGATCCACGGACGGTGGCACGACCTCTCCGCGGAACTACTTAGACGTGCAATCCCGAGAGCTAATCGCGGGTTGCAACTATAAGTGTTGCTGATGGCTTGAGCTGGGCGACGATGGCGTCCACGAGTCTCGCAACGCCATCGCCCGTTATGGCCGATAGCTTCATCCTGTCGCTCTTCGTCTTCAGCATATCGATCTTGTTCTCTACCTCGATGATCGGCACGGACGAGAACTCTTTCTTGATGGCCCTAAACAGATGTTCCTGGTCCGCCATGCTGTACCCGCAGGACTCGCTCGGGTCGAACATGAATACTACCAGGTCCGCAAGATGCTTGAGCGCGAGTATGCCCCTGAGCTCGAACGCGTTCCTCTCGCTGAGGTCCCTGTCCAGAAGTCCAGGCGTGTCAATGACCTGGTATCGGAAATACTTCTTCTCGAAGACGCCGACCGAGATCTCCTGCGTGGTGAACGGGTACACGGCGACCCTGGGTTTGGCTGTCGATATCCTCCCGACCAGCTGACTCTTACCTACGTTCGGGGACCCTGCGATTACGACAGTTGGGTCCTCGGGGTTTATCACAGGGAACTTACGCATGATGTTCCTTGCCTTTCCGAGGAACTTCAGCTCCTTGGCCACCTGCTTCACGAAAGACGCCATCCTCCCATATGCTGAACGCCTGATCTCGTCAATCTTCCCTATGGTGCGCGCGGATGCCATCTCCCTCGTTGCAGCTCTGGAGACCCTCGCCACGTTTCCACGGGACCAATCGATGGCGCCCAGGGACTTCTTGAGCTTATCCCTCCCGACGGTGATGTTGATGAGTTCGGCATAGAAGGGGCTTTCCCGGTCGATGCTGGGAAAGGCTTTGACGTACTTCCCCATGGTGCCCACAATGATGTCCCTAGATGACTTCAACTTCCCAATGTTGATCTCCCTGACGCTCTCAAGTTTGGTTACTCCTACGTAATCGACCTTGGACGCCCTCTTGAATGCCTTGTCCAGTATCTCATCTGCCGTCAGGACAGTGGGGATGTCGAACATGTTCGTCGTGGTCATGCCCCGACCCTCTGATAAAGGCTTCCTCTCTGTCCAAAAACCTCTTATCGAGCAAATCCTCTGTGGACTCCGAACAGAATGAGGAACATCAAGGCGAGGAGAGGCAACAAGCTCGCGTGCAAAGGATGGAGACAGGAAGCCATACTACGAATGCTCCAGAACAACCTTGAGAACGCCGAGAAGCCCGAAGAGCTCATCATCTACGGCGGCACAGGCAAGGCAGCGAGGAACTGGGATTGCTACGACGCCATCGTGAAGTCGTTGACAGAGCTAGATGAGGATGATACTCTACTCATTCAGTCCGGGAAGCCTGTAGGAGTCTTCAAGACAACCAAGCTCGCCCCTAGAGTCCTGATCGCGAATGCCCATCTGGTACCCAGATGGTCGACATGGGAAGTGTTTCACGAACTGGAAGCGAAGGGCCTGATCATGTACGGCCAAATGACCGCAGGGGGATGGGCATACATAGGCACTCAAGGTATCCTACAGGGCACCTACGAAACGTTCGCTGAATGTGCGAGGCAGAACTTCGGGGGATCGCTCA
>Ga0315294_10003609_pt1 | contig 16876 bp, 20 predicted proteins | sample YL17G13_40_MG_FD_203626 | JGI IMG/M metagenome (GOLD analysis project Ga0315294, IMG submission 203626) | Sediment microbial communities from Yellowstone Lake, YNP, Wyoming, USA - YL17G13_40 | ecosystem: Environmental > Aquatic > Freshwater > Lake > Sediment | place: USA: Wyoming | collected... | reverse complement strand
AAACTTTGACATTGTTGAAAATCCAGATGTGCTATTGCATATGCTAATTTGTGGGATTGATGGCAATGGAGAGAGTAGTGTTAGCAACTTAATTCATTATTCAGACAAAAATACATTAGCCAAACTTTGTAAAAATGGTGGTTTAAAAGAAATATTTGAAAATATTCATATTGATAGGAATAAAATAAAATACATCAATGCATTACATGGAAAATTTGAAGAAGAAAATAGTTGTGTGACTAATTTTCTTTCTGTTTTAGATGATGATGCTTAATTTTAAAAAATAATCCAACAGCTTTAGAAATAGTTTCTTTTATTTGTACAAATAAAAATAAAAAAGCACTAGTTGAAGATGACTGTGATTCTAAATATGCTAATGATTATTTGAAAAAATTTATTGATCTTTGTAATTAGTAAAATAAAAATGACCTTGTAAAGTTAAATCTGCTACCATAAATACCTACATGAACTTTAAAAGCTGGCTATTAATAACTGAAGCAAAGAAATCAAGCGACATTGCCAAAGAACTTCTCGGCAACGATGATTTATTTAAAAAAATAAAATCTATCATTCCAACAAATATACCAGAAAAATTACAAGGTCAATTACTTCCCATCGCTGCATTCTACTACAACCAAGAAGAGCCACAAATTGTGGTTCTAAAAGACTACTTGGAAGATTATGCCAATCTTGTAAAAAATCAAAAAATGAACATCATTACAGTAAAAGATGACCTTACTGTTGATGGCGATTTTAAATCTTTTATCCATTGGACTGAAATAATTGATGTTTTAACCCATGAAGGCAAAGTTATCAATACACCAATACAAGGTGATCTTGAAGGCCAAGAAGTAATCGAACATTCACCAGACCTTAAGATAAAGGTTTATCTGGCAAACTCAGCAAATCAATGTATCGTACTCGGCAAAGGTGAATCTTTCTGTATATCAAGACACGGCCCACATAATATGTTCCAAACTTACAGAGATACTAAAGTATCAACTTTCTACTTCGTTTATGATAACACAAGAACTGATGACCTTGCAATTACTGTAGTTGATGTAACAGAACATGGTATTGAACTTACAGATCGAAAAAACGACACAGCAAAAACTATGCAAGATCCTTATCAAACTACACCAAAAAGAATAACATCAGACCCAGATTTATACTTTAAATATTTAAAAGAAAAAGGAATTGATACAACTGTATTCAAAAATATACCAAAATCACCAGAAGAAGAAGCTGAACAGGCAAAATTAGGTAAAACAAATTATAATTTAAATTGGTTTAAAGCACTATCACCAATAGAAAAATCTAATTACATAGGAAGAGTACATAGACTTTCAGATCCTCAATTTGATTATATACATGATAACAATATTGCTTCATTATTAAAACAATATGTTAAGACTGGTTTGAAACTTGAAAATTATCAGCTTAAAAAAGTTATTGCTAAAAAAGAATTAAAAGATATTTATCTGCATAATAGATTGATATTAGATAGGCAAAATGAAGATCTTTCTAAAGAAGAATTTAATTTATTTACACCAAAACAACAAGAAGAATTTTATAATGTTACTGATGAATTAAAAATTCACAAAGCTCTTCAAATTGAAGACTTTTCTCTAGTAACAGAATTGATCGAAAAAGGACAAAGCGTCCCATATTATGCTGCTGGTCACGCAATAAAGGCAGATAGACTTGACCTATTAAAATATTTTGTAAAACACGGCATTATATTAGATTCTTCTAATCCAATTATGTATGCAGTAAAATATGGCAAACTTGATATTTTAAAATACTTGATTGAAGAAAAAAATATTAGTGTAGTCCCAACTGATATCGAAGAAGCTTTCAGAAAAGATAATGTTGATATTATAAGATACTTAATTGATGAAAAAAAGCTCCGCATGCCTTATAATGCTGTTGATGTTGCAGCAAGTAATGGAAGTATTAATGTTTTAAAATACTTAATTGATGAAAAAAATAAAATTTTTACATCTGGCGATGTAAAATCTGCAAGCCTTTCTGGAGAACTTGATGTTTTAAAATACTTTTTTGATGAAAAAGGTTTTATACTACAGCCAAAAGATTTCCCATTTACCATCAATAATGCAAAAACACAAACAGTTAAAGATTATTTAATACAAAAACAAAAAGAACAAAATATATAAACTATGAACTTTAAACAATGGCTACTAATAACTGAAAGCATACATGACCCTTTTAAAGAAGCAGAATCTAATCAATTAACTCAAAAGTTATGTGATTGGATAAAAACCCACAACAGAAATCCTTCTAAAAAAACATCAATGCTTGGCGGTACTCATACTACAAGCGGTGAAATTTCTTATAATATTGACCCAGAAGAAGTTATGCTAGCAGACTTCTTGCAAAGCAGAAAAACTGCTAAAATTATTAATATTAATTATTTTCCAACAGATGAAGATATCTTAGATAAAAATAACATGTCTGGCTTGTTTGATTCTAAAATTTCTAATCGTGAACTTGCTCGTGAACTTGCAAGTAACCAAAAAGTAAGAGAACTTGCAATAAGATACAAAGAACTTGGAACTGGAGAATATCCTCCTGAATTTAAGCCGTTTTTAAATAGTAGAAGATCAGCATACCAAGAATTACTCAAAGGCATTAAATCAATATATACTTGGTATCCTTCAGACATAGAAGTAGCTAAAGAAAATGGACTACCAGATAATTGGATGGAAAGACAACATGAACTTGCAAGTAACCAAAAAGTAAAAGCACTTGCAATAAGATACAAAGAACTTGGAAAATATCCTCCTGAATTTAATACTTTTTTATCGCAAAGAAGAATCGCATACCAAGAATTACTTAAAGACATTAAATCAAAAGATAACCGTGTTTGGTATCCTTCAGATATAGATATTGCCAGAGATAATGGATTACCAGATGATTGGATGGAGCTTCAATCTGAACTAAAAAGTAACAAACAAATAAGAGAACTTGCAATAAGATACAAAGAACTTGGAAAATATCCTCTTGAATTTAGGAGTTTTTTAGATGGTAGAAGAAAAGCATACGAACGCTACAAGGATGGTAAAAAAAATGCAACCTATATCTGGTATCCTTCAGACATAGAAGTAGCTAAAGAAAATGGACTCCCAGATGATTGGATGCTAAGAAGATGGAATCTATCACGCAAATAAATTCAACAAATGATTGATAAATAAACTATGAACTTTAAACAATGGCTATTAAATGAAACCTTTAAACAAACCCCACTGTTAAAGAACCTACATGATTATTTAACAAAACAACACATAAGCGATAAACAATTCATGATTGAATTCTTGGATTGGTTTGATGAACATCAAGATGATTTAAGAGAATTAGAAGTAGATTGGAAAGATGCAAAAAAACCATATGTACTAGACCATGAAACAAACCAAGAATATGATCCTGAAGAAGCTGATGATCCTCAATATGCAACTAAGGAATTCTATACTTCAGCAATAGAAATGTATTTAAACGATACATTGAAATTAAACTTAAATAAAGATTTTAAACATATTAAAAAAATAAAAGAGTTTTTAGATAAACCAGAAAATTACTATTTTCTCAGTAGTTTTAAAGAATATATAGTTCATAATTATATAAATTTTGAAGATTCTATAGACCAAACTTCTGGACATAGATTTTACATTTTTAAAAAATTATTAAATCCAAATAACTGGCTTCTACATTTTACAAATAATGCAGAATCTATTAAAAGAAATGGATTTAAATTTGGCGTGACAGATTTTGATGATCTGCCTCTTACTAGAATATATGGCTACGATAGAAATAAAGCTGGATATAATTTTGCATACCTTTCTAAAGATTATAATACCTCAGACATACCAGCTACATATTTAAATACTCATGATCATAAAGAATCTCCAAATAGCGGACTTCTTATGTTTAAAAGCTCTGGAGTTCTTGTAGATAATCTTGCAGATCACAATGAGGAAGTTATATTTGATGGAAGTAGTGTAAATCCAAAAAATATTGTAGTAATTACACCAGAACGAAGAAAAATATTATTTGTTAACAACCCAGAAAATGGTGGTGAAACAGATATGACACCACAAGATTATGAAAAATGGATCGTTAAATCACAAAACCCCAAATTACCAGATCCTTTCTCTGGTACTATTCAAGATGCAATTAAATGGGTGAAAAATAATTGGAATACTAATAAAAATATTATATTGTAAAACTTAAAAATATCTAAGTATAAATCATATATAAATTAACTATTTGTATTAAAGGTAAACCATGAAAAATTTCAATAAGTTTAGTTTCCATCAATTCCTTGAAAGTCGTGATAAACAATTTTACAAAGAAGCTGAGTTTAATAAAGATAATCCTGCTCATCCTGACTATCCTGATTTTGATGATCCTGATTTTTTTCTTAAGCATCCCGATTATACTGTTAAGCCTTTGCCAGATCCAGATGACACACAATATGTTCCACCGAGAAAGCAAAGGAATATAAAACGAGGTTGGCTTTATGACAAACTGTATGGCATTAAAAAACAAAAACCATCATAACTTAATGTATAAATATATTATTGTTTAAATTTAGGAATATTATGAAATATAGCTTTGAAAAATTTATAGAAAATAGAAAACCTGCTGATGATCTATATCCAGAACCGCTGCCAGAACCGCTGCCAGAACCGCTGCCAGAACTTCCAAATCATCTTAAAATAGGAGATCATGTTATGGTATCTCCAGCAAGCGGTAGATATAGAAAAGCTTCTCCAGTTAATAAAAATATTTTTAAAAAAACATATGGAACAATTGTCGAATATCCTACAGAAGGAAATATGAGAGGTAAGGTAAAAGCATATTTTAAACTCCATAAACCTGATGGCACAACCGAAGAGTTGACATATTGGTTCTCTGTACCAGATCTATTTATCAGACCAAAACATCTAGAACATCTAAGTAAGTGGTAGTACCTATAGAAAATAAATTTAACTAATTTCACTTGCAAAAAAATCATCATTAAGTTTATAATAATCGTAAACCTAACCTTATGGATTACGATGAATAAAATATCTAACTACGAACTTAAAAGTAACCAAAGAATAATCGAACTAGCACAAGAATTCAAAAAACTAGGAACTTATCCTCATTGTAGTTCTCTAAGTGGAAAATTCTTAAGCATTAAAAAACAAGCATTCAAAGACTATACTAATAAAACCAAAACTACTAAAAGTATATGGTATCCTTCAGATATAGAAGTAGCTAAAGCTCATGGACTACCAGACGATTGGATGCTGTTTGTTGATCTCGAACTTAAAAGTAACCAAAGAATAATCGAACTCGCACAAGAATTCAAAAAACTAGGAACTTATCCTCATAAGTATTCTCCAAATGGAAGATTCTTAAGCGGTAAAAAACAAGCATTTAAACATTATACTAATGGCACTAAAACTAAAAATGGCTCCATATGGTATCCATCAGACATTCAAGTGGCTAAAGACCATGGACTGCCAGATGATTGGATGCTAATTGTTAAATTACAAGACAAAGTTAGTCTTGAAAAAGAAAGTAACCAAAGAACAATCTTAATCGCACAAGAATTCAAAAAAATAGGAACTTATCCTCATAGGAGTACTACAAATGGAAATTTCTTAAACGATAAAAGACAAGCATTCAAAGAATATACCAATGGTAAGAAAAATACTTACAGAAAATGGTATCCATCAGACATTCAAGTGGCTAAAGACCATGGACTGCCAGATGATTGGATACTAACTACTAAATCACTTGATCCAGCTATTTGTGAAAAAGAAAGTAACCAAAAAGTAATCTTAATCGCACAAGAATTCAAAAAACTAGGAACTTATCCTTGTCATAATTCTCCAAATGGAAAATTTTTAGGCAATAAAAGACAATCATTCAAAGATTATTTTAATGGAACAAAAAAAAACTCTTCCGTATGGTATCCATCTGATATAGAAGTTGCTAAAACTCATGAACTACCAGATGATTGGATGCTAATTACCGATTTTGAAAAAGAAAGTAACCAAAAAGTAATCTTACTAGCACAAGAATTCAAAAAACTAGGAACTTATTCTGATTTTAATTCTCCTAATGCAGTATTTTTAAATAATAGAAGACAAGCATTTAAACATTACACTAATGGTACTAAAGCAAAAAAAAAATGGTATCCATCAGATATAGAAGTTGCTAAAGCTCACGGACTACCAGATGATTGGATGCTTAAACAAAAATTAGAATCATCTGGAGAAAGAAGAACAAGATTTATACTAGAAAAATTTAACATCAAACTAATACCTCAATATAGACATAAACTTTGTGTCAATGAATTATGTTTACCTTTTGACTTCTATTTCAATAAGGATAACTTACACTATTTTGTAGAATATAATGGAGAACAACACTACATGCCAGTTTTTGGAAAAACACAAATTAAAAAAAAAGAAAAATTAAAAAAAACTCAAAAAAACGACCTCATCAAATTAAACTTCTGCAAAAAAAATAACTACCCACTTCTAGTAATACCTTATTGGATAAAAGATTTCGAAAGCCTTATATCAGAATTCTTAAAAACTACACACTTTGATCCAAACTTCGCTCAACCAATAATTCCAAATTTACCTGAATTAAATTAATATTAATATATAAGCTATGAACTTTAAACAATATTTTGAAAATGAAGAAATAGCAAATACAATATTCCTGTCAAATCATAAACAAAAGTTTGATAAAATATTTGATGTGCTTAAAACTTTTGCAATTGAAGAAAATTTGCCACACCCCACAACTTATTTAGCTCATGGCACTAATGCAATTATATTTAATACTACAAATCCAAAAGTAATAGCAAGAATAGTATGGTTGAATTCACCTATGCTTGGTAGAAAAAGTTGTGATAAAGTTATGGCACAAGAACAATTTCAAAACTCTGGTGGTGTAGGTAGAATATATGTTCATCAAGATAATTATGAAGACATTGATGACAATACACACGAAATTACTTATAAAGAAAAATTAAATACTAAATGGCAAGATTATATAAAAAAAGAATATCCAAATGATGCAAATAATATCATTAAAATACTTTCAAATATGAATGCATCATATAGATATGAAGATTTAAATTATTTAAATGAATTTGATTCATTGAAGAACCTTGTTAGTGCAATAAGACTTGGATTGCCAACATTTGATTTACATGCTGACAACTTTGGTCTTTCTTTTGATGAAAAAAATAAAAAAAACCATGTAGTTGCTATAGATTGTTAAACAAAAATATGTTTCACGAATGTTTTTCTAAAAACATCTTTATGTCTGCAAGTAAATCTATATTTTGTTCGACTTTTTCTTTAGGCCAGTCCCACCATCTTATTTCCATCAATTTGTCTATTACTTCTTTCTCGAATCTATATCTGATTATCTTAGCAGGATTACCAGCTACAATCGCAAATGGTGGCACATCCTTAGTAACAACCGATCTAGCACCAACAATAGATCCGTGACCCATAGTAGTACCACCAAATATCATTGCTTCTGTACCAATCCAACAATCAGACCCTATTTCAATTGGACCTTTATCTTTTCCTGCTGGATAGTTGGAGTTTGGGTAATATGATTTAAATCTGAAGTTACTTACAGTTGGATGATGTATTGAAGCATGATCAATAGGCCCACCACAAAGAAATGTAACTCTTCGTGCAACTCCAGAATAGTTTCCAACCGTTATTTTTCCGTTTGGAAAATACATGATACAGTCTTGATTTATGGTAGAAAGAGTTCCAAGAGTTATTCCCATGGATTTATTTATTATGTAATTGTTAATTCAATTTTTTGTAATATGCCCAACTAGAATCTGAATAAGATTTTGCGACTACCCCTATTTCTTTAAACACTTTATTCACAATGTGAAAGTCGTGACCACTTATTATTCCGCCATCCTTGACCTTCTTAGACCAACTGACTATGTCATTCATCGCACTATCGTAATCATGACGACCATCAATGTACACAAAGTCTAGTGTCAAGTCTTGAAAATCTTTAACACAATTTAGACTGAATCCTTTTCGCTTTTCTATGTTTTTTGTTCTAGAAGTCATTTCATCGAACACTCCCTCTGCCATTATCAATCTCTCTTTTGAAATCTCTAGGTAATTTTCAATGTCACATGCGGTATCCCATGGATCTACACATATAAGCTCTTTGCAGAAAAAAGCTATTACTTCGCTACTTCTTCCCATGAAACTTCCTACTTCTACACCAATCATAGACTTGTTGATGTGTTCTGTACACATCTTTATTAATCCCTCCGTAGAATCAACGGCCTTTGCCCATTGTGCAATCAAACTATTTTCATCAGTAAATTCCCCAACTTTTCCTCCAGTGCCATCCCAACATCTATTTTTCGGAATCGGTATATTTTTCATAATATATTATATTACAAATATTACAAATATTACAAAAAAAAAAAATATTTAAGATTTTTAGCTCCTGATTTATCTTTCGAGAATAAAATAAAATATTTAAAACCATATTGACTTAATTTTTAAACTTAGTTAAATTAATTTATCGCATTGGGATAAAGAATTCATCTAGACTCGAATTCCCAAAAAGTAATGTGTTGTTGCTTCCCAATGCGTTCTAAAAATTATTATTAAACATCAAGACTCATCATAATGATAATCAATTAATTTATCAGTTCCTTTTATAGGATTGTTAGGGTTTGCTTTGTTGTAATTAAACACATACTTACTTAATTTTATAACATTACTAAAATTAATTCCAGATTTTCTTTCCAAGTATCCTTTTATTAGATCGCTTAAATAACTGCCTGACACGCCTTCTAACTCTTTTTCTTTTAGTAATGCTAAAAAATCCTTCATTTCGATTTTTCTAAATAAATCAAAATGAATAAAATTTGCAACAATATAAGATACCGAATCATTATGCAAAGATTTGATTATTTTAATTACATGTTTGCTAGTTAGTGATTCATGAAAATATTTCACAACAAAGTGGATGACCTGTTTTATCTTTTCAGGATCGGAAAAATATAAAGGCAATCTATCAAATAAACCTTCTAAAAAAGAGTTTTTTCTCAAATTTATACCTGTAAATGAATTAGAAATCCCCAAAAATGAATTAGTTTTGTTTAATTTGTTAATTCCTTTTGTACCTAAGCTGTCTTCAATTTCTTTGGGAAGATTCTTGGTCAAAAAAAACAAAACAATTTGTCCTAGATCTTGATCGCTAAAATTTTCAAATGTCAAACCTTTGTCATTTAAATCTTTTCCAAGAGAAGCGATAGGATTAGATTCCTTGATGTAATCATTAATTGGCTTAATTGTTTCCGATGGTTTCACTTCATCACCTAAAGTCTTTATTGTGTTCCCATCATTTTTATCAATAAAAACCTTGTCAATCTTTTTTGAAAAACTAAACATTTCTGATATTTGCTTTTTATTTTTTAAAAATACTTCAAAAGATTTCATTTTTAAACTTTCTCCTGTTTTATTTCAATATTATAATTATATATTTAAATTAAAAAATAATTTAAGGCAATCCAGTTCCATATCTTGGACAATTATTATAATAAAGCCAATTTAAACGCTTTATTTTTTTATTTTTATCTTTTAAAGATTTTCTTAAAACCCTAGTTTTCTTTAAAATTTTATGAATATTTTTTTTAATATCATGCATGTCGCTCTTTATATTATTTTTTCTTTCTACAAGAAATTCTTTTAATCTTATTAATTCAGCAATCTTTTTTGATGAGGATTTATCCATTTCAATTTTAATTGCATTATCAAATTCATTTATCTTAGCAACTATGCTATCGCACATTAGTTTTTGATTATAAATTTCTTCTCCTTTATATAAAATATTTTTGCTTTCTTCTGAAAGAATAATTTTTAATTTATTTGCTGAATTTATTATAGTTTTAATGTCATTTTTAACATGTTCGCAGGGATTTTTAATTCCATTGTAAACATTTAATTCTTTTAAAATTTTTGGTTTTAAAACTTTTTTTGAATTTGGTTTAAAACCATCAAATGACCAAGGGTTAGGCCGAAGTTTATCTATAATATCATCTAGATTAAGATTGCAGTTTTCTTTTATTTTTTTTTCTAAATCTCTTAATTCATATTCAAGTTCGAGGTCTAATTTGGATATCTTTCTTAAAAATTCATCCCTTTTTTTAATTTCTTTATCAATGTCATAAATTACATTTCCTGCTTGCAAGATTCTCCCTGCTCGCCATTCAATATCAATGTTTAAAGCAAGACTTTCTATGCCTAAAAAGAAACAAAGATCCCATACTGATGCGAGTTTAAAAATAGTCAAATATTTAACAGAACTTGCAATAACAGTAGGAATGTAAGGTTTAAAGGCTTTTACAGTCTGTTTAAATAATTCTCTTGCATTCGAAAGAGCTTTTGAAAAAGCTGTTTTTTCATCTTGATTTAAATCTTTTTTATCTATAAATTCAAATGAATCTCCTGTAGTATCACAACCTCCAGCTACAAATCCAATAATATCAATATTTTCTAAGCCCAGTTTCTTTTGTACGGTATCATATACAAGCTGTTTAAGACTATTCAAAGATTTCTTTTTTCCTTCTTGATATTTTTGAAAAATAGTATATTCGGCAATCATATCCTCATATTTCTTTTTAATATCTTTTAATGTCATATCAGATTTGTAGCCATACTTTCCAGGTAAGTTATCAGTCCAAATGTAAGGGTCGAATCTTCTAACATCAAATAATTGGTTTGCTTTATCATTGTACTGTTTTAATAGTCCAATTCTTATTTCGTTAATTTTTAAAATTCTTTTAAGATATCCCTCGCAATCACAATTAACATTAACTACGATGTTTTGAACTGCTACTGTTCCATAACTATCCTTTACCGCAACATACCAACTCTTACTTGTAATATCAGTCCATTTATGGCTTTTCTGAAAATCACCTAATTCAACTCTTTCTCCATTAAAAGTATTATCTCCATTAATGGTGCTAATAACTTTTTCTTTTGAAATATCAATTGCAGCATAATCATAAAATCCACTTCCTCCTGTAAATGTTGAAGTCCAATTACCTTTATTGCTTTTATTAAACACACATTTAACTTCATTGTTTGTAACATTTAATGGAGATATAGTAGTTGTAGTTGTAGTTGTAGTTGTAGTTGTAGTTGTAGTTGTAGTTGTTGGTTCTGGTGTAGTTGTAGTTGTAGTTGTAGTTGTAGTTGTAGTTGTAGTTGTAGTTGTAGTTGTAGTTGTAGTTGTAGTTGTAGTTGTTGGTTCTGGCGTAGTTGTTGGTTCTGGCGTAGTTGTTGGTTCTGGCGTAGTAGTTGTTGTTGTCGTTGTCGTAGTTGTACCTTCATCAAGAGCAAATATTTTTCTCATAAATATAACCTTATTATTTTAAATAAACACATAATATCTATTTGGAATTTAAATTTTTTTTAAAACATATTGACACTTTTAAAAAAGTTTGTTAATTTATCTTAATGATCAATGTTTTATCTAAATAATCAAAAGATTTGGTGGAAATCCTGCCATTTAAGGAAAAATATCATGTATTCAAAAGAAAATGTCAGAACCATCAGCCATGGCGGTAGTAGCAGTAGCGATGAATCAATCTTAGATATTGAAAACTTCAGTCCAATTGAAACATTTGCTAAGAATATAAATTTTATAAACGAAAAATATAATGGACAATTTAATAAAACAGAAGTTTTATTGACATTGTACCCAGTAGATAACAAAAAAGTTGCTATCATTACATTTCGTGACATGAGTTCTTCGGATGAAAATAATCTTTTAATGTATCTTACTACTGAAAAAGATGCAAAAAGATTAATACCCAACATTCAAATGGCTGTTGACCAAAACAAAAAACTATCAAACGGAGAAATGATGGCATGTCTTTCATCTCAATTTAATTTTACGAAAATTGATAGAGATGAAGTCGATTATATGGAAAAAAAAGATAGTTTTGGGATTGATCCAAATGATGGAATTCCAACCATTATAACGGAAGATTTTAACGATAACTTTACAGAAAAAGAAATAGAGATATTAATTACTAAAGCCTATAATTTTTTCTTGGATAATAAATATAAAGCACAACATGGAGAATATGAAATAATAAAAATCAAAAAAAATAATAAATTATTTGGCATTTTGATTTTATATGATAAAACACATCTGGAGCAAGTAATGCTTGGAACTTATAAACAAGTCTCAAAAACAATAAAAGATATATTGAAAAGAATTTCAATCAAGCCAAATGAAGATCAACAAATAGAAGAATTGAATAAATTGCTTGAAGAATATGATTGTGAAGATGAACTTCAAGAAATAGAAGATTTGGACTTGGAAAAATGGGAACAAATACAACACTTAGAAGAATTACTTGAAGAACGCATAACTCAAAAAAATGCACATGAAAAAATAGAAAAATTTAAATCTTTAATCGCAGAATACAAGCATCATCGCTTGCTTCCTCCCCTACCAAAAAAACCTCATGGATCTTTGTTCGGTATAGGTTTCATTTATGATGAAGATATGGACACAAGAGTTTTAATGGCAATAGAAATATTAAAAGATAAAAAAAATATTGTGGCAGTTCATGAGCATAAAGGGATTATAGAAATTTATAGTAAAGATCCTTGCAAAATAAAAGAAATAAAAGTGTGTGGCGATGTTTGGCCTGTTTATAATTATCTGCCTAAAAATGGAAAATGGATAGACAGATCTGACATTATGTCAAGATAATTAAATGTAAATGTCACTATTGCTTTTATAAAGTAGTTTTAAAATGATAACTTCTGAACCATTACTTGAAACCTTTGCACTTACTCCTCATCTAATTCTAATATTAGAACAAATTAAAAATGAAGATTATATTCTATATAAAGAAATAATCGAAACAATAAAACAAAAAACCCAAACCCTAAAAACAAAATGAAAAAACTAAAATCCATACAAGGCATACCAATAAAATACATCCAGTCTATATTTAAAATAGATTCAATTTCACCTTCTGGACTTACTTGGCTTCCTAGGCAAGATATATCATTTCATTCTAAAACATGGAATACTAGATACTCAAATAAACCTTCTGGCACTAAATGTATTGATAAAAAATATAAAAATCCAAGATGGAACACCACCGTTTTTTATAACGGCAAACTATATCATTTAAAATGCCATAGAATCATTTTTCTCTTACATAATGGCTATCTCACTAAAGGAAAATGCATTGATCATATTGATAATAATTCATCAAATAATAATCCTGATAACCTTAGAGAATTATTGCAGTCTCAAAATTTGCACAACAGCAAACTATCAAAGATAAACACTTCTGGATACAAAGGCGTTACTTGGCATAAATCAACCAGTAAATGGAGGGTCATGATAATGATTAATCGTAAATCACATTCCTTTGGCTATTATGCGAATAAAGAAGATGCTATCAAAGTAGCTATTGCTGCAAGAAAGAAACTTCATGGTGACTTCGGGAGAATACAATGAAACTACCTTCTATAAATACTATCCCCCTATCCTATATCCAATCTATCCTTAAAATAGACCCAACTTCACTTTCTGGTCTAACTTGGATAAAAAAATCCAAAATAGCTGGTACTTTGAAGGCTTATAAGGAAAAGGGAGTTCTTACTGGAAAAAAATATTGGGTCATCAAAGTTCCTTATAACGGCAAAAGATACGACCTGATAGTTCATCGCATTGTATTGCTCCTTAAACAAAATGAATTAGATCCAGATAAAGAAGTTGATCATGAAGATGGCGATACATTAAACAATAATCCTGATAACCTTAGAGAATCTACCCATTCTCAAAATATGCACAACAGCAAAGTACCAAAAAATAACACTTCTGGTCACAAAGGAATCTTTTGGCATAAAGCAAGCGGTAAATGGGAAGTTAGAATAAGACTTAATGGAAAATTATGTAACTTCGGACTTCATGAAAAACTAGAAGATGCTATCAAAGTTGCTATAAAAGCACGAAAAAAAATCCATGGCGAATTCGGGAGAATTAAATGAAAGATAATCACGAATATTGGCTTAATTATGATTACGAATATTTGCTTAATTATGTGCATAAAAATAAATACCACAGATGGGATGTAAGAGTCTGGATGAATAATAAACTATACTATTTAGGACTTTATGAAACTAAAGAAGCTGCTGTAGAAATCGCTAAAAAAATAGAAAGAAAATTTAATGGAAAAGCTAAAATTAACTATGTTAATCCTATTGGTTAAGAATTATCTATTTTTTAAATAAAATACATATTGACTTAATGTAATTTAATTTGCTAAATTAGTTTATAACATTGTTTTTTAATTATAAAGGTGAAAGTTGAATATAAATATTGAACCATTCTATTGTCTAATAAAAAAAGAACATCTCTTTGCATATGAAAGTAATTTTGAAGAATACGAATCAGTATTTGTATTCGCAGCTAGAAGCGTTGCAGGTAGAGCACTGTTGTTTCATTGTATGACAGAATCTGGAATGCAAAGAGCAAATGTTCCTATCTCAGCTTTAGTTCATAAAACTGATGCCCCAAAAATAGATTTAGATTACCTTCAACTTTGGAATTGTTTTGGCAATGAGATAAATGTTTGTAAATTCGATTATCTTGTTCATTCTAGATGTCAAGTCGCTATGAAAGATAAGTCTGTGCATTGGGCCACTTACATGATGACATTTGATTGGGAAAATAATAATTTTAGCTTGGCCCCTAATGATTACAAAAATGCACACTTGTTAAAATTAGATAATGGTTGCTTTGCTTTGCAACCAAATAATAGAATATTTTGGAGAGATTCAAATTTTGTAACAAAGCCTATTGATTCAAAGTCTATTCCAAAATATAAAGTCGATAAAGAAATTTTTATATGTGAAAAAAGTGATCGTTGGACAAGCGAAAATACAGATTCTTTTTATTATGACATCATAGAAGAAGAAGATGATAAATTGTAGATAAGACCTAATTATACTTATTTGGAGATTAATGCTTATGCTCTGTATCGAAACCTATTTGAAAAAAACAGAAGATCGAGGAATTGGTGTTTTTTCAAAAAATCTTGTTAAAAAAGGAACTATTATTTGGGAGTTTAAAGAAGGATTTGATTTAAAAGTCCATAAAGATAAACTGATTCATTTAAATACCGTACAAAAAGAATTTATTGATAAACACTTTTATAGAAACGATGACTATTACATCTCATCTTGTGATTATTCAATTTTTCAAAATCATAGTAAAACACCTAATTCAGTTGATTTAGATGAAGATAAAATGATTGCAGCTAGAGATATTTTACCAGATGAAGAAATACTTGTAGACTATAGCAATTTTGATGAAGACTTCCAATCATATGAAAACACACTTTTTCCCTAAGACATTACTAAAATGAAAAAACTAAAATCCATAAAAGGCATTCCTCTATCATATATCAAATCTATCCTTAAAATAGATCTATCTACCAAAACTGGACTTACTTGGCTGCTTAGACCAACTGCACCAAAACAATGGAATATTAGATACGCTAATAAACCAGCTGGATACGAATGTACTAATCAAAATGGTTATCGAAAATTGGAACTGAAAATTACCTATAATGATAAAACAAAAAACTTTTTAGCCAGTAGAGTAATTTTCTTTTTGCATAATGGTTATCTTACCACTAACATGGAAGTTGATCATATTGATAATAATTCACTAAATAATAATCCAGATAACCTCAGAGAATGCACTCATTCCCAAAATAGTCATAACAGCAAACTAAGAAAAAATAACACTTCTGGTCATAAAAATGTTCTTTGGTGTAAAAAAAGGAAAAAATGGCTTGTGCAAATAGAATCAAATTGTAAAATACATTACTTTGGCTATTATGCGAATAAAGAAGATGCAATCAAAGCATCTATAGTAGCACGAAAAAAACTTCATGGCGACTTCGGGAGAATAGAATAAAATAATATCCCAACTTATACAGTTTTTGAACTTTCAGGAGGTTACCAATTTGGTCTTGAGTCAAGACCAATAACTCCCAATACAACTCAGACATATACCGATAGCAATATTGAATCTCCCTTCATTTCAGTTACGATTCAATGGGGAGATTTAATATCATCACCAACCTAGTCCAACAACGACTCCTATTCTAACGCCTACACCAAGTTCAACGCCATCGCAATTATGCGTACCCATTAGTTGATCGGTAAAAATCATTCTATAAGCTTTTTTAAAAATAAATAATAAATAACATTTATAATATAATAGAATGAACATTAGCCATAATAAATACAACAAATTAAAAAGGAGGATTTATTTTAAAGTTTACTGGTAGAGAAGAAAAGTTTGTATTAAACGAAATACATAATAACGAAATAAAATACAAAGCATGCATCATTAACGGGGCAATCGGTGACTTTATCTTATTTGATACATTCTTAACTAAAAAACTCAGAGATGACATCGAAAGCATCTTTATATGGAACCCATATGCACCACGAAACCCAAAAGGCGAAGTCGTAGAAGCAATAATAAGAAATAATCCATTTTATTCAAAAGAAATAAAAATAAAAGTAATCAAGCTAAAACCCTATCAAGGCTACGACAAACCAAAACTTGATTTTAACTGGCTTAATGATAATATTACTGCTATTAAAAATGAAGATGATTTTAAACCAGAAGAATATATCGTACAACATGATATATGGTCACATGCTATGGCAAACAAGAAAAACTTAAATTTATACATTGAATTAATGAGAAGTATAAAGCCATCGTCTTATTA
>Ga0315294_10003608_pt1 | contig 16876 bp, 14 predicted proteins | sample YL17G13_40_MG_FD_203626 | JGI IMG/M metagenome (GOLD analysis project Ga0315294, IMG submission 203626) | Sediment microbial communities from Yellowstone Lake, YNP, Wyoming, USA - YL17G13_40 | ecosystem: Environmental > Aquatic > Freshwater > Lake > Sediment | place: USA: Wyoming | collected... | reverse complement strand
TCCCTAAACCCATAAGACCATAAGAACATAAAAATCAAAATATGTCAAGCTCTTTTTTGTGTAAAAATACAAAAACTTTAGGCTTGAATTACATTTTTTCAGACCTTAGATTATGTATGTTAAATTTGCGAAATTTTTCCCCATATATAATTTCCAAGGAAGCTTAAAATTATGACCAAAAAGAGTGAATCGGCCGTCAGCGAAAAAATCAAAGATACTGCTAAGTCCATACAGGAAAAGATCTTAAAAAAGCAGAAGCCTACTATGTCAACACCCGTTCGCTCGCTGGGCAACGTCAAATATCATCCCAAAAGCGGGTATTTCGAAATCGCAGGAAAAAATAAAACAAGAACGCTGACTGTAGGAACCGTCAAAACCTTCGCACAAACGCTGAAGATGATGTCGCTGTCCAAGGAGCTTATCGATACAAACGATATGGCCACCAAAAGAGAGGCATACTACATCTCCAAAAACTGGGGCAAGGCGGGATTTGCCGAACAGCCGGAATCCGACACTATTATGGACGATATCGAAGCTATGTTCTCAATCAACAGAGAGCAGCTTAAATTCATACCTGAAGAAAAAGGCGGAGACGTCGCTGGAAGACTTATCGTTATCGATACCGATTCAAAAGGAAAAAAATTAAAAATCGACTGCACTAAATTCGGCTCAGGTTCATACTCAATACCCATCGACGTCGAAAATCTCGAATTTGCAGGCAACGCTAAATTCATACTCGCTATCGAAACCGCGGGAATGTTCCAGAGGCTTGTGAAATACGACTACTGGGACAAAAACAACTGCATACTCGTCAGCATGGGCGGCGTACCGACAAGAGCGTGCCGAAGATTCATCAGGAGATTATCGGATAAATTAAAATCGCCTGTTTACGCCTTTGTTGATGGCGACCCTTATGGATATTTCAATATTTATCGAACCCTAAAGGTCGGCTCAGGAAATGCGGCGCATCTCAACCAGTTCTTCTGTGTCCCGAAGGCAGCCTTCCTCGGCGTAACCCCGCAGGACATTATCGACTATAAACTGCCCACGCACCCGTTAAAAGATGTCGATATCAAACGTGCAAAAGACGCCCTGAAAAATGACCCCTTCGTAAAATACCATAAGCCCTGGCAGGCCGCGATAAATCAGATGCTCAATATGGGCGTCCGCGTCGAGCAGCAGGCCTTTGCAAAACACGGCCTCGATTATGTCGTCAACGAATATCTGCCGAGAAAACTGAAAAAAACAGCGCAGTTCCTGCCGTAACCAAAAATAATGATGAGCAGAATCGCAGACAATCTCGAAAAGGTCAAAAACAACATACAAAAAGCCGCCGACAGGGCAAAACGCAGCGGCTCCGAAATAACCCTCGTCGTCGTTACAAAAGCCGCAAACCTCGAAGCAATAAAACAGGTTATAAAATTAGGGTGCACTCAGCTCGGAGAAAACAGGGTGCAGCACCTTAAAATCGCAACCGATGATTTGGCCCAATTTCTCAAGGAAAACCCGCAGCTTGGCCAAATCAGCTGGCATATGGTAGGACACCTCCAGCGAAATAAGGTGCGCCAGCTCCTGCAAATCTCAAGATTCATACACTCAGTCGATACGCTCAGGTTAGCGGAGGAAATCAGCAAATACTCAGCCAAACTTGATACCAGCCCCGAAATACTGATACAGGTCAACTGTTCAGAGGAGGCCCAGAAGTACGGCGCACCTGTAGGCGCTGCCGTTCATCTTGCCGAACAAATCGCCACAATGCCGAATATCAGACTGGCAGGCCTTATGACTATGGCGCCACTAACGCTGAATAAGGATACTATAAAGGTGTCCTTCAGCAGGGCAAAGGAACTGTTTGAGGAAATCAAGGGAGAACAAATCGCCGGCGATGATTTCAAACACCTCAGTATGGGGATGAGCCAGGATTATGAAATCGCTATCGAATACGGCGCTACAATCCTGCGAATCGGCTCAGCTATATTTACCACAACACCTTAATATGTTTGGTTTCAGTCTTTTTTGTTTATCGGCCACTTTGAAAACGCAAGAATACAGAGCATTATCAGCGTGCCGAACGGCGCAAGTAAAAGCAGTCCAAACGCCCCGCTGTAGCCTGCCTTTGAGAATAACCGCCACCACAAAAAAAACTTGAACAAACACATCGGAACTATAAAAACAAGCCCCAGCAGGATAACAAAAAACAACATAAACGGCAGCGCCATTAGCGGCGCCGCATCTGCACAAGCAGGTCCTATATGACAAAACGCCTGATACATTGTAAATCCTCCGGAAAACCTACTACAGCGTATTTCATAACCTCAAAAAACCGCGTTTTTAGGGCCAAAATCGGCCTATTTAAGAGGTTATGAAATGGCTTCTTAAAGACCGATAAAATCTTAAAATATACCTCTAAAATTGTCAACAAAAAAGCTCTTAACCTAAGTCGCTGCCTAAAATTGCCGAAATAAAAATATATCAAATTGTGGCTATAAAAAAAAATGACCGAAACTCTTGTAAAAACAAAAAAAACATCAACGCTTTTCTACGACGCTTTACTGATAGCCGTCGGAGGAATTGCTCATCCTGAAATTAGGAAAATCATTGTTAATGAAAATTTCACCTGGGAAATTGCGGATTTTGATGAGTTCCTCGAAAACAAATTTAATCCCCAAATCATCGGCACTGCCGTAATCGATGCGGAATCTGTAACCGCCTCTTATCAGAAAAAACTGCTCGAAATTATCCAACTGCTGGACAAGGCTAATATCCCCACCGTGCTTTACGGAAATACGGACAGCATCAATGCAGACCACTTCAAAATGCTCAACGTAATTGAGAAAGCATCTGCCCGGCAGCTCATACCCGTAATAAAAATAAGCAACGTCTACCGCAAGCACATCATTGAGCTTGAAAATCATAATTCAGACAGTCTGGTCAAAGACAATCACGCCCAGCAGCTCGAAACCCAGTTAAAAATGGCCGGCACTGTTCAGAGAGATTTTCTTCCGCAAACCCTGCCGGACAGCCCCCAATTCAAATGGGCTGTTGCCTTTATGCCCGCAGACTGGGTATCTGGCGATATCTACGATATCACCCGGCTTGACGAAAAACACATAGGCTTTTATCTTGCCGATGCCGTAGGCCATTCAATGCCTGCCGCCCTGCTGACTATGTTCCTTAAACAAGCCGTCCAGATGCGTCAAACCATCGGCAACGAATATAAAATTTTCACGCCTTTCGAGGTTATAAGCGGTCTTAATCAGAAAATGTTTGCCCAGCATCTGCGAGGCTGCCAGTTCGCTACCTGCTGCTATTGCCTGCTCAACACCGAAACGCTGACCCTCGACTACTGCCGTGCAGGCCATCCTTACCCGATTTTAATTGGCAAAGATAATCATCCGCTTCAGCTTCAGTCAAGAGGTTCACTGCTTGGCGTTTTCGAGGATGCCCAGTTTGAGCAGGGTTTGGTTCAGCTTCGCCCCGGCGACAAGCTGCTCCTGTATTCTGACGGCGCTGAACCATTTATGGGCATAAAACACAATGAGCCTTCTCTTGACTTTGGCAAAGAATTTATGGACATTACCGCCCCGCCGGCAAAGCAGCTTGCTGAAGAATTCGAAAATCTCGTAAGAGCATCCAAAGATACGACAGAATTGGATGACATCACCCTAATCGCCCTTGAAATACAGTAACACCATTTAGCCCCCGCCACCTTGTCCCGCCATAGCCGGTTCCTTCATAGCCTTGCGAAGTAGGATGGCGACGGCGAATCGTGGCTGGGTTTGCCTGCCCCGTGAGATTTACCCCGTTAGATGCGTTAGTTAGCTGCTTGGAAATGCTTTTAGCTATCTAACTGGGGTGTTTTCCTACACGACTATCTCACCGGGGTCATTCCCGACCTGATTGGGAATCCATTTTTCCCCTTTTTTCTTCTTACTTTTCCCTTTGTCTTCCCCCCTTCCCTGCGTATAATTATGTCCGTTTAATGTGCGTGAAAGAAGCTTTAATCGTTTTGAATGTTTGATAATTTATATTTTGAATTTATTTCAGATTTCGTGCTTCGGATTTAGGATTTACCCATAAGTCCGCGCTATCTCCGGCACAGATATGAAATACGAACAGGTAAAAATTAAACAAACTTTGCCTTTTCTCTCGTTTAAGGCTATAATTTGCCATAATATATTAAGGTACAATCATAGAAGTAACGGTAAGTTTTCAGGAGACAGAAACTTTTATGAGTTTAATATTCATAGATAAAAACTTTTTTGTGAGGAGAAAAAAATGAACGACAGTACAAATCCACACGAACATCAATCTCAAATAAACCAAATTGTTGAAAAAGCACGATTGTTTCTTCAGAAGAAGGATTATAAGAAGGCTGCTGAGATTGTAAAAAATGGTCTTGAAGCATATCCGAAACAAGAAGAACTGTTGAATTTATATTCAGACATCAAAAATCAGTATAATCATTATAAAAATGAAAAAATCCAAAAGCTACAAGAAGAAGCTCTAATGTTTATGACAAGCGGTGCCGAAGACAAAGCTCAAGAGAAGTTTCGCCAAATTCTGCAATTAGATCCCACCCGTACAGATTTAAAGGAATCGTTTCGAAAAAGCCGTGGAGAGGTAATTGCGGACTACAATTACCGTACTGAGAGGATGCAGTTGATTCGTCTTGGCTCTATGATTCTTTTGACAATAGTGGTTATTCTTTGTTCTATCGCTCTTTGGGCATGGTGGAGTAACGATAGGTATCTCAAGAAAAGCGAAAAATTTATTGCCTCTGGTGAGCTTTACAATGCCCGGCAGGCACTGAAAAAATGCGGTTGGTTTCTTGCTGGGAGAAAACAGAAAGTCGCTGAAAAGCTTCAATCTGCAACTAATGAGTTGATAGACCGTGCCAGTCATTACGCAGAATCAAAGGATTTCTCACAAGCCAAAGAATATTTGAGAATTGCCGCACTAACCGCGGAAAACAGCTCGCAAATAGAAGAGCAAATCAAAAAATATGACCAGTTGGAACAACAATGGCAGGAAGAACAGGAAAAACAGAAAGTTCTATCCCAAAAAGCTCTGGTTGCTAAAGAAGAGTTTCAAAGAGCACTTGAGCAGTTGCTTGGAAATAAAGCCGATACCGAGGCAAAAGATGCCATAGAAATCGCAAAAAATAAGGCACAAGCAGCCGAAACCTTATTTAGTCAAAACCAATTTGAGTCTGCCGAAAAACAATGGCTTTCTGCTATCGAAGATTGCAAAACGGCTTTAAAAATCGCTGAAACTGCCTTAAAAACTGAAGAGGAAGCAAAAACTAATAAAACTATGGTATCAACATTCAAACTGAAATGCGAACAGGCCGCCGCCTCTGCATTAAAAATTAATGCGCCTGCCGAAGCGTCCGAAATTTGGCAGGAAGCCGAAAAAATCCGCAATTCCGCCGAACAGAATTTCACCCAAAATGATTTTAATACAGCCGGTCAACTATGGCAGCAGGCCGCAGACAAATACGATGAAGCAATAAAGGAATGTCCGAGCTATAAAAAGACCTTGTTGGTGCAAAAAAAATGGCAGAATCTTAAACAAGGAATAAAAGAAGAAGATGTTAAGAATATTCTTGGAAGTCCCAAATGCGTCCAGGCGGCTTCAGACCACTGTATCTGGTTCTATCAGATAACTCCAATGGCCTCCAGAAATAGTGAAGGAAACTATGAATGTATCATTCCCCAATATGGCTATGTTCGCTTTGAAACTATAAGTATAGAAGCTATTATCAAAATAAATAGAAAAGACTATTCAAAATATATGGATAACGAACAAAAATCGCACGAAAACTCTATTGACAACCTGTCTAAACAGATTGAAGAGGAATATAAGAGACATAACTCTTTCAAAATTAAAGAATTGGATTCACATCAGATAACAAGAACAGATACTCGTCCCCATACAACAGATACTCATCCCCATACATATGATAGAAAGTCAACACATGTTGAGGTACGTCAAAACGATGATGCATATCAAGCAGAATACCGAAGACATAAAAACATGATTCAGCAGATTGAAGATTCAAACGAAAAAGAAAACCAGAGACATCAAACTAGAATTGAAAAGCTTTCACAAGATTTGCAGACTAAAATCAACAATCTGGCTAATGGTTTATTCCCCATAGAACCGCGTTATATTGTTTCTGATTGGATGCTGCCGGACCAGAATGATTTGGCAAGTCTATTGAAACCTGAAGAACCAAACGAGCGGAAAATAAAGCCCCCCCCATAAGTGGCAAATGCCTATTAAATGGAAATCTCTCCGGCTCAATATCAAAGAAGATGAGGTTTCCTCAATCTTAGGACCTCCACAGGAAACATCGTTTGAACCCGGAAAAAAGTCTATCACTATGGCAAAATAACAGAATATGGATCCTTAACTTTTGAAGATAGTACTGATTCATTCAGACGCCTAAGGTATTGGAAAGAGCCGCTATGGACTCATGTCGCACAGGAGCTTCAAAGTGAACAGCTATCAGACCCTAATCAAAATACCGATTTTGATGAGCCGAACGAGCCAAATGAACCTAACGAACCAGATGTAAATGACACAAACAGTCTATCCTGAAAATTTTGAGGAAAATTGATGTTGATACTAATAGATGGAATAAATAGTGGACGCCTGCCCCGCCGTTTTTCATTTAGCCGCCGCCACGAGTGGCGGCGTTTTTTCTCAAATCTTCAATCCCTAATGTAAAATATCTTATGCCACTATACTCGTATGCAGTATACTGCAATGTAGCATAGTGAAAAATTGGGATTGCCATTGTATCTATCTAAAAAAATCCGTGTAAATCCCGTGTTAATCCGTGTCTAATAAAAAGCAGTGTTAATCAGTGTCTAATTTTTCTTCGTGTCCTTTCTTTTCGGAGCCTGCCCCTGCGAAGGCAGGGGTGGTAAAAAATCGTCTGCGCAATAAAAAAGCCCTGCGGTCAGCAGGGCCTTTCAGGTTTAAATCTTCTGTTGCTATTTAGACAGGCGTTACATTATTTGCACATGGGCCTTTCTTGCCCTGGCCGGTCTCAAAATTGACCTTTTGGCCGTCATTGAGTGACGCGTAACCTGTGGTTTTTACCTCCGAATGATGGACGAATAAATCTGCGCTGCCGTCATCGGGTGTGATAAAACCATAACCTTTGTCTGAACTAAACCATTTTACTGTACCTGTACTCACTTGTTTTACTCCTAATAAAAAAACTAATATCTCTGCTTATGCTTATTGGGAAGTACTATTGAGAGATGGAATAATATATCCCTACACTTGAACCATCATTCTATTGGAGAACGATAATTAATGCAACAAATAAATGCCGCTTTATCACAAATATATCCATAAACATCAATAACAGCGAAAAAACAGCCTTTTGGCCTCATATAAATTTATCCATCTTTAGCAGATTCATACGCAACCGTTTAACGCAATACGTAACGAGTCCCGTTAGAAATCTTGGGTTCGTTAGAAAGCTTGATATTGTTACTATTTCTAACGGGACGAGCAGCGCAACCCCTGCCCGCCTCAGGCGGGGCAACCGTTGAACGTTCTGCGCTCTTTCCCCTGCTCACCTCTTCACCTGTTCCACTTTCCCCGCCCTTGGCGGGCCGGATTCCCCTTGCAATACCGCTTCTAAACCGGTAAATTGTCGATTTCCGAACTGAGAATCAGGAATTTCTCAAATTTCGATTCTCGATTGTTCTACTATCGGGTAGGTAGCTCAGCTGGTAGAGCAACGGACTGAAAATCCGTGTGTCGGCGGTTCAACTCCGCCCCTGCCCATTGAAAATGGCGTTTTTTTACCTGTCCTGAGCTTGTCGAAGGGAGGTTTTTCCGAGTAATTTAACTCAAGGCCGGCAATGGGTTTACGTATTAAGCTGCTCATATATGTTGGCATTGTTATCGCAACGATTATTGCCTATGAGCCGATGCGGCACAACGGCTTTGTCAGTTATGACGACTCGAAATACATCACCCAAAATCCTGATATCAAAGCGCCAATAACGTGGCAAACGCTTGGCCGGGCGTTCATAAAGCCGCATTTCCATATGTGGCATCCTCTGACCACAATCACACATATGCTGGATTATCAGCTTTTCGGGCTAAATCCCCTCGGCCATCACTTCGTGAGTCTGCTGCTGCATATCGTCAGCTCGCTGCTGCTGTTTCGAATCCTTTCGAATATAACTGGGGCAACCTGGCCAAGTGCATTCGTGGCGGCGGTTTTCGCACTGCATCCCGTCCAGGTAGAGTCGGTTGCCTGGGCTGCCGAGCTGAAGACCGTTTTGAGCGGTTTGTTCTGGCTGCTGACAATAGCGGCCTATATACGATATACAAGAAAGCCGTCAGCAGGACGGTATATATTGCTGCTGCTGGTTTTCGGTCTTTGTATCCTGACTAAACCTATTGTCGTCACCCTCCCGTGTGCATTGCTTCTGCTGGATTACTGGCCCCTCGGCAGGGTCAAATGGGGTCGGCAAACCAAAATTCCAAAGGAAAAAAACCAGCAGGATGTGCCGGTATGGCAACTGATAATCGAGAAAATTCCTTTGCTTGTGCTGTCGGCAATTCTGAGCGCGATAACCTTCGCCGTACAGCAACAAGGAGGAGCAGTTGTTACGTTAGAAAAATGGCCGCTGGATATCCGAATCGCCAATATGTTCGTCTCATACATCAAATATATCGGCAAAACAATATGGCCAAGCCGATTAGCAGTTCTCTATCCATCTCTACTCTCAAACCTTCCAAAGGCCACAGTAGGAATCTGTGTATTGCTGTTTATTCTGATATCGGCATTCAGCATCTATATCGGCCGTCGTAGAAAATATATAGCGATGGGCTGGTTATGGTATGTCGTGACACTCGTGCCGGTGATAGGACTGGTTCAGGCCGGTGTGCAGGCAATGGCCAATCGATATATGTATATACCAATACTGGGCCTGCTTATAATCATCGCATGGGCTGTCAAAGACCTCATTGCTAACCGGCCTCGTTGCAAAAAAATCATGGCGGTATTGGCGGCGGTAGTACTATTATCAGCAATTATACTCACACGAACACAGGTGAGGTATTGGCGGAATAGTATGGCACTGTTTGAGTATGCCCTGAAGGTGACCGAAAACAACGCGACGGCAGAAAACAACTATGGAGCCCTTTTGTTTGAAGCGGGCCGGCTCGATGAGGCCGTGCTGCACTTGAGCAAAGCGGTCAGGATTAGCCAATCATTCTTCGAAGCCCGCTACAACCTCGGCCAGTCGCTTCTAAAACAAGGAAAACCCAGCGAAGCTATCGCGTGCTTTAACGAGCTTATAAAACATAAGCAGGATTCCGCACAGGTGTACTATCATCTGGCTATGGCGATGAGCATGCAAAAAAAATATGACGATGCCATAAAATATCTTGACAAGTCGCTAACGCTGGACCCTCAATTCTCGGAGGCCCACAGAGAAATAGGAACCCTCTTGCTGGCAAGAGGAAAAATCAATGAGGCCATTCCACACCTTAATGAAGCCCTGCGAACCGGCACCAACGAGGCAAAGATGTATACATATCTAGGGACGGCTTATAACCAACTGGGCAAGTATGAGATGGCAATCCAAAACTGGAGCAGAGCGGTGGAGTTAAAACCCGACAGTGCCAATGTTCTCAACAACCTGGCCTGGCTTTTGGCTACCGTGGACGATGTATCTGTTCAGGACGCCAACAAAGCTATTAAGCTTGCCCAGCGAGCCTGTGAACTTACGGATTATAAGGACGCCGCCATTCTGGATACTTTGGCAGTGGCATACGCCGCTGCGGGCAGGTTTAACGATGCGGTGAGGACGGCTGAGAAAGCCATCAACGCTACAAAGGCCCACGGTCAGGAAAACTTAGCCAGTGAGATTCAAAAGCGAATAGAGCTTTACAAGGCAGGTCATGCGTATATCCAAAAATAATTATGGAGCACAAAACTAAATGAAGGTAAAATCCTTCCCTTAATTTTTAAAAACTACGCCCTATAATTCTGCCAATCAAGGCCTAATTTCTGTCTTTCTCATTTTTCAATACATCTGTCGAAATAATCTCCTTCAAATTAAGTCTAAATTTTAGTATAATACAAGAGGCTTTGCTGTTTTCTGAAATAAGGGTGGTAGTTCAACTATAATTATTGTTTTGACAAAAATTCATTGAGGTAAAGCATGCTTTTTTTCAAAAACAAGCTTCATCGTTATGTCTTTTTCGCTTTCTGTCTGATAGTCTGGCCGGCAGCGGGAATATATTGTACAGGTCTTAACTCAATTATTGATTTGATTCATTTTACATCGGTTCCACTGGTCATATCATATTTTCTTATTTTCCAGCAGGAAATTATCAGAAAAAAGATTGTGTCTTACTGCGTTTTCTTTGCAATAGTCATTCTGCTGGTTGCAGGTTATTTAATCGTTTTTTCACAATCCATACCTTATATGCGAATTAACTGGGTTGAACTGCCGATTGCAGTATATTTTCTATTGTCGGTTTATATAATTCTATGGCTGCTGGATGAATTCATTAACCTGATTAGCACACTGGCATTGAGAATAACAACTCGAAAAACAGACGGCATAACCGCCAAAAACACCATAAAAAACGGTTTACGTTTAGCTTTCCTGGTTTTTGTGGTCATACCTTATCTGGTTGCGGTCTTTACGACTTACTGGGTAAAATTTGCTGGTGCCGGCAATCCCAAAAAGCTGCTGGATATGGAATACCGTCATATTTGTTTTAACGCCGAAGATGGAGCAAAACTCGATGGATGGTTCATTCCCTCAACAACAAGCATGTCTGATTCGGCAGTAATAATCGCTCCCGGCCGAAGCCCGACAAAAAACCTTTTCCTGCCATACGCAAAAGTATTCAGCCACAACGGCTATAACGTACTGCTGTTTGACCATCGCGGCAACGGCAACAGCAGCGGGCATAAATACAGCTTCACAGTCAACGAAGCCAACGACATCATCGGCGCCGTTGATTACCTTGAAAACAAATATGCTGAATCGAGCAGATATATTTTCGGATTCGGCTTCAACGAAGGCGCATCGGCCCTTATTGCCGCAGCAGCCAGAGACGACCGTTTCACAGGAGTAGTAACCGACAGCGCATCAGGATACGACATTTCTCTGCCCGAATTGTTATCCAATTACCTGCCGGCCTGGATGAAAAACGCCCTGTTAAAAGTAACCAGAACCTTCATTACTATTGATATCGGCCAGCCTGACTGGGGGTCAGAAAAACTCCATAAAGATATTTCCAAAATAAGCCCTTGCCCGGTCCTTGTCTCGAACAGTTTGAAAACCAGCCAATCCAACCGTTTACGCACCATCGAACTTTATACAATGGCAAAAGAGCCCAAGATGTTATGGCTGACCCCTCCGCTAAAGAACGAAGAGCAGGATACCGGACTTGAGAAGGAATACTTTCAGAACATTCTGGCACTGTTTGATTTCGGCAAAACAAAGCAGCAGCCGGGCTACTGGCGAACCAGTCACAGGGCTATTGAGCAAAAGTGTCCGGCACTTGGGGCAGGAAAGAGTCCCCGTCATTGGCCGGACGAGCGGTTACTGTATAATTGAGAGCGGATATTTCCGTAAAAGTTACCACAAATGTCTGCAGACTATCGCGGCCGACCTGCATTCTGCAGGAGTACGGATTATTCGGCGGAAGACCGGTTTCCAAAAGCGACAAACTCCAGGAAAGTGCGCGGCCGGCAGTGTCATTATATAATCCTTGAGATTGGAAATTCTTTTCCATTCGAAGACACGTTCCTATCTGCCTGGTTACGCCCACCCACATTATCATTACAATCAGAAGAAACACAAGCGTGCCGGCAAGCGCATAACCGTTATATCTGCAGCAGTTTTTCACGGTGTACTCCATATAAAAACCAGTTGACGGCTGGCGCCTTTGCGCTGTAATCCCATGGTAATTCTCAAAGGCGGGCCCTGCTCTACTGTAAAATTCGATATACCGTCGGCAACGGCAAATTCGGCCCCTGTTGAAAGGTCGCTGCGCTGCAGGGTGCCATCCACAAGGTAATAATCCACCAGCACATCAGGTGCGGCCCAGTCGGCAAGGCCGTTTGGAAAATCTCCGCTGTCTTTGCAGAGCATAAGCCTGTTATTACCGACAGCAACAGCCCCAACAGCAGAGCCAAAGTCGGCGGCAAGATTCTGCATAGCAATCCTGGCTTCGCCTAATATATGCTCTCTACCAATCATCTCCGCAACGCTGGGTGAAAACCATCTCCAGAACTGGGAAGTAATCAGTACCACTATAGCCATAAGAATAGATACAACCATCAGTTCGATAAGCGTAAAACCTCTCCTGAATCTGCGCCGTAATGTCAAAGGTATCTTATCCATTGGCATCCTCTACCAGCATTACATTTGCATCTGCTGTACTATTGTCAAAATCCTTTGAAAGCCGGTTCAACTGAATCTTGTATGCTTTATCGCCGGATACAGGCGGTATCCAGGCAGATTGCCCTGCAGTCTGCTCCATATCTGCCGGCATTTCAATCTGCCGCATCCACCTGTTGGATTGGCCCACAACATAATAAGTCGAGGCCGGCATACTGTTTTGCTCAATATGTCTTGTCTGAAGCGAGTAAATCCTGAACAAACCTGCAAAGCCCAATAGACCCACCGCCAGTATCACCAGCGATATCTGCAGCTCAACGAAACTAAAAGCGCCGGCAAAAAACTTCCTGGCCTGATATTTCGACAGCAATCTCTTCATACACTACTCCGGCGTTTGAGGCGAAAGTACAGCACCATCTGTTTTGCTTATACTGCCGGTGAGTTGGCCAAGCTCATTAACCTGAATCTCACCGCTCCAGACTCTGCCGCCTCTGACAGCATAAGCAATAAAAAAGTCAGCACCGGCAGAACTTATGCCATAAACATACATTGCGTCCGGCAGGGCTTGCGTTTCAACAATCGAAACGCTTATTAAATCCTCGTTTCCCAATGTCACAAGGTCAACGGCAAACGTATGGTGCTTGAGCCAATATGCTCTCTGTGCCGACCATATGGCTTTCAAATTTCCCGCCGCAGAGTCCAGCCGGGCCTGCTCGATGGCTCTGCCGTACATCGGAGCTGCAATGGTGACCAGAATACAGATAATAATAATTGCCACGCACGCTTCCATCAGCGTGTAACCTTTTCTTCTGATTTTCCGGGATTCACACATTCTGCGCCCTCTCATTTTCTGCGCCACTTCTTTGTCTCGGGCTTTTCGACCTCGTCGATAACTTTCCTGACCGGCTTTTTCTTCGGGTCGGTCTCATTGTAGATTTTTTCCTCGAGCACAATTGCTTCCAGATGAGCGGGATTCACTTCAAGAGCGAAATTCAGTTCCTTCAGCGCCTCACGATTCTTGCCTTGAGCATAATATATTGCCGCTTTTTCGTAACAATCCTCGGCAAGTTTCATCCTTGAAAGTGACAGTTCCTCTTTTGCTCCCGTAATCCTGCGGTCGACGTCTTCGCCTCTTTCTGCGCCATCGGTCTGGTTCGGCTCCGCAATAATATGTGGCGTCAGCAGAACAATCACCTCTTCTCTTCTGGCTTCGTCAGCGTGACTGCCGAATGCCAAACCGACAATGGGTATGCTGCCGAGCAGGGGAACCTGCTTTTTGGCCATCTGGACCTTATTTCTGAAAAGTCCGCCGATGACTATCGTTTCTCCGTCCTTGACTATTATGTTTGTAACCAGTTCGGCCGACATCTCGTCAGGTACCGAAGTACTCCCGATGGTCCTGATTGTCGCTGAACTGTCTTTGGGATGAATATCCATTCGTATATAGCCGTCATCTCCAATATAAGGCCTGAAGGACAGTTTGGTGCCGGTATCGAGGAACGACACCTCTTGAGTAGTCGAGGTATCAGTTTGCGTGGTTTGCGACTGATAAGCGACTTTTGTGCCAATATAGACCTGACCGAGCTGTTTGTTGGTAGCCAGTATTTTCGGGTTGGCCAATATGGTTACATCTGTAATCTCCTCCACAGCTCTGATAAATGCCGCTATATTGCCTTGAGTTACACCGACTGTCATACCGCCGCTAAGGCTGCTGGTTCCTACCGCTGTCGAACTGCCGCTAACGCCAATATAACCGTTGGAACCTTTGGTTACGTCTGCCAGCACTCCGACTACAGACCTTTCGAGATTTTGCCAGTCAATGCCGAGCTGCATACCGTTGTTGAGAGTCGCTGTCATTATTGTCGCTTCAATAAGAACCTGCTTGGGCCTGATATCGATGGCGGCTATTATCTGCTCAGCCTTTGCTATCCGGTCAGGATAATCATACATAACTAACATATCATTTATGGCAAGGGCATCTCCTCCGCCGGTCGGTGCAGTGATACTCTCATTGACCGGCACACCTGTCTGTGCGGCGGATGTAATTTCAATTTTGCCTTCCTTGCTCATCATGGGCATAACCAGTTTTTTAGCCTCGGCGGCAGTGGCATAATACAATGTAAATACCTTGCAAACCATTTCGCCGCTCAGGTATTCTCCAGAAGCATAGACTTTAATGATATTTCCCTGCTGTTTATACTGGAACTCATTGCCTAAAATTGCGGTCATCGCCTCTTCAAAGCTTACGTTATTGAGCCTGGTGAAACTGAGGGTGCCGGACACCTTCGACGTTGGAATAATGTTTTTGCTGTACCTTCCGGCCAAAAGCTGGAGAGCATCTATTATCGGCATATTCCTTATGAAAACCATCGATTGTATGCCGGATTGAACCGTGCTGAGATTCATCGACAGCTCTGCTGGTTCGGACTTTGCCTGTGGCAGACCTGCCGTCATCGGCATATTGCCGTCTCGCGCTGCGTTGCTATCCGCAGGTATATTATTCTCTGCTGGCTTGTTGGCCTCTGCAATTAGTTTTGGGTTGAAGATTTCATTACTGTCTGCGGCCTTACTGTTTCCATCCGCCGGTTCGTTGACGTCCACAAATATATTGCCATTAGCGTCAGTCAAAACAGAAAAAACAGTACTCTTTGCCAACGACGCTGTCAGGTTGCTGTCAGAGACCTGATTATTATCTGCAACTTTCGTTTTCTTATTCGCCGATTTGCCGCTTTTAACAGACTTTTTAGCCGCATTAGTCGCACCCGCTATCAAATTACTGTCTGAAACCTGGTTAGCGTCCACGATTTTAGTCTTCTTGCCCGCCGGTTTATTACTTTTAACAACCTTTTTATTTTTGACATTGGATGAAACAGACAGAACAGGTTTCTTGGCCATAACTGAATTTAGAATCAGCATAAGGCTCAAAACCGCCAGTATAACCACTGCAGCAATTTTGTGCTTCCGTTTGATGTTTATTTTCTTGATGTCTATCATCTCTTAACTTCTTTTTTATAAATCAGTTCATACAGCTTTGGATGTTCAGTGGATTTAATAATAGTGTCAAACCGAACACCCATAACTGCACCATCCTGTTCAAGTTTTGCCCATCTGACAGTAGCGTTAATCCAGGCGGGGTCCTGCTGCGAAACATTATCCAGCCAGACCTGTATGGATACCCGGTTCTTTGTCTGAAAAAACTTTTTCGAATAGAATCCCATACCCATAACGCTTATATCTATGCCGTTGGCCTCAAACTTCTGACCGCTGTTTACGTCCAGCACCGTAAGTCTTTTGGCAAACGGCACACGTTCATAAGCACGTGCAAGAGACATTGTCTGGGTTTTATTCATCGGTCCCGTCATTTAATGGACACCTCCGGCCATCTGGAACATTGGCAGATAAATCGAAGTCAATATCACGGCAACACTCACACCCATACCGAGAATCACGATAGGCTCAATCATGCCGGTAATACGCTCGGCAATATCCTTAACTTTCGTTCGATAATACATCGACACCTGGTCAAGCACTTTTGCCAGTTCGCCTGATTCTTCTCCGACCTTGACCATCGAGATAACCATAGATGTAAACAGCCTTGACTCTTCCATCGCAGGCGCCAGTCCTATACCGCTGGATACCCTCTGCTGGATTTTATGCATCGCTCCCCTGTAAACAGTATTATGATGAAAGACTCCCTGCAGTGAACTTATCGTCTCTATTAGCGGCAGACCGCTTTTAAGGAAAAGCACCATATTGGTGGCGAATTTTTCCATATTAACATACACAATAAGGTCGCCAATCATCGGCACAGCCAACATAAACTGGTCCAGAATGTGTTTGCCTTTGTCGGTCTTAAAATATGCACGAAGTCCAAAGATCACAACACCAATGCCTGCAAACAGCATAAGCCCTTTTTTCTGAAGGAACTCTGATATATCCACAACAGCCTGGGTTATGCCAGGCAGTTTCGAACCGGCGTCCGTAAAGAACGCGGAAAATACAGGAACCACCTTCCACAGCATTATTACTATTGCCAGAACCGCCACAACGCACATTATGCACGGATATACCATAGCCGAGACAACCTTACTTCTCATTTCTTTGCTGGCTTCAATGTATGTGGTAAGGGAGGTCAAAACCTGCGTAAGCTGCCCGCTTAGTTCCCCGGTTTTGATGACTTCTATCCATTGACGCTCGAAAACTTTCGGAAACTCTGCCGCTGCCTGATTAAGGGACGTCCCGGCAGAAACCTTTTCCGCGATTGTGCCGATAACTATCTGCATCTTTTGGCTCTGGGTCTGACGCGTTGCTATCTGCAGAGCCTCAAGCAGCGGCGTGCCGGCGGCAAACAGCGTCGTAAGATGATGGAAAAACTGCATCTTATCGTCCTGCTTGATACCGGCGTGCAGCTTTGTGGATATCCTTATATGCTTCTGAACCCATGTAAGTTCGGAACTGTTTGTCATTTT
>Ga0315294_10003606_pt1 | contig 16877 bp, 15 predicted proteins | sample YL17G13_40_MG_FD_203626 | JGI IMG/M metagenome (GOLD analysis project Ga0315294, IMG submission 203626) | Sediment microbial communities from Yellowstone Lake, YNP, Wyoming, USA - YL17G13_40 | ecosystem: Environmental > Aquatic > Freshwater > Lake > Sediment | place: USA: Wyoming | collected... | reverse complement strand
TTGACGCATCCGTTCCATTGCCTTCTCTTTATCCTGCCGCCTTCCAGTCCGTTCCTCTGTATTCTCTAAATCCTGTTCCCATGCTGGAACTCCTTCTATGGAGATTTGACTTGTGGTCTTGGCTCCCAGAGAACGATAACCTCGCTCATAAAGCACACAATAAGGAATCTTAAAAGCCGCATAGGTATCCCAGAGGTCTTTCTCCGTAAAATGGAGAATGGGGCGGATGCGAGTATGTTCCGGCACCAAATGACCCTCCTCTTTAAACTCAAAATAATCATCACGAAACCGTGCTGGGTGCTCATCCCACCTGAGCCCCTGAAAAATCCCCTTGATCTTATTCCGCTCGAGAAACTGATTGAAGACCACGGTCTTCATCAGATGATTCCCGGCGTAGGACTCGGCCTCAAAAGGGAATTCATCGTCATCAAAACCGATCCGCTGAAGCTCGGCTCGGTTTCGTTCACTGAGGTCCTTTACCTTCACAACGGCATTTAAGGTATAATTGGCTGCTTTCAAAACGTCCTCATTCCGGCAGACTTCCAGGGGCACATTCCATTCTTTCTTGATCCTTTCCACGAACTCCTCGATCTCCTCGAATTCATCTCCCTCGCCGATGATCATGGTCTTGGGAAGAGGAATTTCTTTTTCCTGACAGACTTGGCGGATGATCCAGAGGGTCAGGCCGCTATCCTTTCCACCGGTCCAGGTGATACCCAGTTCTTCCTGTTTAAAGCGATCAAAAGCTTGTCTCACAATATCTTTTGATATCTCAACGAGTTTCGCACACTGTCTCTTTCTCTTCTCACTGATCACTCTGTCAAGCGCCATCGTTTATCCTCCTTTTCTATTTTCTGTGATGTTGAACGCTATATGAGATTCATCATGATGTTTCTTACGAAGACCTTGCCGCTGTGATTGATAGATACACGAAGTTCTGCATAGGTGGCCCAGGGGGGAACTCTGACCTCAAACATATCATGGGTCCAATCGTTTGTTCCGGTAAAGTATTCACCTGATGGCATCCTGGTAATATCTTGATAAACACTTCCTCCTAGGCTATCAAAGAAATCTATCATCAGACAGGCCACTCCTTTAACGTCCATCGTCTTAAGAGATGCCCCCACTCGATAAGTCTCTCCCGGTTTCACCGCAATGTCCTGCTGAAGGAAGAGCGCGCCCGGTCTGTCAAACTCAAGACCTGGACAGGGAGAAGGTTTGTTATGAGTGTCCCAGATTAGTTTCCCTCCCCCTTCAGATAATTGTGTGGCCAATACCCAATGCCCAGGTATTCCATCCGGTCCGATCTCTTTGAAAAAACCATTGGTCAGTCTTGCATAAATCGGGGCTGGCCTTCGATAGTTTCGGAAGAGCCATCCAATGTTACCCGTTCGGTCTACCTCAATCACCTGATGATGGCCGGTGGTGGAGGAGATTAGAAAAGTCCCTTCCTTCGTGACATGGGCAATGTAAAATCTGTCCACATGTTCTGTTTGAAACATCCACATCTTTTCCCCTTCAGGAGAGACCTCAATAATCCGGTGGTTCTTACTATCCGTGATCACGGTATTTCCGTTTTCCAGCCGAATGGCCCCTCTGGGCCACCACAGGGTTTCAATGGAGCCATCCCCATAGGACCAGACGATCTCCTTCTTTCGATTGATCTCAAGAATTCGATTCCCATCGGAATCCGCGATTAAAATATTCCCGTTGGGCAAAGGATTGGCATTGTGAGGATGATGAAGTTCCTTTTCAAAAGCCCAGAGAACGTTTCCGTTTCGATCTACCTGGATGCAACGGTCATTGTTTCGATCGGTCACCAAAAAGGTTCCATCTTCCAATTCAAAGCCCTCATTGGGATAGTGAAGGTGTGATCCATCCGAAAGCTTACCGGTTCCTCCTCCCCATTCATCAGAAGTCATCACGATCCTTTTGTCGGGGGTGACCTCAATTAAACGATTATTGGTCGTATCGGTGATCAATGTATTCCCATTTTTCAACCGACGACCGCTATGAGTAAATCGGAGGCCTTCATTGTAATTCCAGACGATATTTCCCACAGGATCCACTTCAATAATTTCGCTTCCAAATCCAGCCTCATCTCCAGCATCAGCGATAAGCGTATTGCCATTGGGCAAACGTTCTACCGCCAGGGGCATCTCTATGTTTCCGGAAATACCCCTCTTGCATCCTGGGCTGATCACTTCTACCATAAGCTTCCCTTCCTTGATGATTTATCCTCGATTTGAAGCGCTACCCATGTTACTTCTTTTTCTTATATTGAATTAATGAGAGAACGAGAAGTGTGAGGGTAATTAAAAGGAAGACCCTTGCAATGGGGCGATAGAAAAAGATTGAAAAACTTCCTCCTGAGATAATCAAGGATCGGCGGAATGCACTTTCCATAAACGAACCCAAAACAAAGGCCAATACCAAAGGGGCCAATTCATAACCAGATCGTCTTAAGAAATAACTAAGGATACCGGAGAGGATCATCAAGGTCAGTAATCGCTTTGAATGGCCCCAAAACGGACAAGGTTTTCTCCGGCAGGACCGATTATCATGGCCCCTGCGTCCCTTTTATTAAACATAAATATCTCCAGCAAATGCTTGCCGGTACAGTTCTTTAATGTCATCGACCGTGCTTCTACGGGGATTAGTAGTCATCAATCCTGTCTTCAGAGCATCCTCGGCCATTGCTAAAATGCCTTCCTCCTTCGCTGCTGTGTCTTTTAATGTCGGAGAGATTCCAAGATCAGAAAGGAGATTCCTCACGGCTTGAACGGATCTCAAGGCTGCTTCTCGAGATGACAATCCCACCGTATTTTCCCCTAAACCTCGCGCAATCATGCCAAATTTCTGCGGATTGGTCATATAGTTATATCTCATCACGTAAGGGAGGAGGATAGCATTTGCCAGTCCGTGCGGTAGGTTATAATGACCTCCGAGGGGATGAGACATTGCATGGACATTCCCAAGACTCGCATAAGGGAAAGCAGCTCCCGCCATTGTACAAGCCGCTTGCATTGCCATGCCCGCCTGAGGTTTGGAGGGGTTCGCCGCAAATGGACGGAGGTACTGGCCAACAAGCTCGATCGCTTTGAAAGCTAAAGCATCCGTAAAGGGGCTTGCTCGGAGAGAAACAAAAGCCTCAATAGCATGGGTCAACGTATCCATTCCTGTCGTTGCAGCGAGGATCGGAGGGGACGAAGCTACCATGAATGGATCAAGGATTGCGTATCGAGGGGCCAATTCATTGCCTGAAACAATCATCTTGAAATTCCGTTTCGTGTCTGTAATGATTAATCCCCGTGTGACTTCGCTTCCACTGCCAGCTGTGGTTGGAATAGCGATCAGCGGTAATGGTGGTTTGGAAAATTTATTGAATCCCTCATAGTCGGTAATCGACCCTGAGTTGGTCATCAGAAGGGCTACTGACTTTGCAGTATCAATAACGCTTCCACCTCCAATCCCCACGACCACATCGGGGTTTTGCTCTTTGCAGAAACAGGTAGCCTTCTCAATGATCTGGACAGTGGGATTTGGATCAGCGTCTTTAAATATGGCAAATTGAATATCTTCACCGAATAGATAGGTCACTTGGCTTAACAATCCAACGCTCTCTATGCCCCGATCGCTCACGACCAAAATCCTTTTCCCACCCAGGCTCTTAATGATAGCTGAAATTTGATGAATCGCTCCGGGTCCCGATGTGATTCGGGTGGAGATCGCAAATTCAAGTATTTCTCCAATCATTATCAACCACCACCTCCCTTTTTGGGTCGATAAATTTACTTCTATTTTCCTTTAAGCTTTTTGATTACGTTCAACTAAATGGTTAAACCTTTTCTCCATCTCAAAAGTCTGTTTTGGAATTTTAGAATCACTGTATTGAAAAACGCACCGAGCAGACCTATGATAATAATTATAGCATAAACTCTTGCAGGTTCATGTCGGTAATAACCGTCAATCAGTAGAAACCCAAGGCCAGATTTTGCTGCAAACATCATTTCTCCTGCAATAATAACGATCAATGAAATTCCTGTGCTGATCCGAATTCCTGTTATTATAGAGGGGAGGGCGGATGGCAATATTACCTCCCTAAAAATCGTTTTCGAGTCTGCTCCCATTGATATGGCTGAGAGTAGATAGATATTATTCACATCACGGATCCCGCTTATCGTATTAAGGGCGACGGGGAAAAAACATCCCCAAGCAGTAGCAAAAATGATAGAAGGACTTCCTAAGCCAAACCAAAATAACCCAACACTTACCAAGGCAACAGGTGAAATGGGTCTCAGCATCTCGAAGATAGGGCTTGCGATGATCTTCCCCCATTTCGAAAGCCCAATGACAACACCTAGCATAACGCCGAAGAAGATAGCAATAAATAGCCCGGATATGGCCCGAAAGAGGGAATGGAAGATATGGAGAAACACAGATCCCTTTATAATCAAATAAAAGAGGGTTTTTAATGCGATTGAGAAGGGAGGGAGAGCAAAGTATGAGACAAGTTCTAATCTTGTGATGGTTTCCCAAACCAATATGAAGAGAATGGGTCCTGTCAAATTCCTTAAAAATTTTTCTTTCTCCATAGATGATCCCTATATGCTTGTTTTATCAACTTCCTCCCTTAAATATTCCCAAACCTCATGTCGATATGAGTTAAATTCTTGAGTCAGCATTAAATCATTTAAATCTCTTGGGCAAGGCAGATCAATCTTAATATCCACCTTAATGGACCCAGGACGAAAGGTTAGGATGAGAACCCGGTTGGATAGGGCAATGGCCTCCTCTACACTGTGCGTAACAAAGATAATAGTTTTCTTGGTCTTATTCCATATGTTCAGGAGCTCCCTTTGTAGAATAACCCTTGTCTGGGAATCAACAGATCCGAATGGTTCATCCATGAGTAGAATATCGGGGTTATAAGCAAGTGCCCTGGCGATAGCCGCTCTCTGCTTCATACCTCCACTCAATTCGTGAGGATAACGATCTTCAAATCCCTTCAACCCTACCAACTCAATATAGTCTCGGGCTATTTTTTGCCTTTCCGCAGCACTCCTTTTCCGAATTTTTAAACCAAATTCAATATTTTTAATAATTGTTTTCCAAGGGAATAAGGCATATTCTTGAAAAACGAAACCCCAGCTAATGCTCCCGCGATCAGATGGGATACCGTCAATAAGGATTTCTCCTTCCGAAGGTTGAATGAGGTTGCCGATTATATATAGAAGTGTAGATTTCCCACAGCCGCTGGGGCCGACAATGCTTACAAACTCATGGGCTGAGACTGAGAAATTAATATTTCTTAAAGCGACTACCTCTCGGTCACTGCTCCCGAAGATCATTGAAATATTTCTTACTAATAGCTTTTCCATTTATGCCTACTACATCCTATTGAGTACATTCTGTGAATCCATATTATGGAGTTCCATTGCAGGACAAGCAACATTTTGAGTAGCATGGGTAATTTTTTGGCCACCAAAATAGTTGGGATATCTCCCTCAGTTGATTGAGCCAGCGTCCCTTAAAAAATTTCTTAGGTCTTTACAATTGTTAGTTAGCCGCTATCGATTTGTATAGAGTAGCAAATCTCCTCCAAATTATCGGAGAACTCACTTTCTTGGTAAGAAGCTTAAATCAATAAGATCTTCTGTCGGAACTTTCTTATCAATGTATCCGTATTTAAGAAGGAGCTCCTGCTGAAACTTGATACTTTCTAAATCCATTCTGCAATCCCTCGGAATGTTTTGAAACAACTTTAAGCTCGAGGCTACGAAACCCTCTGGATTGCCTGTATATTTAACGAGGATCCGCGTCGCTTCATCAGGATTGTCTTGCATGTAGTTCATTCCTTTCACATAAGCCCGGAGAAATGCCCTTGTCGTCTCTGGGTTTTCCCTGATAAATTTCTCGGAGAAAAAATAGCCCACAGAGTTGATGTTCGTAATGACATCTTTGAGAATTACACGTGTACCACCTTTCTTTAGTGCCACATCGCCAAACGGACCATAGATTCCCATAACATCAACCTGTTTTGCTCTCAGGGCATCTTCCATAGTATGCCAGGGTATTGGCAATATGGTAACGTCTTTATCGGGACTTAATCCATTTTTCTCGAGATAGCTTCTGAGATATAGATCCATGTAAGTCCCTAATGCATTAATAGCAATCTTCTTCCCTTTAAGATCCTTCACCGTGTTTATTGGTGAATCGTTCAATACAATAAAATATTCACTCGGAAGGCTGGGAGTAGATCTCGCATTGTCCGCTACAAATTTAACCTTTATTCCTTTGGTTCTTGCAACAATTAAAGGCATGACCGCAGAAAGAGATGCGTCAACTTGTCCCGCCTCAGTTGCATTAATCGCCTCAGGAGCACTGTAACCAATCCCGACCACTTTTACGGTAATTCCTTCTTTTTCGAAAAAACCTAGGGCTAAGGCAATATCAGGTGCTTCTGGAGGTTTAAAATCCATAATCCTTACGATTTTGGTCTCCCCTCCCCAAACTTGACTAATTCCGAAAACAAATAATATTATTAGGCCAACCCAACTTGTTAAACATTTTCTCGTCATCTTTATCCCTCCTTGTAAAATATGTTTTGGTTGAATTAAACGGACAAAACCTTATTTCTCTTTATATTTCCCGATTTTTAGATTCTTGACCACCTCCCCGTATTCCAAATATTGGCGTTTCAACTCTCGTTGGCCTTCCTCCTTTCTCTTTAAGTGTTAAAAAGATGTTCATTTCCGACTTTTCCCCTTCGGTATTTTCATTTATGGAAGAATTAGTAAACAACCCATTTGCTCTCTTTTTCTTTCTGTTCCAGTCCTAAATGGACGGAGAATTTGAAATGCTCAGCGTGGGTGAAGGTGATCTGGAAAAGGATGGGCATACCGGTTTCACCATAGAAGGTCCTCTCCATATAAAATAGGGGGGATCCCATTTCAATTTGAAGAAGAGAGGCAATGTGCTGGTCCGCAATGGAAGCCTCGATCGTCTGGGTCGCCTCATTCAGAACCATCCCATTTTTCTGAGTTAAGATAAGGTAGAAAGATTTCATCGATTTTTTATTCTTCGATAAAGTCCCGATCAGCGATTGGGAAACATATTCCTCTACCACCATTAGAGGGGTTCCTTTCCAATATCTCACCTTCTCCACAAAACAGACCGGTTCAGTTTGATTCAACTGGAGGAAGCGGAGGGGTTTATCAAGCCCTTGAATGACTTCTGAACGGAGAACCCTCGTTTCAGTCTCCTTACCGAGTGAAAGGAGTTCACCCATTTTCCCTGAGAGTTTTAGAACTATTTTTTCATCCAGATTTTTTTTAACAATCGTTCCAACCCCTGGTTTTCGATCCAGCAGTCCTTCTCCCACTAGGGAGTATAGGGCCTGTCGCACTGTTAAGGGACTCACTCCAAATTGTTTTGAGAGTTCATTCTCTGGGGAAATACGATCGCCCACCTTCAGTTCACCGGTGAGGATCTTCGATTTGAGGATCGCCTCAATTTGGAGATACAGAGGTAATCTCTTTCGCAGTGGCATTGTCATCCTGGTTTCTATGTTTCTACAGTTATACATAGAAATAAATAAATGTCAAGCTAAATTTTTTATTGGCAAAGAGATGGGAAGTGATTAAAATGAATATATACCATAGGGGGGTATGGTATGGAAAGGGAACGGCAAAAAAGGGATGTTTTGTTAAGATTAAGAAAGATCGAAGGTCAACTGCGCGGGCTTCAGAGGATGGTAGAAGAAGAGGTTCCCTGCCCCGATATTTTGACACAGGTGGCTGCTGTGACATCAGCCATCAAAAGGGTCGGGGCGGTCATTGTTCAAAGCTATATGGAAGAATGTTTGGAGAAGACTCAGAAGGGGGCTCGTGTTAAACAGGGGGAGACCTTAAAAGACTTTCAAAAGGCCATCTCACGATATATCGACTGGGCGTAGTTCGATTGCGGAATGCAGATTGTGGAATGTGGAATGAATACCCCGGAATCAGAAGAAAAGCATTTGTGGACAATAAAAAGGAATTGAAAGGGGTCAAGAGATCGGAAGGAGGAAGATAGAATGGCTACCATTTTGAAAGTGAAAGGAATGAGCTGCCAGCATTGTGTCATGTCGGTAACAAGGGCATTAAATCAATTGGAAGGGATTCAGAATGTTCAAGTAGACCTCCAGAAGGGCGAAGTTCGTTTCGACAACACAAAGGCATTGGCGCTGAACCGGATTGAAAAGACCATCGAAGAAGCAGGCTATGAAGTCATTTCGCAAAGTGCATAGAGCAAAGCTCAAAGTTCAAAGCTGAAAGTAAAACCCTTTGAGCTTTGAGCCTTCAACTTTCAGCCTTTAACGGAGGAATGTATGCCTATTTATGAATATCGATGTCAAAGGTGTGGAAAAATTTTTGAGAAGATCCAGAAAGTAGATGAGGGTGGAGACTTTTTGAAATGCCCTCATTGTGGAGGAAAAAGGTCTGAGAGGGTTCTCTCCTGTTTTTCCTCTTCAAAGGGACCGGAACCATCTTCTTCTTGTGGTCCTCCAGGTGGTCCGACGAGGTTTTCCTGAAGCTAATAGAAAACCGGTGGTTCACCGGTCAAGGTTTTTAGAATCGCATCTTCTCAATATGCGATTCACCGTGATTTACGAATGCCTCAATATAAATGATTTACAAAGGCCATTTTGGAATAATTTTGAATAGCTTGGATTATTTTCGGTTCAGACGGTTACATTTTAGTTACACATTTGCTATCCATAAATTCCTACCAAAGGGAGAGTAAATCTCTGATAAAAATAAAAAAGGAGTATAGCATTGCCACAAATCTTTCTGATTTAATGAAAAAAAATGAATATCAGTATTAATAAATTAGAAGATTTATTTTTAGTCTGGTTAAGCTAATAGATGACATCTCACGAAGTGATCTCTGGCCACCTCGAAAAGAGTTGGCATTTCTGTTTCGCAAATCTTGAGCCGTTGATCACATCTTGGATGGAATCGACAACCGTCAGGTGGTTTCATTGGATTTGGAACATCTCCTTTTAAAACGACGTCAAATCGCCTAGCTTCGTTACGAAAAGTTAGGACAGCAGAAAAAAGTGCTCGAGTATACGGGTGGAACATATCATCAATTAATTGTTGTATAGATGCTATTTCCACTATCTGGCCAAGATACATAACCGCAATCCTGTCACTCATATAATGAATCACACTCAGATCATGGGATATAAAAAGATAAGTCAAATTCATTTCTGACTGGAGTTTCTTCAAGGCATTAAGGATCTGCGCCTGGATGCAGACATCAAGGGAGGATGTTGGCTCATCTAATATTAACAATTTTGGTTTCAAAGCGATGGCCTTGCAAATTCCAACCCTCTGTTGTTGACCTCCAGACAGTTCCTTTGGATATCTATTTAAATGTTCGGGGTTTAATCCTACAATATTGATAAGATGCAAAATTTCGCTGTCAATACTGTCTTTATCATAAATGTGGTGAACAATAAATGGCTCCATAATGCTTGCCTTTATGGTCATTCTTGGATTGAGGGAGGCTTGGGGATCTTGAAAGACCATCTGAATATCTTTCTGAATATCTCTGAATTTAGAATCAGGTATTGAGAGTATATTCTGACCTTCAAAAATAACCTGTCCAGAATCAGATGCAATTACTCGCGTTAATAATCTGCCTATCGTTGTTTTACCACATCCACTTTCACCCACTAACCCAAGAGTCTCACCTTGCCTAATGGAGAAATCGACCCCGTCAACGGCTATAACTTTAGTTGTATTTTTAGAAAAAAATCCGCTATCTAAGGAAAAGTGTTTCTTTAAATTTCGGACTTGGATCAAATCACTCATATCCTTTGACTTCCATGGCTCTGAAGCAAGCAACCCAATGGTCTTGTCCAATTTCGCATAGGTTCGGGGTCTCTATTTTGCACCGTTCAAGTACCAAAGCGCATCTAGGATGAAACCGGCAGCCTCCTGGCGGATCCATAGGACTATGTAGCGTACCAGGGATCTCAGCAAGGACATCTTCTTTAGCGCCGAATCTCGGTAGGCTATTCATCAAGGCTTTGAAATAAGGGTGAGAGGAATGTTCAAACACACTTTCAATATTCCCAAATTCAACTATGTTCCCTGCATACATTACATATATGTGCTCGCAAATATTATAAACCGTTCTCAGATTATGACTGATATACAACATAGAAAAGCAAAATTCTTTCCTCAAATCTCCAATCAAGGCCAATATCTGTTTTTGAATGGTCGCATCCAAGGCTGTAGTTGGCTCATCGGCGATAAGTAGATCAGGATTTGATGATAACGCAATTGCGATAATGACCCTTTGCCTCATTCCACCACTAAGTTCATGTGGATACCTATTAACCACGTTCTCGGGGGCTGCTATTTTAACGCTTCTTAAAAGATCACCAGCTCTAACCCAAGCCTCTTTCTTTCCTATCTTCTGATGCAGGCTTATGATATCTGTCATCTGAGTGCCTATTTTGAAGGTGGGATTTAATGAAGACATTGGTTTTTGGAAAATCATAGCGATCTTTTTGCCGCGAATCTCCCTCAATTCATCTAAACTTTTAGTCATCAGGTCTTCACCTTCGAAGACAATGGACCCTGAAACAATCTTTCCCGGTGGATCTTGGATAAGCCTTAGGATTGATAAGGCGGTAACCGACTTTCCGCAACCTGTCTCTCCTACTAAGCCTACAGATTCGTTCTTCCTAATGTCAAGATTAATTCCATTTACTGCATCAAACTCTCCCTCGTAGGTATAGAACCTAGTCCTTAAGCCCCTAACTTTGAGCAATACGTTATTCCTGATAGGGTTATTCATATGCTAATGCCGCTCATAGATATCTGTTAAGGCATCTCCCAATAAACAGAAGCCGAGCACCAGCAAAAAGATAGCAAATCCGGGGAAAGTAGATATCCACCACCAATCGGGCAGAAGACCTCTCCCGGCGGCAACCATCAATCCCCACTCTGGAATTGGCTCTGGGGCTCCAATACCCAAGAAACTGAGACTCGCCATAGCAATTACTGCATAACCCATTTGGAGTGATGCTTGAACAATGATCGGTCCAACACAGTTCGGAAGAATATGGCGAAACATCATTCTGAAGTTACGCACCCCCATTGTTCGAGCACTTTCAATATAAAGTTCTTCTTTAATACTCAAAACTTGGCCCCTCACAATCCGCGCATACCATGTCCACCAGACCAAAGAAAGGGCAATCATGGTGTTTGATATACTGGGACCTAAGGCAGCTTGGATGCATAAGGCTAGGACTAAAGGTGGAAATGAGAGGAATGCATCTGTTATTCTCATGAGGACGTTGCCAACTCTTCCCCCATAATACCCGGAAATCAATCCCAGTACCGTACCAATTAGTGAGGCTAATAAAACAACGATTATTGCTACTTGAAGCGATATCCGCGACCCGAAGATCGTACGGCTTAAAATATCTCTACCGTGATCATCTGTTCCAAACGGGTGTTCTCCACTCGGTGGTCGAAGTCTATTCTTAATATTCACATCGTAAACTTGATCAGGATGGGGTGCAATATAAGGTGCAAAGATTGCGATGATAACAACTGTTGCGATGATACATATTCCAATCATTGCCATAGGGGATTTTCTGACGGAGTATAACCCGTATCTTAGTTGGCGGCTTCCTATTTCGATAATCCTCACTGTCTCTTCCTCATAGCTTAACTCTGGGATTAAGCAGCATATAAGAAGTATCTACTACGAGGTTAATCAAAACATAGCTGAATGCAATGATCATAGTGGCGCCTGCAATGGCAGGGAAATCTGAACTAAGCACCGCCATGGCAACATATCTTCCGATCCCCGGCCAGCCGCAAACTGTTTCTACCAAATAGGATCTAGATAATAGAAGTCCAAAAATAAGGCCAAGTACAGAAACCGTAGGAGTAAGGGCATTTCTGAGCGCATATTTGTATATGACGATTCGATTTGCCAGCCCATAAGCGGTGTGAAAAAGCACATAATCCTCTCTCATCACTTTGAGCATCTCGTTGCGAGTCTGTCGTACAACGGATGACATAGAGGAGATGCTCATAAGCATTGCTGGTAAAATAATATGATATGTCGAGTCCCAAAAAGCTTTCAAATTTCCTGTCAGCAAACTGTCGAGAATATAGAAGCCTGTAATGTGCTGCGGTGGGGGAATACCATATGACAATCTATCTCCTACGGGAAGTAGTCCTAGGATATAGAAAAATAGTAATTGGGCCAAAATTCCCATCCAGAAAACCGGAGCGGCTACCCCACCTAGGGCAAAAAATCTGGAAAAGTGATCCAGCAATTTATCCTTTTTTATAGCCGAGATGACACCTAGCGGTACTCCAATGGTGATGATTAAGAAGAAGCTGACTAATCCCAATTCGATTGTTGCTGGGTAAAACTCTTTAATGTCTTCCAGGACCGGTCTTCTTGTGTGCATTGAGGTACCGAATTCCCCACGCAAAGTATCACGTAGATAAAGGATATATTGAACTGGAATCGGCTTATCCAGATTATATTCTTTACGAATTTTTTCTACTTGATCTTCACTGGCGAACTGTCCTGCAATCAGCCTTGCTGGATCACCTGGTACGAGGTGTGAGATGAAGAATACAATAGTAATAGCCATAAACACAACCGGTATGACAGTTGTTATTCTTTCCAGGATCTTTTGTCTAAAATAGCTTCCCATTTTGTTCCAACTTCCTTTGTATCGTATCAAGATCGAGACGCTTAAAACTCTCTTTTAGAGGTTTTCCTGTCTTTTGGTCCCAACCGTGTAATTCATAGTATCGATCCAACATCCTATCCCAAGCCTTTAAATCTATCTTGAATTTTCCATCCAAAGGTTTCGATGTAAATCGTTTCGGGGGCATATCATCTTCCCTGGTCCATTTTGTATGAAGGATATTGAAGGATTTCTCCAGATTGAAAATTCGTTCACCGAGCCACATCATCTTTTCACTGTCAAAGTTTTGTCCGGTAGCTGTTGAAAATAATCGAGCATAATCCTCAGGTAAAAGCATGTCAACAGCGCACAAACCATGGACGAAATAACACATTCCTAGTGAGTTTGACAATGCTTGCATTTTTTCGAAGAAGATGACTAAATGTTCCTTATGTTCATATGAAAATTTATCTCCAACCGTCGGAATACCAAAGAGTCGCTGACAGAGTGACGTGGGTATGTCCTTGAGCCTTTCAGCCTTCACAGCGCCCCTTGTATGCGAGCCACCCCTAGCCGATACAACCGTTCCTAATGCCCAAGCTGGACAAGCCCACAAGACCTCGAAGAGCTCCTGTCCTTTTATATGGGTGCAACAATCTTTTGTACCTTGGAGTTTTTCAGATGCTTGCTGGCACCCTTCCGCCAACAGGTCTCCAAAGCCCCGACGATAAGCTATATCCTTAATGAGTTCAAACACAGTTCCTTCATCACCCCATTGAAGTTTTAGGCCCCCCGTTAATTCATTGGTAATCAAACCTTTTTCATAGCATTCAAATGCCCAAGCTATCGCTCCACTGGTGTTATCCTCATCCAGACCAAGATCATTGCATAAGTCATGTGCTTTGAGTATGATCTCAGGGTCAAAGAGATCCAATCTGGCACCAAAATTGTGAATGGAGTTGATCTGCAAGGCTTCAATCACAATTGATTTTCCTTTTTCCAGGATTTGGTAGACCTTCCAGCAACCTATAGGGCAAGAACCGCATGTCTTCGTACCTGTTATATAGGGTAAGAATTCATCCGGTAAAATTCTTTGTTTCTTATCCGGGGGGGGGAATTTCACCAGAAAAATTCCGGTAAGGATTTTCTATTTCCCATGGCTCTTGACGATAAACGCCATAACGACGTGCTGCTGTTGCAAAGGAGCTTGAAGTAATTTTGTCCAGACACTCTTTTACAATGCTATCGAATTGGGGAGGATCGACGGGTTCAACTCCTCCGGTTCCTTTTACCGCAATAGCTTTAATATTCTTAGATCCCATCACTGCCCCAATTCCGCAACGTCCAGCGGCTCCGGCTTTATCCACAATCACGCAGGCAGATCTTACGAGATTTTCACCGGCAGGTCCGATAATCATTAATTTGAAGTCTTCTCCAAGTTCATTACGAAGCAGCTCAGTTGTCTCCGAAATTGTTTTATTCTGCAAATGCGATGCATCAAGAATATCAATGTGCTCGTCATCAATACAAATATAAACGAATTGGTTAGCCTTGCCTTTGATGATAATATTATTTATCCCTGCAAATCTAAGTTCTCTGGCAAAATGGCCTCCGACGTTACTTGAACCTATACCTCCGGTAAAAGGATTGATCGTATCTATATTCATTCTGCAAGCGCTAGGCGCAGATGTACCAACTAACGCTCCTGTTCCCACCGCAATAATATTGGATGGATCATAAGAGGAGATCGAAGCCGGCAATTCGTTGAAAAGAATATATTGATTTACTCCTTGCCCGCCAATCCATTCCCTATATTTATTATAATCCTCAAGTTTAATCTCCCGATTGGAAAGATCAATCCGCAAAATTTTACCGTCAACTGCATTCATAAATAATTTCCTTGGCAAAAAAGAGTAGGTTTGTGAAGATCATCCCAAAAACCTACCCTTTTTAATTAGCCCATTTGAGGAAAATTAGAATTATTTCTTATCTCTATATAAATCATAAAAATAAAAAATATTTCCAACACCATCCCCAAACTGAGTGTAAGGATGAACCTTAATGTCATCTCGATGAATTACTACGAAAGGGTACATCAAGAGCCACACGTAAACAGCATCATCAACAACCAGTTTTTTGGCCTCTTCATAGATTGCCATTCTTTTATCTCTATCAATAGTGGTTGCCGCTTGGTCCAATAGAGCATCAAATTTCGGATTTGAATATCCTAAATTTGCTCCACCAGGTTTTGTGGAGTTAGAATGCAATATTTTATACAATGTTCCATATGAATCAGCAATAACCGCTTGTGCATAGAATGCATAAATATCTCCTACTTCTTTGGCGTTGCCCCCGTAGATTTCCTTAGAAAATACAGGCCAAACCAACGACTTTAACTTAACGTTGATCCCGATTTTTTTGAGGTTGTCTTGGATGATTAAGGCGAGTTTCCCATGTGTTGAGCTGCCACTGACATATGTCAAGAGGAGTTCAACGTCTTTCCCGACATAAGCGCTCTTATTTTTATATTCCATCGCCTTCTTAAGATCTTGTTTAAATTGTGGACCAATCACGAGTTTACTTGAGGGAGCTTTAACTGCTTCACGACAAGCTTCGTAATCAATAGCATAAGTAACAGCCCACCTTAGATTTTTGTCTGTGAGAGGACCACGTGCATTGTTCATCAAGAAGTAAAATTGTGCCAACGATGGAAATACAATAGTGGTGATGTTGGGATCTTGGTCAAGTACATCCCAATATTCAGCTGCAATGTTATTGATAAGGTCTATCTCTCCCTTCTTGATTAGCATCTGTCGAGTGCTTGTCTCCGATACAACACGATATACCACCTCACTGAAATGTTTCCCTGCCCACCCTTTCCAGTAATCCTTATTTCTAACCATTGTAATATACTGATTGGGCACCCACTCCTTTGCTATATAAGGTCCTGTTCCACAAGTGTGGGTGTGAAGCCACTTATTGGCCCATGGATCATCAGCCGTAACATGTTTTTTCACTTCTGTTGGACTAGCTATTAAAAAACACCAAGGGGCTGCCAACACATCTAAAAAAAAGGCCCATTTTGGTGTTGTCACTATCCGCACTGTATATTCATCAATTACTTTAATATCTTTTATTTCCTTTACCCAAGTTGCTGGGCCTTTATTGATGCCCATAATTCTTTGCCAATTAAATCGCACAGCCTCTGCATCGAAATTCGTGCCATCTTGAAATTTTACGCCCTTTCGCAAATGGAACGTACCCCCATCCTCATGCAGTTTCCATGACTCGGCTAACAAGGGCTCAATTGAAAAGTCTTTGAGGTTATATTGTACTAAACCTTCATAAGCATTTCTTGCTATGGTTGTGGAATACCAAACAAACGCTTCTGCAGGGTCCATGGTGTTAATATCTGTGTAAACCCCAAACATAATCTTTCCGCAATCGACAAACGGCTCTTTTTCAGCTGCAACGATGTGAGGACCGGCTAGAATTAAAAAGACCATCCATAACATACAAAAAAACTTTTTAAAAATTGACTTATCCATTGTCTTCCTCCTTTCTTGTTGGTTTGCTTTGTCTCACATTGCTTTCGGCTTATTACCATCTTAACCTGGTATGTTGTTTTTTTAAGAAACCAATTTTTCCCCCCCTCGCAACTTACTCAGGTCGAAAAACAATTACAGTTTCGTTCATAGTTTCTTTTTACCCTAAAAGGAAACGACTCGTTTTCTTTTTCATAATTTTTCCCTCCTCTTAAATAAATTAAAGTTAAAAATCTGGAATTGTCCCCTAATTTCCTCTTTGTACTATCCACTTAAAACTGGACATAACAAGATAGTTATCTAAAACCCCTGTCCGAATTAAAATTATATTTTCTCAAGGAAAGGACTATAACAAGGGTCTTTAGAAAGAAATTCTTTCATTTGCATTCCTCCATATCTGAGAATAAGTGCCAATTCCGCAACACGCCTCCCCAGACTCCTTGAACTGTTGACTGCTACAACTGCATCTGTCTCTCTATTTTCATAGAGTCTTTTAATGGCGTCTTTTGCACTTTCATTCTTTGTCCATCCACATCCACCTAAGTATGATTCCCACCCATCGCCAGAAACTGGAATGCAATTCTTAAGGACTGCATGTTGGATCAAAAAAA
>Ga0315294_10003604_pt1 | contig 16879 bp, 36 predicted proteins | sample YL17G13_40_MG_FD_203626 | JGI IMG/M metagenome (GOLD analysis project Ga0315294, IMG submission 203626) | Sediment microbial communities from Yellowstone Lake, YNP, Wyoming, USA - YL17G13_40 | ecosystem: Environmental > Aquatic > Freshwater > Lake > Sediment | place: USA: Wyoming | collected... | reverse complement strand
ATGATAGTCGATGCGACGTATCACAGCATCTGGGACGGCAGCGGGGACGACGGCGAGGACATCGCCACCGACTGCAAGTACGACACGGAGACTCGCCGGTGTTTCGACATCGAGGATTCGGGGTTGGAGGGCAAGGAGCTGGAGGATCTGGAGAACTTGGAGACGGAGTATGTCGAGCTGGAGGATGGCACCCGGCTCGGTGCCGACGAGGGCGTCACCTTCGACTACTGAGGTCGACGCCTTTCCTCAGGATCCCTCATCCCGTGGCAGGACATCGAAAATCGAGACCCCCGCAAGGGGCGACCGGGAGGAAATCGAAATGTGGCAGGAACTGCTGTTGGAACCGATGACGGATCGCAGGCGGCAGTGTCGAGGTCGCAATGGGTTCTTCGATGGGAGCAGGATCTTCGTCGTAAAGACGGAGCAGAGTGGAACCCTCCCCGCCGAGGTCCTGGTGGAGGTCTACTCGTCCAAGGTGGGCAGGGATGCCCCAATTCGCATCAGCCTGACCCCCGAGGACGCCCGCAAGCTGGGCGAGATACTGAGAGGTGAAGACGAATGGCAGCCCTGCAGTTGACAGAGGAACAGAAGGACAAGATCCAGCCGTGGCTCTGTCGCATCGCAAGTGACAAGGACATCAAGACCCCCAACGGTCTGAGAATCGAGACCGACCAGTCCTTTTTCGACCCGGAGACGGGAAAGTACTCCGTCCGGGCGTACGACGAGGACGCCGACGAGGACTCCATCATTGCCCACGGGGTCACCCTCGTGTTCGAGGATTCGAGGATCGACAGTCTCATCGAGGGTTCGAGACCCCTCTATTGGCGGCAGGCACAACAGGAGCAGGAGGTCGCCGCCCGGGAGGGAGACCTCATCGTGAGGGCGATCGGGGCCATGAAGAAGGGTCTCTTCATCGACGATCCCCACATGTCCTCCTACAGGGACGATCTTTGGCATGTCATCTGTCGCAAGGGACGCAAGGGAGACCACTCCGTCTGGGTGAAGATCGTGAGGGTCGCCGACAACCCGAGCGGCAAGGTCAGGGTCCATGTGACCGGGCGATACGATGGCCCGAAGAAGGACTTCCGCCAGCGGCAGGATGGTTCCGTCAATCACGAGGCCATCGCCCAGTTCGTCCTCGACGCCATCAACGAGCAGGAGCAGTATGCCGAGGCTCAGGAGAAGAGGAACGAGGACTTCTCCGCATGTCGTGCGGCGATCTCCGCCGCTGGTGCGAAGCACGGCATCGCAACCCACTTCATCGCCCCAGACTGCGAGGGCAAGGTGAGGATCTCCTTCCAGGTGACTTCGGAGGAACTCGATCACGCCATCGAGGTGCTGGTGAGGGAGGGCCTCATCAAACAGAGGTCGATGACGAACCTCATTGACGACGACTGATGACCAGGTTCACGGAGAGATTCGAATGAAACCCAACACGGATTACGATGAGAACATCGTGGCGCTCGCCTTCCAGGGGGAGATCACCAACTGCCGATCCTGGCTCGTCGGTCTCAAGCCGAACGAGATGGAGGAGTGGGCGAAGAGGATTGCCGATCTCCAACTCATCGAGTTCGTCAGGAAGGTCAACGATCCCGACTTCCTCTCCGTGGACGAGGCGTGGCGCAAGATCTACGAGGGCTGGCCCCCGGTCATGTGGGTCGTCGGGCGGGAGGACACGAGGATCGTCAAGGCGCACTACGCCTATCACATCATGCCGGCCGAGACCCTCTACGACCCGAGGGGAATCGAGGAGAAGTTCAGGAAGGCCCTGGGCGACCTCTCCCCGAACGAGCTGAATGTCACCGTGGACGACCACGGAATCAAGGTTAGGATCTGGTGGAACTGATATGGATATAATCGCTTGCACATTCTTTCTATTGCTGGCGCTGATCCTGATGATCATCCCCGGCTGCATCGAACAGGCCAAGATTTGTGCCATCTGTGCCGTGGCTTTCGCCCTGCTGGCGCAACGGTTCACCCTCGTGGACATCCATAACAGATGGGCGGCCTTGGTCAGGAATCGAGGTAACACGGGGCAGCCCGAATCTGTGGATTGAGGTCGACGACATTCCTCAGAGTCTCATCCGCCGAAACCACGATCTCAGAGGTGATGCGATCTGTTGGCAATCTCCCTCGGGAAGTCGGATCCGAAGTAGTACACCGTCAGCATCCAACACGGTATTCGGGCAATCGTCGATGGCATCCCCGGGGACACAGTTTGGGAGGAATGATATGGAAAAGACACACATCGACAGGTGCGACCGGCTCATCCCGGGCATCGTCAAGTCGTGGCCCTACTGGGACATCCTCTGCGGCGGGATGGCAGATGAGGACATGACCCATGAGGGTTTCCGGCATGCGACATTCAAGGAGTGTTCGCCCCTCCTCAGGATCGTGATCCTCGATCTGGTCGAGGGTTCCGAGGATGTCCCCGATGCGGACCTCAAGGACAAGATGGGGACCCTCCTCCTTGGCATCATCGACGACTTGGAGAAGGTACGGAAGGGACTGTCCCTGCTATCCGAGATCGAGATCGGAGATACCGTGTACGTCTCCGATCCCTCGGATCCGAAGGACGATTTCGAGGGGATCGTCAAGGACATCGTTGGAAGGGAGAACCCCTCCCCGGCCTATGTCGTGGACGGGGGTCGTTACGGACGGCAGCTCTTCGACAGGTCGAACATCCAGCTCGTCTCCAAGTGCGGCACCATCGAGGTCGGGGACAGGGTGAAGGTCGATCATCCTCCGCTCCCTCCAGATGAGGGGGAGGTCGTCGACAAGTTCTGGGATCACGAGGGGATCGTCATCGGCTACCTCGTGGATATGGATGATGGTTTCACCGCACAATATGAACCGAAGGATCTGCGACTGCTGCGACTGCTGAGCAAGGGAGCCCCAGATGAGTGAGCGATCTCGTTGGCAAGATGTCCTGAACGCACATCTGCACGACCAGCAGCCCCTGACGGCCGGGGAGGTGGACAGCATCATTCGCAACGATGTCGCCTCCGTTGCCGATTTCGAGGAGCGTCTTCCTGATCGCTGGTGGCATGATTCCTTCGATCCCTTCCCCGAGGGGTGGACGGACGAGGATGACATCGGCGTCGATGCCTGTTCGGGCGTCAGCGTCGTCAACGCCCGGGACATCCCCCCCGTGATGAGGATCGGGCGTCAGGGGGAGGAGGAACACAAGATCATCCTCCCTCCACTGAATCGCATCTCCGGTGTGGAGATGTGGGAGGGAGATGCCCATATCCCCGCTTTCATCGCTCGCCGTTTGGCGATGATGATCCTCGCCGCTCTCGGAGAGGTCGATGACATTCCTCAGAGTCCCGCCATCCGAACCACGACCTCAGAGGTGATGCGATCATGAAGGTTCTCGACCTGATCTCGAAAGGGCTGATTGGTCTCGGGTATTCCCCCGTCCTCGAAGAGGACATGTTGTCGGTCGCTCTCCCCGGTGATCTCACGGTTTCCCTTTCGACCGATGTGATCGATGACGCCGATCCTCCAGTGGAGGGTGATGTGGCGATCTGGGAGAAGGGCAATGTCGGTTATACGCCCACCAGCAGGGAGGACGCAAGACTCCATGCCATCCATCTCTTCGCCGAGGGATTGCAATCGCTCGGGCGGGACGACATCTCCTGCATCGTGGACAATGACAACAAGGACGGCGAGCTGTTCGTCGACCTGTTGTCAGATGAGGAATCGTACATCATCCGCTCCGATGACATCGAGTGCTCGGGATACGAGGATGAGTGAGGTCGACGACATTCCTCAGGGGAACCCGACCTGAACCACGATTTCGGATGAGGAGGCGACCAGCAAAATCGAGGGCATGTGTCAGCAGGTCCTCGACCGTTCTGATACCACCACCACGGGCCAAGCTCGACCTCCTCATCCAACCCATGCCGCCCATCAGTTCGCAGGAAGGGAAGACTGAATATGAGAGACCTCTACCCTCAGGACGATCCACGCTTCGTCGCAGACCGAGTCCTCGTCGACGCAGAGGAGGAGGAGGACATCGGGCGCTATCACGACCTCCACGCCTTCATGCAGTCGCTCGGAGGTGGCGAGTTCATCATCCACATCCACGAGGATCTCGATGATGAGATGGTCCTGAGGGCGACGTATCATCCCCTGGGAGGTGTGAATGGCAAGTGGGAGGTCTTCGAGGTCGAGACGGAGATGTCCGTGCTGCAGCAGGCACAGGAACTCCTCGACCGGCTGGCCCCCACCAAGCTGGCGGCGGCTGCCACGTTCTGCCTGTTGAAGATGAAGGGTGGCAGTCACGGATACGAATCCCTCTCCCTCGGCGAGCTGGACACCATCACCGACACGGACCCGGAGCTGAACTGACATGATGTCACGCAGGTTCGTCATCGAGACTCTCAAGGAGGAATGGTGGATCCCCATCATGGGGGGTGATACGGCGACCCTCGCCCTGGATCCATTCGAGAGGAACCATCAGAAACAGACGACAGGCTGCCGTCTCGTCCGACAGGGGGGCGGAGAGATCGTCTCATCATGGTCCGTGGATTCGAGGGAGTGGGACCCGAACCCGTTCGCCCGGGCCGACGGATGGCAGCTGACGCAACCCATCATCGAGGATCTTCGACTCCACATCCTCGCCCGTGTCCCCACCATCCCGGTCGAGCATCATGTGGAGGCTGCTGCACTGGCGCAGCGTGTCATCGATGCGGCAGGAGAGGGGACGGTCGCACTCTCGGTTTTCGAGAACGAGCACATCCTGTGGGAGATGAATCACTACACCAGCGAGGACACATCCATCGCCCGGGCGGTCCACTGCCTGCGCCTGCTGGGTCACCTCCCGAAGGATCATCCCCTGGTCGAGACGCTCATGGGGGACCTCGAGGGGGTCACCCCTCTCGTCAATGACGGGGCGGCGATCCTGTACGAGGCGTCTCCGGACTGGTTGAAAGGGGTCATCGAGTTTCGCATCAACATGTCCGACGAGTCCGGGCCCTCGATGGTCGAGGGGTCGTACCGCATGTACGAAGAAGATTCCGAGGCGAGGGATGTCGTCGATGGGTTCCTGAGTGCTCATCCCGGGGCCGTGTGTCTCGCCCTCAAGTCCACCGAGATCGTCGAGCATGTCGCAGAGCCTTCCGGTAGGGCGTGGGAGGAGAACACGGGAGAGGAGCGGGTGTTCCTCGGCAAGGATTCGATGCGTCACCTCGGCTTCTCCGTCCTCAGGTTCGATGGGGAGCGGTGGGATGTCCTCGACTCCATCGGGTCCTGCGTCGTCGGGGGAGTCCTCGACGCTCCCACGGCTCGCTGCATCGCCATCAACCACTGCCTCTCCGGGGAGAAGACCTACAGAGGTCGATGACATTCCTCAGGGAGCTGCCTGCGAAGGCAGTCCCCTGACAACGAACACTGGAGGACTGACGATGAAGACAGCACGGGAGATCATCGATGTTGCACGACTGTTGGACATCGGAGACCATCTCCGGGACCTCATCTCCGAAGAGGCACTCAGCGCAGAGGACGATGGGGAGGATCCTTCCGAGAGGGTCTACAACGCCCTGGCGGAAGAGATCAGATGCGCCCAAAGGGCTCAGGAGGCGTGCAAGTGATCAGATGCGCCCAAAGGGCTCAGGAGGCGTGCAAGTGATGGGGGTCTTTGCGCTTCGTCCGTCCCAACTGAGGTCGATGACATTCCTCAGGCCGTCATCTTCCGAAGCAGACATTCGAGGTGACAACCAATGGACCGCTACGATCTGACCCTCCAGCCGAAGACCGGGACCCATGTGGAACATGCGATGGCCGCATTGGACGGCGTGAGCATCCCCGAGTTGATGGACAGTGGGCGTGATGTGCCGCATCCCGATGGAGGTCCGTGTCTCCACGGTCCCGCCCTGAAGTGGTGCAAGGAACTCGAACTGGACCCCGACTCCCAGCCGGATGACCTCATCGAGGGGGCGAACGAGGTCGGTGGAGGATTCGCCTGCATCGAGGTCAAGCAGGACCCGTTCGTGCAGATGCTCTACTGCATCTACGGTGTCTGTAAGATCGGTGCGGAAGGCGAGTGGATGGATATGAGGTTGGATGGTGTCCGCATGATGCGTCACTTCGTCGAGATCGAGTCCGAAGAGGATGTCGTCATCCCGCCCACCGTCACCGGGCAGTTCGTCCAGAAGAGGGTCTTGAAGTACGATGTTCGTGTCCTCTCCGATGGCACCTATGAGCTGAGGGGGACATCCCCCTACGTCCTCGGGGACCGTCACCACGGGGAATGGCACGGGCCATTCCCGGTCGCAGAGTTCCCCACGATGTTCCCCGGGTCGGCGCTGCCGACCACCCTCTCCAACCCCAACGACATCTGAGGTCGATGACATTCCTCAGGAGGACCTTCCGCTTCGACAAGTGAGGTCGACGACATTCCTCAGGGGCCTGTCATTCGAGGTAGGTTTCGAGAGGTGGCATCATGTCAAAGACGACAGTCATGTTCCAAGGCCGTCACTCCTTCGTCGACTCCTACTACTCCGGAGGGGAATGGCACGCCGTCAAGCCCTGGCAGGATCTGGAGACCCCCATCATCGCTCACGCCTCGACTCGTCAAGACAAGCCCAACGCCGTCTTCCTGACCAGGGATGTGAAGGCGGGTCCCGTCTACGACGAGACCACCTGCCTGATGGGGCACGACCACTCGGAGCAGGTCTCCTTCGACGAACTCGAGTCCTTCGCCGCCTTCCTCGGATGGCCGCAATCTTTCGGGCGCAGGGTCCTCGTGTTCATCGGTGGCACCAACCCCCTCCGTCCCGCCCTGATGACAGGGGCGGGGCTCCAGCCCTTCTCCTGTGGGCAGGACGCTGACTTCTGGGAGAAGAGACTCATCGAGAAGGGACTCGAGGGTGTGTGGACAACCGGGAGGAACGCCGTGGTCTTCGAGTGGGGAGAGGTCGACGACATTCCTCAGGGGACTGTCATCCAAGGCAGGACCGTTCCGCAGAACCTACCGAAATCTCCTGAGAGACTCGTGTCTGCTTCCTGCTTCACAGAAACCAGTTTCGATGTGGCGTGAGCCACATCCAGAGCTGGTCCCTCCACAGGCGTTTAGCGTCTCTGCCGAACTGGCAGCGACGTTCACGGCGAAGCCGTGGTGGAGCTGGGGTCCTCGACTTGGTTTTCGTCTCGGACCAGATGGGAGAGACCGAAGGTCTCGCCACCCATCAGATTTTACGAGGGAGAGGCTTCACTCCCTCAACCTCATACCTGATTGTCAAGGTGCGACAAGGGAGATTCTACCCCGGACGAGTCAGAATCAAACCTCGAAGTGGATTTCGGTAGATTCAACGGCAACTGTTCGTAACCCTGACGATTCGAGGAGGTTCCCCAATGGACGACTACCAGACGACATGCCCGAGTTGTGAAGGGACCGACTGCCTTTACGTGGTGGAGGCGAACGGCAAGCAGATGCACAGCCAGCTCCACGGTGACGGATTCGAGGTCCCCGATCACGTCGCTCACGGCGACGACCACTCGACGGAAGACGAGAGGGTCAAGTGTGAAGAGTGCGGGAAGACCTTCGATCTCTTCGACCTGATGATGTGAGGTCGACGACATTCCTCAGGATCCATGATGGTGAGGCACGAGGACAATACGGGGTGAAGACCCCACCGAAAAGGAGACGAGATCCAAGATGGCAACAACAGTGGCGGTGACCGACACCAAGATCGCCTGTCCCCAGCGGGGAACCCGAATCAAGCCGTCGTTCAAGACCGCCGATCTCACCGGCGTCAAGCTGGTTTCCAAGAACCCGGCCAAGCCCGGCACCCGGTTCTACGCCTTCGTGATGGCCTTCATCGGCAAGGCCAAGCGGGTAGCCACCGTGCGGCAACTGGTGGACTTCGTCTGGGCTCATCAGGACGCCACTGGGATGCCCCGGGACACCGAGAAGGACGTCCTCCGTGACCTCGCCAACTACACCTCGGCGTGGCTCGATCACTCCAAGACGGGCAGCCGGGGCTACCACCTGCGCTGCAACCGAGTCGACGGCACCAGCGTTTCCAATACCGCCCTGACCGCCAAGTACGAGTACATCTCGTGGCGGAAGGACTCCTCGTTCGCCGAGAAGGCTCGGGAACTGGGCTGGCCCGTGGCGTGAGGTCGACGACATTCCTCAGGGGGCTGCCTCCCAAGGCAGCCCCCGAGACCACATCATGAAGAAGGGAACCAACATGGGCGCTGACTTGATGGTAACAGCAGTCGAGATCCCGCACGGCAGGGAGCCAGACTGGGGCGCTGCGAATCGACACCTCGAAGGTCTGTCGGATCGTGAGGTCATCGAAGTCGTCCTCCTCGTGGAGCATGGCGAGGACCTCGATGAGGACATCACGCTCACAGAGAACGCCGAGCAGTACGGAGTCACGGTGGCGAGCGCACGAGAGCGACTCGACACGGCACTGACGGAATGCGAGGAGGGTTGGTGCGGGGGGCGGCGGGGGATGACCTTGCTGTCGCTCGTGGCCAATGCCGTCCTGGTGGCCGCCGATCAGACCTGGGGCGATCCGGTGCCAGAGATCGATCATCTCGTGATGTTCGTGGAGTCGGGGATGGCGAAGGCGGCGGGCTTCCTGACAGAATGAGAGGTCGACGACATTCCTCAGGGGGCTGCCTCCCAAGGCAGCCCCCTGCGATTCGAGACAACAGGAGGACGAGAGATGAGGATCACACCCGAACAGGCAGCACAGGCCGTCACTCGATGGATCGTCCAGGCTGACCCCGATGAGGTCGCAGCGGTGTTCCAGAGCACCTTCGGAGTCGTCAGCGAGGCGAAGATCACCGACTCTGGCGAGGAGATCATCGTGGACCCCGTTGCTGGATTCTCGGACGAGGATCTCGTCAAGGAGATGGAGATGTATTTCGTCTTTCCGTTCCCGATCCCGGACGTTTTCGAGTGGCCCGAGTCCCTCACGGATGAGATCCTGAAGGACTTCGGGATCGGCATCGAGACCCTGAAAGATGCCACCGATCCCGTGGGAATGGTCATCTCCGCAGGGATGGACCTGGACACGATCATCGACAGGATCGAGACCGACCGCATCCGCACCGACAAGCGGTGCGGGGAATAGAGGTCGACGACATTCCTCAGGGGATTGTTTCTTGAAGTATGCCGGCACAGATCGAAGGAGTGATACAGATGCAGAAGCAGATCATCGTGAGCGTCCTCAACAGAGGAGACGGAGATTTCGGCCCAGACTACGCCCTCATCACGACCTCTGGAGATGTCTGTCCTCTCCGGGAGAGGATGGATGTCACGAACGACCTCGCCGTCACCTGCTTCGGGGGGCTGGATGAAAGGAAGCCCGGATCGGGATCCCTCTTCACAACCGAGTGGTGGCTTCGGCACCTGCCACTGAATGTGAAGTGGCTGCGGTATGCTGCCCTGACAGATGAGGATGGTGACGAGTTGGATACGGACTGGATGGGAACGCTGCAGGAAGAGGGATGGGTGGCGATCGAGGGCTTCGAGCCGAGACTCGGTGGACTCGACAGGTATGGCAGTCATGACAACGAGTTCGTCTCGGTGGATGCCGAGACGGTGAGGATGTTCCCCACCGGCAACATGACGGTTGATGCCGTCGTGGACGGAACATCCAAGGCGTTCTTCACCGAGGAGTTCCCCATGACATCTCTGGTGGGAGCCGAATAGAGGTCGACGACATTCCTCAGGGGGCTGCTTTCCGAGGCAGGCCCCTGAGGACGAGCACGGAAGTGACACGATGGAACACCTCGACCTCACCTATTCCTGGAAGGGCCCGGAGGGCTGATGATGAAGACGGCAGAACAGATCATCCGAGCCGCACAGAAACTCGACATCGGCGAATACTTTCAGTCCATCATCGAAGAAGCGGTAGAGTCTGCCAAGGAGGATGGGGATGTCCCCTCGGATAGGGTCTTCAACGCCCTTGAATACGAGATCGAGTGCGCCCGCAAGGCGCAGGGAGTGTGCAGATGATGCCCAACTACGAGAAGAGACTTCTGGCGAGGAAGAAGGTGCTGGAGGATGATCCCGGCGAGGACGACCGAATCGAGGAGATCCTCGACGTCGGTCATCCGGACCGCAACATTCCGAAGCAGTACCTCGTCGTTGAATGGGTGTACAAGATCCTCGCCCATGATGCCTACACCGTAGAGACTCTGATGGAGGCCAAGACCGGAATTGCCGGCGGCGGCACCGGAGATTCCGAAGTGACGGACTTTTCCGTCCACGACCTCGACGACGAAGGCAAGGAGGTCGGGGAGGTCGTCGTCAACTTCGTGAGGACCTTCCGCTTCGTCAAGTGAGGTCGATGACATTCCTCAGGGGACTCTTCCCCGAGGCAGGCCCCTGAGGTGACACGATGAGAGACCTGACATTCAGAAGACGATTCTACCTCGATCCCGATGCCTGGGGTGACGAGATCTTCCGAGAGGATGCCGCCGAGAAACTGGCTGACGAGAACAACATCATCGGTGTCTGCTGGCAAGACGGCCTCCCGGAAATCGAGGTCGAGCCGGAGATGACATTTGCCGACGATGAGGAGCAGGAACCGAAGGGCCTCGTCTGGAACATCACGGCGATGGACGGTTCCTTCCTGGGCAATGAAGGCAGCCCGGAGATGGCCCTCGCCGTGGCGGAGAATCTCATGTGGGATCGTCACGACATCCCGCCGAACCTGAGGGGATGATTCGAGAGAGGTCGATGACATTCCTCAGAGTCCCATCCTCCGAACCAGACATTCGAGGTGACCAACATGAGAATCGAGACGGACTTGAGCATCGGAGTCATCGGCTTCTACAACAGCACGGGCTACCGGGTGTGCCGGGTGATCGATGGCAATGTCGTCGAGGACCTGTACACGGCGGGCAACTGTCCCATCGACTCGCAACAGACCGTTCCCCCTGACCGGGGCGTCGGGAAGGAGAAGCTGCGGACCTGGTGTGAGCGGGAGGCGAAGGAAGAGGCGGTCAAGCGGGGCACTCCCTTCTTCGGTGTCGAAGAGGAAGAGGACGACATTCTGGACTGAGAGGTCGATGACATTCCTCAGGGAATCCGATGTGAAGGGAAGAGAACATGAAAACGAGAGATGACAAGAACTTCGTGACATTCTGGTTCACTGCATGCAACACGATGCCCCCACTGAAATTGGCGATCTCCTCGATGGTGCAGGGAGCCATCATCCTCATCGCCGAGAAGATGAGGCTCCAGAACAGATTCGAAGGAGATCACTGTGACATGGATCTCGGGGTGAAGATTCCCCTGAGACGAGTGGAGGCGTTCGTCAGCGAGATGTCGAAGACCGGCATCCCCATCGCCCTCTGTGGGACCGTCGACTGTCCCACGGAGAGGGCTGCGACGAGGTTGAAGGGGATGGGATTCGAGTCCGAACTCATCGAGTGAGGTCGACGACATTCCTCAGGGGACTCCGACTCGAGGCAGGAAGACATGAAATACCTGAAACAGGTCAACAACATCCGAGTCCACATCGGATCCCGTGGGGAGGGCCAGTGTCGCCTCAAGGATGGCACGGTGCTGGAGGAGTTCCGCACCATAGAACAGGCCATCGTGTGGGCGACGAAGACCGAGGACTTCCTGAGGCGGACAAGATGACCGACCGACAGCAGACGATCTATGCCGGCCTCATCCGTCTCCACTCCCTCGCCAGGGGGCCGGGCCACCTCTTCTCCACCGACCGGATCGCCGAGGTGACGGGCATCCACCGGCGTTCCACCCACAACGACCTTCAGGTCCTCATCGGACTCGAGAGGGTCCGTGTCGTCAGGGGAGACGGGAAGAGATTCTACGGAGCGAGGGACTATCGCTGATGGGCAGGCTCGGCGGCGGAGAGATCAGGATGTCGGAGCGGGATGGTGGATTGTCCCCCGTCGATGAGGACAGCGACCACCTCGTCCTCCACTGCTGGAATGGTCCCGTGCCCATCCCTCCCGACCTCCGGTCCGATTTCGAGGCGGCTGCGGCGAGCAGGGAGAATGTCATCGTCATCGTCCCACCGGCGGAATCCATATGGGCCTTCCTCCTCTCCCTGCTCGGGAGAGGTCGATGACATTCCTCAGGGGTCGCTTCCACGTAACATATCATCGTCAGACGAGCCACACATCACATCCCAATGGAGGTCGCACCGTGACCAAGGAACGGTTCAAGCAGTGGCTACAGGACAGGTTCTACGAGAGGGCTACGGGGGATGAGTTCGACGCCGGGGACATCCATCGGGACATCGATTCCGGTGAGATCGATCTGCCGGATGGGGTCGAGATGGTCATGAATCACATCGGGCACGACATCATCTTCAAGCTGGAGGACGGGATGTTGCAGTCCAATTTCGAGACTGGGATGGAGGACGAGACCATCTGGTTCTTCTGCGAGTGTCGGGTCGAGAGCAACATGTGGGATTACACGGAGGACGAGTTGGACAGGGCCATCGATCACGCCCGGGCTGCAGTGAGGGACCTGGAGGGGCTGAAGGGGTAGATACCCGCCGGCGCTGACACGAGAGGTTGGGTCCCACTGAGGTCGACGGGATTCCTCAGAGTCCCCAGGCGTATAGCACACCGTTCCGCAGAATCAAACCCCCAAAGTAGATTCGGTAGATTCAACGGCAACTGTTCGGAACCCTCAGAGGTGACACGATGCCATTCGCAACGATCAGACTGATCCCCACATTCTCCCCCTCGGATTTCGAGGTTTTCAAGCGGGAGTTCGCCACCGATGGGGGTCTCCCCCTCCACTCGAAGGATGAGTTCGTCGAGGTCCTGAGCAGGATGCAGTGTCTCGGGCTCCCGATGGACGATGTGGAGATCGAGCTGGAGGCCGCTCCCGATGCCAAGGTCTGGGCCGAGATCCAGGAGGCCGAGGTGGACGAGGGCACGATGTGGCCCGGCAGATGGGGGAGACGAAAGATCGTCCAGATCAACAACCTCCAGGTGTGGCATTACCCCGAGAATCCTGAGCACAGGGAGTTCGTCGTCCTCCAGCCTCCCTCTCTGTCCACGAGTGGGAAGAGGCAGATGTGGGAGGAGTTCGCCACGGCAGAGGCGGCCAAGGAGTTCTGTCGGGAGACCACCGATTTTGTTCGTGGGCGTGGCGGAGCCAGATGAGGTCGATGACATTCCTCAGGGAGCCAGTCTCCGAACCAGACATTCGAGGTGAGACAACGATGCCAACGATCGATTTCGGGACGGACGCCAGCCTCCCATCCAAGGCGAAGGATTGGGCGTTCTACTGGGGGAGAGAGGTCCTCTGCGAGCAGGAGATGATCCACATGGGGTGGACGGACGAACACGTCCTCGACATCCTCACGAACATCGTCCATGATTTCATCGATGAGGCTGGCCCCGATGATAACCGAGAGGGGATGCTGGAGTGGTTGGACCTCGACCCCACGGGGCGCTCCGCCATCGTCAAGGATGTGATGAAGGTGTTGGCAAGGGGCGTCTATCTTCAGTCCAACATGCGCCCCCGCCTGACGATGAACGTCCGCCACTACCTCTCGATGATGTACGGATGGTGGCCGGAAGGGGTCGGGGGCGCACCCCTCACGGATCACTCGATGTTCGGTGATGGGGAGGAGATCGTCTGTCGGTGTTGTGAGCGTCGGATGGGACGACAGGAGGAGTTCCGAGTCATCATTTACGGAATGTTGACCGAGGAGGATCCCGTGTTCACCAAGGTCCCCATCTGCTGGTCTTGTCTCAAGGGAGGGAGGACCTGAGAGGTCGACGACATTCCTCAGAGGACCATCCCTCGAACCAGACATCCGAGGTGAATGATGAACGAGATCAAGATCTCTGGCAAGCAGTGGGTGTACCTGTCATCTGCGGCGAAGTTGCTCCACCTGTACTCCGGACCGGTCGTGTCCGATCTGGTGCGCTGGCTCGCAGAGGAGCGCAATGCGGCGGAGGACATCACCGTGACGGAATGGGTGTCGGGGTTCTGGTATGTCACCATCGTGGACTCGCTCGTCGAGATGTACCCTGACGACAATCTCCTCGGGTTCACCGTCTCTCTCGAAAGGGACACGATCCTCTGGGTGAACGACTGCGACACGAGCGACTGCCCCATCCACGGGAACTGCTTCGTGAGGAGTGACAGGTGGATTCGCAGGTTGCGGAAGCGATTCCCCGGCATCACATTCCAGAGGAAGGACCGGGCAGGACTGGTCCACGACTACCGATAGAGGTCGACGACATTCCTCAGGGGGACTGACCGCAAGGCAGGCTCCCGACGGAGACATTCGAGGAGGTCCAAAACAGATGGCGAACGCACTGAAGCGTGACATCGAAGCGGGAGAGGTCATCCTCATCTCCTGTGAGGGGATGAAGAAGGGGTTGAGCGAGTTCGAGTTGCTCCTGCGTCTCAACGACGACGGATTCGGGATGCGGGAGGCCCTCAGGGGGACGGCGATCTACGGTAAGTGGGTCGACGGATCGGAGCCTCAGGGAATCCGGCGGGAGGGCTATGACATCTTCTGCTCGTGTCGCTCCGAGACGTGGGGGTGTCCCTCCTGTGGGACGTTCTCGGAGATGTGGTTCAAGAACGCCGATGGCAAGGTCAAGCTCGGCGAGGTCGTCAAGGGGCAGGCGTGCGCCTGCGGCAGGGAGTTTGACGAGGGCTCCTGGACACAGAAGGGGTAGGTGCGAGTGTCGGGGTTTTGGGTGCAGGTTTCGCTGCCATCGGGTTCGAGGCTGGTGCCGCCACGCTTCCTGTCGCCATCCTGGTGGGTGCTGGTGGGGTTGTCGTAGCCATTGCCGCCGGCATGTTCACCAGTCTTTTCGTCTGCGCTGGTGTGGTGGTGTACGTGGCGCTGACGAGACCAGAACTCCTTTCAGACGCAGAGGATGTTCCCTCCGATTGAGGTCGACGACATTCCTCAGAGTCCCCGACCGCAAGGCAGGCGATCACGATGACATACCACATCCTGGTCGGCATCCGTCCCTTCTGCACGTCCTCGCCCGCCGAACGCAAGCTGGTGATGGACCTCTGTGACGAACGGGGCAAGCACTACCCCACCTGCTCCACCTGCTCGCTCCAAGAGGCGAAGGAGAATACTCGGGGAGGCCACCATCGTTGACGGGGAGTGCCCCGAGGACACCCGGGTGAGATCACTCAGCGAAGAGGGAATCGAGGCGGCACTATGACCGAGAAGATCAGGAAGCCAACACACAGGACCGGGATCGTGCAGTTGAGGGCCATAGTCGCCGATGTGGCGGGCGAGACGGGAATCTCGATGACGATCCTGAATGACCCGATCAGTCCGGTGCAGATCGTGAGCGGCACCACGAGGATCACTCACCCGGGGACACCCACCGAGGTGGTCAAGGACCTGATGAGCTGGCACAGGTGCTGGCGCTTCCTCAGGGACCATCCAGAGCATCGTCATCTGGATTGAGGTCGACGGGATTCCTCAGAGTCCCCAACCCCGAGGCAGTCCAGTGAGGTGACATGATGGCAACGATGAGTCAGCTCAGGTTGGTGGCATACGAATGGCACGGCGGTGGAGGCAGTTCTCTCTACCAGTTCGCCTCCACCGGGGGCAAGGTCCACTCCGAGGAGCACCGGGCGAACCTCGTCTCGGAGATCGAGGGCGACATCCGGTACTGCGGCACCGCCCCCTCCGTGGAGGACAACGGCATCGACGGCCCTGTCGAGGAGGCCCGTCTGACCCGCCTGCTGGCGCACGTCCAGCAGGCAGAGATCGGCGTCGAGATCGAGGACCCCAAGGACAATTTCGAGTGAGGTGTCGACATGCGCAAGGTCTACATGAAGGTCAACATCCAGGCGAACATCGTCGTGAACGCCAACGACGATGTGACCACCCAGGAGATCGAGGATGGGCTCCGCCTGACGCTCGAAACAGAGGGGGCGGATCTCGAAGACACATCCGTCGACTGGATCGAACTGGATGTGACCGATTCCAAGTGAGGAGTGAGAATGATGCCATTCGTGGTGTTCGTGGCGTACTGTGATGGTGACAACGACCTGCAGACGTTCGCTCGGGTGTACAAGAAGTACGACGGTCTCCCGACGGAAGATGTCTTCCGAGCGGCCAAGGGACTCGGGAAAGACGATGATGTCTCATACGAGGACCTGTCGCAGTGGGAGGATTCCCTGTGCCAGACATACACCTCCCACGTCTTCGAGATTCCCGACGGAGAGATCTTAGAGGAGATCCCGGGCAGCGGCTGGCCCAACGTCTTCCCCGCCTGAGGTCGACGCCGTTCCTCAGGATCCCGCTCTCCGAACCACATCAATGTCGGACAATACAGAAGAGAAGAAAGGACCGACTCGGCATGTGCGCACAGCCCAAGGAAGTCAAGATCGTGACGTTGGAAGGTGACACCATCGAGGAGATCGAGGCCAAGGCCACCGCCGTCGTCAACATGGGCGGGACCGTCATCGGCGGAGCTGGGGCCGTCTCCATCTGTGGGGACATCGTCCCGGCTCTCGTCATCATCCGCAGGACCGTCGATACCATCCTCTGCTTCGTGCCAGATAAGATCGATGAGGACTCGCTCGACGAGGACATCTAGCCGCACCCCCAGCGAGGAGGGGGTGCTGGACACCCGCCTTCTCGCATCTGGCGAGGAGAGGCCGCCATCTCCCGGCCCTCCTCGCCCACCATCCTCTCCGAGAGGTCGATGGCAAACCTCAGAGTCCCCTCCCCAGAAGCACTCCTCCGAGGTGAGACGATGTATCCAACACTGATCCAATTCGAGCACAGGGGACAGACCCTCCTGAGCGTGCGAGGCAAGAACGTGTCCTACATCTCCATCACCCCGGAGGAACAGGGGAAGACCCTGGCTCATGCCCTCGGATGCCCCCTCCTCCTGCGGCATGGAGACCTCTCCGAACTCA
>Ga0315294_10003603_pt1 | contig 16884 bp, 10 predicted proteins | sample YL17G13_40_MG_FD_203626 | JGI IMG/M metagenome (GOLD analysis project Ga0315294, IMG submission 203626) | Sediment microbial communities from Yellowstone Lake, YNP, Wyoming, USA - YL17G13_40 | ecosystem: Environmental > Aquatic > Freshwater > Lake > Sediment | place: USA: Wyoming | collected... | reverse complement strand
CCACCGCCACTTCTGTATCCCGTTACATAAACATAGCCAGAATTAGTTATTGCCATATCCATAAGATAATCGTAGCCATTCGTAGGACCATTATATCGTGCTACCCACAGTTCTTTACCATCTGTATCATATTTTAATGTGGCATAATCACATTCACTTCCAATACCATAGCTACTTCCTGCCACGTAAACATTGCCTATGCTATCTACAACAATAACTTTAGGAATGTCCCAATCATTTGCAGTACCATTATAACGGGCAGACCATAATTGACTGCCATTAGGATCGTATTTTATAATAACATAGTCGCTTGTAGCGACAGTTTCTAAATAACTTACGCCGGTCACATAAACATTTCCAAAGCTATCAACCGCAATTGCTGAAGATTGATCCGAGCGACTGCCTGGTTCACTATAAATCGCTACCCATTGCTGTTCCGGTGGCTGCTCAGCCCGACCGGCACAGGTAACAGCACAAAGACATAAAATGCCGAGAAAGGGTTTTCTCACTACCAACCTCTGTAAGATTCTATGATTCAGGTAGTTACAAAAACATGCGACCTATAGAGATTTTACTACTTCCTTGGTCGTAATTCAAGGTAAAAGTCGGCTAAATTGGCGGTTCGCCTTTTTTTGAACGAATCGCCAATAGAGCGGTTAGTTCAGATGTGTAAGATGAAACAAGTCGAAGATGATAGAAAGTTTTTGCCGGTAATTGAGATGAATGGCATAAAGTGCCTTATCGATATAAAGAAAAGGGAGTTAGCGGCTTGATTGGTGATGAGGATGCAGATTGAGCAGAACATCATAATATCGAGGGACTGGTTTATTGTGCATAAAGGCCGAACAAGGTGTATACAGCACATTAATAGTAAGGCCGAACGTTAAAAGCAGTGAGGAGCAATAAAATTAGAGTTTTTTGAAAAAAGGACTTGTTTTTTTAATCAAAAATGAGTATTCTCTTACAACCTTTGTAAAAAAGTGCATAGTTTTTTGCAGAATTTTCCATTTTTTTAAGGCCCGGAAGGGCGTGCAGGAGAAATAGCCGTGAAAACAGAGTTGCTGGAAGCTGTTGAAGATAAGAGTCTTAGGGAAAAAACGCCACACTTCGAGGTGGGCGATACGGTCGATGTTCATTACAAAATCAAAGAGGGCGACAAAGAACGTATCCAGGTCTTTACCGGCACGGTAATTGCCCGCAGAGGCCGGCGCATAAATGAAAATTTTACGGTCCGGCGAATCGTCGACAACGAGGGCGTGGAAAGAATTTTTCCGCTAAATTCGCCGAACGTTGTGAACGTTCTGCCTATCCAGAGCGGCAGAAAAAGGCGTGCGAAGCTGTATTACCTCCGCGAACGAACCGGCAAATCGGTCAAACTGGCCCAGCGGCACAGCGAACATACCGTTGCCAAATAACTCAATTGACCGATTCTTTTTTTAGACACGGATTAACACGGATTTACACTGAAGATAATCCCGATAAAATCGGGACTGGATTCCTGCTTGGCGCAGGAATGACAAATTACGTTATCCCCTTTTAACTAAAGCAGTTATATCAACTGTTTTTCCCAAAAACAGTCAGTTTGAGTAAATAAGTAAAATCGGACGGGGAGCAAATTGTTTGGCTTAGTGCTGAACCGAAAGAAACTGCTGGCTGACGGCAAACTGCTCGGCAGATGGGGTGAGAGGCGCTGCGAAATCTTCCTTAAAAAACAAGGCTTCAGGAGGCTGGCGAATAATTACACCTGCAAGGCGGGGGAAATCGATTTGATTATGGTCGACGGCAGCGGGGCCATTGTTTTTGTCGAGGTAAAGACCAGAGCTAAGGAGGATTTTGAGGCGGTGGAGTCGGTCATCACGCAGACCAAAAAGGACAAGCTGACCCGCGTGGCACGTTATTTTATGGCGGCGAATGAGATAGCGAATCGGCCTTGCCGGTTCGATATTGTTACGATAATTCTCGGTCAGGCCGGCCCGGTTCAGATAAGGCACTACAAGAACGCCTTCATACCTTAAAGTAGACCCAAGACCCCAGACTCCAGACCAAAGTCAAAATACAGAAGGTCGCCGTGGCCTACTCCGCCGACCCGTCCTTCGCAATTGCCTTGCTACGGAGGGCAGGAGCGGCTACGAAGGCCAGGCCGGCGACCGCTAAACGTAAAGACTATTCACGTTGCGGAAAGAACAAATTTTGCCCATTTTGGTAAAATTTTTCTAAAAAAGCGTCTGCACGGCCTGTATTGGTGTTGCGATAATTATCGGGCCAAAAAACAGAAAGAAAACGAACAATTCACTGTTTTGAGGGGTATAAAAAGGAGTAAAACTTCAGCAGACAGAAACCTTTGAATGGCCCCGCAAATGCGAATAGAGTTGTAACTGTTGTGCGGAATTGTAGTTGCAGCAAAAGAAAAGGGAATTTCTGCCGCTGTTTTTTGTCCTTCCGCATAGGGATTTTCAGGCCTGCAATCTGCCTTGAGGCTGCTGTGGCGAAAAAGAGTTAATATCTTTGTAATATTGACCTTACAGCAATTTAAAACTTAAGCAAACAGGAGGTTAAACCGATAATTCTATCGTGTCTGATTATACGGTCGCTTTCTATGCAGATTTTACAGCCTGTGATTTTACGGATGCACGTGATGATTTTACGAAAATTCGATAGTGCGATGCGAATACGGTTGATAATCGTAATACTTGTTTTGTCCGCATTAACTGTTTATTCAGCAGGGTGTAACAACAAGTTCTGGGACCCGACACAGGTAGGGCGATTTCGTCCAGTGCCGGCGGTGAATGTGATACTGGACTCGCTGGGCGTGGCGGATGAGACTCCTTCAGCGTGGGAGGGTGCGGAGGAACCCCGGCCGGCAGACATTATAGCTCAGGAGACCGACTATGTGTTCGGGTCGGGCGACGTTGTAAGAATATCCATATTTGAGCTGCTTCAGGAAGAAACTCCATACATAAGCGATTATGTTGTTACAGAGACGGGCAAAATATCTATTCCTGAGGTCGGAGTAGTGGATGCAATGGGTCTGACCGAATCACAACTTGAGGAGGAGATAAGACGGATTCTCTCGCCCACTTTATTAAAGACACCATCGGTTACTGTAACCCTGCTTGAATCGCAGCAGAGGACGTTTTCCATATTAGGCAATGGGGTGCCTGGGCCGGGCAGATATGCTATTCCACGATACGATTTCCGGCTGACGGATGCCCTTGCCACTGCAAGGGTGGCGACCCAGTTTAATGTGAGCTATATCTATGTTTCTCGCACTTTAACCGGCAAGGAGGTGATGGGCGCCGAGGTGGAAGCCGCTCCGCAAAAAGAAGCCAAGCCACTGATTGAGCCGGGCAGGGAGATGATGGAGATAATAGCGCCGAGGGCGCAGAAACGTGGGGCGGATAGTGAATTGATTATCACATCGGCAGAAATGGCGACAGATGATGAACTTACGGATGCGGCTTCGCCCGAAGGTTTCGAACTGCCGAAAAGAGTAGACAAGCAGGTAAAAACCGTTGTTGAGAAGGTATTAGCGGAGCCGGCTAAACCTATTGCGCAGGAGGTAAACAGCGTTGCTGTGGAGAGCGGTGCGGGGCGCATTGAGTGGGTTTTTCAGGAGGGTAAGTGGGTGCCTGTTCAGGTAGGTGCGCCGGCTGCTGCCAGACGTGCGCCGGAAGCAAAGGCTGAAGAGAAAACAACGGAGGTTAGCGGTGGAAGGCCGCCGGAAGAGAGGCTGCCGGAATCATTGAAATGGGAGCAAATAGGGACAGGCGGAACGCAGGCGCGTGTCATAAAGATACCTTCGGACAAACTTGCGGGTGGGGACCCGCGGTATAACGTTGTGATAAAGCCCGGCGACAGCATACAGGTGCCGCTGGACGTTATCGGCGAATACTATATTATGGGTAACGTCAACACGCAGGGATTTATAGATATGACGGGCAGGCCGATGACCTTGAAGATGGCGATAGCGGCGGCAGGAGGTTTGGGGCCTCTGGCGTGGCCGAAGAAGTGCGAGGTGATAAGGAGGGTCAGTAAAAAACGAGAAGAAATAGTGATGGTGGATTTGGATAAAATCGCCGGCGGCGAGCAGCCGGACTTTTTTATCAAGCCGAACGATTTGATAAATGTTGGGACGCACTCGACGGCGAGATGGCGTGCGGTGTTGCGAAATGCGTTCCGGGCAACTTACGGCTTCGGGTTTATCTACGACCGTAACTTTGCAGACCGTGATTTCGGCACAAGCAGACCGCTGCCTAATTGGTTCTAAAATATCAGCGATGGCCCGCCTTTCACAGAAATTTACAGACCCTGCGGAGGAAGAAAAGTTGAATATGACGGAAAATATTGCTTCTGCTGAAATGCAAAGACAAGGCCCGGATGCGGCCCCGGCCCGAAAAAAGTGGAGGGAAGTGGGGGTACACAATTACATCAAGATTCTGATAGTGGCAGGGTTATTTATTTATCTGTTCGGCGGAGAAATCAGAGGTATGGTCGACAGATGGTGTACCGACAGCAACTGGTCTCACGGTTTTTTAATCCCGTTTTTCAGCCTGTATTTTATAAACCAGCGCAAAGATGAAATTTTGAATCTTAAAACCAGGCCGAATTATATCGGGTTGTTTTTGCTGATTTGCGGGATTGTATTTTATCCCTTTAACATAGTTTATTTTCGATTCGGTTACCTGCAACCAATAGGGATGATAGGGACACTTGGTGCGGTAGTTCTGTTTCTTGGCGGCTGGAGGCTGATAAAGTATACGTGGCTGCCGATAGGATTTCTGGTGTTTGCGGTGCCGCTGCCGGACAGGTTATATGTTAATGTTACTATGCCGATGAGGTATCTTTCAGCGAAGGTGGCTGCTGTTTTTTTGAGTCTGGTTAAAGACCTCGAGGCGACGGCCCAGGGAGCGATAATAGACGTAATCTACAAGGGCCAGCGTCTTGAGCCATCGCTTGACGTGGCAGAGACGTGCAGCGGGATGCGGCTGCTGATGGCATTTCTCGCACTGGGAGTGGCAATGGCGTATCTGCATTACAGGCCGAGGTGGCAGCGAGCCGTACTGCTGGGTAGCACGATACCCATAGCAATATTGTGCAACATACTGCGTGTTACGATTACAGGATTTATCTATATTCTTATAAGCCCCATATATGCTCAGGGTATTTATCACGACCTTTTGGGACTGATGATGCTGCTGCCTGCCTTTGGTTTATATTATGCGCTGGCGTGGTTTATGGAGAACCTTTTTGTCAGCGAAGCCAGGTCGGCAGAAGAAGATATTGTATACAGTCGCAGGCCTTGATGGTGCGAAGAAAGTTACAGATGCGGGAAACGACAAAGACATATATACAGCCGGCTTTTTTGATATGTGCGGCGGTACTTGCGGCAGCAGGGGTCGGTATGCCGGCAGTTATAAAAAGCTTCGGGGTGCATCTGAAAAAAGAGCCGGCGCCATTAAAAAAATCTTTAGAACTTTTGGATGAAAAGGGGTTAGTTAATTATAAGGTAATATCAAAAGAGAAAATCGATAACGAGAATGTTGTCAAGAGCCTTGGCACCGAAGATTATATTCAGTGGAACCTGGAGGATTCGGAAGCGGCTTCCGAAAGCGCCAGTCGGTATTGCATGTTATTTATTACTTATTATAAACTTCCAGACAGGGTGCCTCACGTGCCTGAGGAATGTTATGCCGGCGGCGGTTATCAGAGACTAACCTCTGAAGACATAACCTTTCAGGTGGGCGAAAAAGAGATTTCGTGCAAGTATCTTGTCTTCGGCGGTTCAAATGGCAACAGCGGACAGGGCGGTGTAAAATTTCCGGTTTTATACTTTTTTAATGTCAACGGTACTTATGCTACCGGCAGAGAAGACGCCCGCATAGCTTTGGGCAAGAACATTTTCAGCAAGCGGGTGTATTTCTGCAAAGTGGAATGGAAATTTTTCAATGACAAATTCGGCACGGTGATTTACCCGGACAAAGAGGAAGCGGTTAAAGCCAGCCAGAAATTTATGGGTGTGATTTTACCCATTTTGGAAAAAGAGCATTGGCCTATAAATGGCAGATAACACATAAAGGACAATTTTCTCCAAATAGCGTCGGAAGGTAAGGTTAAGTATTATGGCAAAGAAAAGGTTGAATAGAAAGGTCGCGCTTATCGGCTCGATGGTTTTTGTGCTTTTGGGTCTTGTTGTCATAGGGGTAATTCTGCGTTTGATGCGAGACCCGGAAAAATTTATCAGGGATGGCGATGCAGCGTTAAAGGCGGCCGGCGAGGCAAAGGATGAGAAAACAAAAACGGAGATGTATGACAAGGCTGAACGGAATTATGGCAAGGCCCGGGGGCTGGCCAAGACCGATTCGCTGAGAGTGGAAATACTATTCAAGCTCGCAGACCTGTATCTTAAAATTGACAAGTGGCGAAATGTCCTTGGATGCTGGAACAACATAGTGCAATTAGAGCCGGCCAATGCCAAAGCCCGGCTGGGACGTCTGCAGTATGTTTATGTTGTCGCTGACGGCGGCGGTGGACGGCTCTGGCAGGAAGTCGAATCGCAGGTTGCTGATTTTGTAAAAGTAGCGGACGCCAACCTGCTTTCGCAAGACGTTGCGAAACTGGAATCCTTTGAGGTGCAGAAAAAGCCGGAAGCTGAGAAAATAGGGACATATTTATATCTGCTCAAAGGCAGAGCCACTCTGGAGACGGTAAAGATGGGGGCGGTAACGGAAAAAGAGGAATCGCTCAATGCTGCGGTCGGCGATTTGGAAAAGGCGAGGGAACTTGAACCGAACAACATAAATGCTTATTGGTATCTGGCTCAGGCGGTTATTGAAAAGGGGGAAATAGCCGCTTCGAGCGGAAATTTCGAAGAAAGGGTCAAAGCTTCAGAACGGGCGAAAGAGCTTTTAGAAAAAGCTGTCAAAGTCGCAGATTCTGCTGTGCAGGCACATATCAATCTTTTAACTATGAAGCCTTTATTTGCCCAGATGAGCAGCAGAGAACAACTTCAGTCCCTGGAGCCGGATTATTTGGAACTTGTCAAAAGATTCAGTTCAAGCGCTGATGCGTTTTCAGCGATGGCAGGGTTCTATATCAGGCTGGGACCGAAAAATCTTGACAAGGCTTTGGATGCGGTTGAAAAGGCCGTATCACTGGATGATAAAAATGTGGCCTATGCTATGAACGCCGCTGAGCTGCATTACCGTAAATTTTCCATTTATGGGAAGGAACCGGATTTCGAGAAGGCGGTAGAAATAGCCGGCAACGTTCTTACTTTACCTGACGCACAGGATGCGCCCGGGCCTCGGCAGATGTCAAACAAAATGAACCGGATATGGTTGTATGATTTTCTTGCCAGATGTTATAGCGAAAGGCTGCTGGAGGCACAGCATGCCGGGAAGGAAGCGGGGGCTGAAGGCCCAAAACGGCTGTCGGAGATGGAGACAGCGGTACACCAGCTTGAGCAACTCATCGGGGCCGGCGAAGACCCTCGCATTGTCAAATGGAAAGGGATGCTCGAGCTTGTAAAAGGGGACAAAACCGTTGCTACCAAGAGGCTTTATGAAGCTTACGAGCAAACCAAGGCTGCGGGAAGAAGAGATGCGAGGCTTTCTTATACTCTGGCGGGACTTTTTGAGAACACAACCGAACTGGGAGCGGTCAATGAGTTTCTTGCAAGCGCTCTTGGCGCCGGCGAGAGGGGCGCTGCCGACAAGATTGATGCGAGCAAGCCGGAAGCCATTCTCGATTATGCTGATTTGTTACTGAGGATGAGGGCTTATGAAAGTGCACTGAATACGACTAAATTTTTTGAAAATGAATACTGGAGCAATAAAAGAAGTCAGATACTGCGCATAAGGGCCAATATCGGAGCAAGTCAATTCGATGAGACCGAGAAAGAAATAGCTGAGCTAAAAGCTGATGAGATAGAGACGGCTAAACTTCAGTTGGAGCTTGTGCAGGCCAGAATCAGGCAGATTCAGAGAGCCATAGAGCGAAAAAAGATGGACAGTTCCCTTGGGGTTCTTTCGAGACCTTCGGTTCGTGCAGGAAAAGAGGAAGGAAAACTCGAAGCGGCAGATGAGCTGATGTCGGCCGAACTGAAAGGCTATAAGGATTCACTGGCATCGCTTACGGGTAAACTGCTCAAAGCAGAGCCGAACTCTGTGCGTGATTTTACCGTTGCAGCCGTCTGCGAGAATTACGTAACGGAGGGCAAAATAAAAGATGCGGAGGGCCTGGTTTCTCTTTATCTGGAATATTCGCCGGACAGCACGACAGGGTTATTTTATAAGCGGATACTTGCTGAGCCTGAGCCGGGCAAAATCTCCGAGCAAAGACGCAGGGAATTAGAAAAGGATGTTTTGTCGGGTATTTCCGACCCTGTCCGGCGGGCTATGAGTCTTGGTATGTTTTATCAGAGGAACAATGAGCCGAACGAGGCTATTTCGGAACTTAAGAAGGTTCTTGAGCTTTGCAAGGACAGTAAAGAAGAGAAAATGAGGGGGTTGGAGCGTACTGCTGCAAGCAATCTTTTTGATACGGCGGTTGTGAAGAAGGACTGGGGCCTAGCAGGACAGGTTGCGGAGGCCGCAAAGCAGAAAAATTTTGATGACTGTGAGGGCAAATTTTTTGCCGCACGTCTTGCTGCGGCGAGGGAGCAGTATAAAGATGCGATATCACTGCTCGATGAGTGCCTGAAGCAAAAGCCGGTATTTTCCTACGCTCTTGTGCTTAGAGGCGCCGTGAATGCTGCTCTTGGCGATGAGAGTGCTTCTATAGAAGACATACAAAAGGCAGCGGCATTTAACCCTCTTGACGGGGACATTGCGAAAAGGCTGATGAGAGCGTTATACCGGCGCAATCTAAAGCTGGGTCAGAACGTATCTTCGGAGCAATTGGTCGAGGCAAAAACCGCCTTGAACAAGGCGCTGGCGCTAAACCCGAGTGATTTGGAGTTACTCGGTTTTTATGCGGACAATATAGTTTCTACAGAACCGTTAAGGGCGTTGGCGATTCGCCAGGATTTACAGAAGGTTAATCCGAACGTGGATAATGCTTTGATGCTGGGCCGGCTGGCGGCCGGACTGGCTATCGGAGAAACGGATGCTGAACGCAAAGGCGCTCTTTTTGCCATTGCAGAATCTGCTCTCGAACAGGCAAGGAAAATAAGTCCGCAAAACGAAACAGTGCTTTCATTATACGCAGAATACTACCGGCTCAGGGGACAGAATGAGAAGGCCGAGCAATTGCTCGAACAATCGCAGGACAAAGGAGCAATGTGGGGCTATTATTTCAGGGGCGGTCATCTTGAAAAGGCCAAGGAGATTCTCGAAGGGATGTATCGTGAAAACCCGAAAGACAGCAACACTGTCAGAGGACTGTTGCTTGTTGCAGAGAGAACCAGCGATACGGAAGGAGCAAAAAAATATTCTGATGAGATTGTGTTGCTTGAGGATGATGTGGAAAACAATCTTCTTCAGGTTCAAACTCTTCTCAGAACCGGCCTGCTGAGAGAGGCCCAATACAAGCTGCAAAGCATGAAGGAGAAGTACCCGAAAGAGCCGAGGACGTTGCTGCTCGAGGCTTTGGTGATGATGAAGCTGGGCCAGTTGAAAAAGGCTATGGAACTGACAAATCAAAATCTTGAAACTAATCAGAGTAATGCGATGGCGTGGCGTCTGAGAGGTGAGATAAACATCCTTATGGCAGATTATGAGCAGGCAATCATCGACCTGAAAAAAAGCAAATCGCTCACGGATGAACCTGTAACCCGCCTTTCTTTGGCAAAAGCATATATCCGGGCGAAACAGGATGAGAATGCCATAACAGAGCTTAAGACCACAATCGACCTTCCGGAGGCTCCTGCGGAAGCCCGGATGCTGCTCGGACAGATATATCTTCGGCTCGGCAGAAAGGGAGAACTGAAAAAACTTTATGACCAGACCCTCAAACAATTTCCCGAGAGCGCCTTCTGGTGCAGCAGGGCGGCTGCATTTGCTATGAATGAAGGTGACATCGGCAGGGCTGAAGAACTGTATAAACAGGCGCTGCAGAAAACCCAGAAGGGCGACGAGAACGGTGCGGCGGCGATAGACGGGTATCTGCAGGTTCTTATAGCGGCAGGAAAACCGGACAAGGTATTTGAAGAAGGCGGAAAATATGTCGACGGGGATTTTGCGCCGGTGGTTCTTGTCAGGATGGCGGAGGGGAAACTAAAGCTGGGTGACAAGGAAAGCGCTGCGCAATACGAACGGAAAGCCCTTGAGAAGATGCTTGCGGCCAGAAGCAGGGGCTTTGATTCGGATGTTTTGCAAAGGCTGTCTGCGATGTTTGGGGCCGACGATGTAACCAAAAATTGCAAAGAGCTGCTCGAAGCCAATCCTAACTCAATTTCCGCTAATTTTGCGATGTTTAACCTGATGAAGGTTAACGGCGAATATAATAAGTCGCTTGGCTACATTGATAAATGTCTGGAACTTGCCGGTGCTGATGGCAATAATACGGTTGATTATTCGGTCCAAAAGGCTATGGCGCTACAATCAGCCTACCTCAAAACATCCGATAATAATTATCTTAAGAGGGCGATTACGGAATATGAAAGTCTCCTGGCTAAAATGCCGAATAATGCCAGTGTACTCAACAATCTGGCCTATATACTTGCTGAGAATAATGAAAGATTGGCTGATGCGATGGAATATGCAAAACGGGCTCACGAGGCCAATCCAAATAACCCTGACCTTATGGATACTTATGCGTATGTTCTGTTTAAGAACGGCAAGTATTCCGAGGCGGCAACTTTGCTTCAATCTGCCCTGCAGCAGTATGAGGCTCAACAGGCGGTCATAACACCGGATGTGTATGAGCATTTGGGAATGGTAAAAGAAAAACTCGGTGCCAAAGATGAGGCTGCTGCCGCTTATAAGCAGGCACTGGAGGTCGGGAAAGATACGCTGTCAGAAAAGGCTAAAGAGCGAATTCAGGCTTCGGTTGAGCGTGTTTCGCAACAGGAGAAAGCAGCGGAGAAATGACAGAGAAATTATACAGCCTTGATTTTATACGATTTGTTTACATAAGCGGGACTTGTTAGGATTAAGATGGCTGAACAGGCCCAAATGGTTAGAGAAAGAATGCCGGGGGCGCCCATACCTCGCCTTGTCGGGGCTACTGCAACAATAGAACTGACGCCAAAAGAGGTTATTGGAATATTACGGCGGCATATATTGCTGATAGTTGTCTTGACGATAATAGGTTTCGTGGCCGGGGGAGCGAGCTGGTATCTTTTGCTCCGATATGCACCCAAGTATACTGCACAAACATATATCAGAGTACTGCCGCCGGGCGAACAGGACCCTATGCAGATTACCGGGGCTCAAGTTGCAAAGGATATTCAATACTCTGCACGCGTGTCTGTTTCGGAACGTTTGCAGCAGCAATCCACATTTCAGGAATTGATTAACAGGGAGAAGGTTCAGGCGACCAATTGGTTTAAACAATTCGGGGAGATAAAAGACAAACGAATTGCTAAAGCCGTTAAAGATTTGAAAAAAAATCTCGGAGCCTACGCTCAAAGAGACTCTGATACTGTTGTTTTGTCGATGACCTGCGGTAGTAAGAAAGAGGCTGCTGATATAGTCAACGAATTTGCTGATTTGTTCGTCGATTCCCAAAGCTCCTCAAAAAAATCTGAAGTGGCTGAAAAACTTGTGAGCATGGAATCTCGCAGGAAAAGCGTTCTTCAGGAACTTAACGTCTCTTTGATCTCCCTCGACCAAATTCGTGCCAGATTCGGTATCATCGACCTCGAAGAGCGTGCTTTCCAAGACACCATCACAAGGAAACTTGAAGCTTTCGAACTTGAACAGGAAGTTATGTTTCAAGACATCAAAGAAGTTGAGACCAATATTGAGGCACTCAAAAGGCAAGCAACCGGGCCTATTAATGAGCAAATCGAACATCAGATTGAGACAGACCCTGTTATGGTTATGCTCGCTCAGCAGATTGCTTTGGAAGAGTCTAGTCTTGCTGCCAGACTTACAAAGTTCGGCGAAAATCACAGGGTTGTTAAACAAACTGAGGAACTTATAAATGAAATCAAGGCCAGAAGGCAGACTAGAAAATCCGACATTGCCGAACAAACCCGTCAGGCTAATCTGAAAAATGCCCAGGACCAGTTGATAGTTTTACTCAGCAGACTCGAAGAACTCAACAGAAGAAGAGAGATATCGATAGCAAGAAAAAAAGACCTCGACGAGGCAAGGGTGCTATATCAGCAGGGTGTAACCCAACGAGATGAAAGAAGACAAATGCTCGATTCAATAAATGCCCAAATCGAAAAACTCAGAATGATGAAGGAAGACCCCGAAACGCCCAAGGTGCAGTGGCTCGGTCCTGCACCGGAACCGCTGGAGGTTAGTTCACCCAGATGGCAAGTTTATTTTCCAGGCGGGACTTTTTTGGGTTTTATGCTCGGGATAGGACTTGCGTTTCTTATTGAACTGCTGAACGACCTTGTGCGAACGCCGAAAGATGTCAGCAAGTATCTGCGTATTCCGCTTCTGGGAATCGTTCCAGACGCTCAGGAGGAGGATTTGGCTGAGGATGTCGAACTTTGCCACATTGTTCGTCAGGCGCCTTATTCCATTATAAGTGAGTCTTACAGGCGCTTCCGCACCAATTTGAAATTGTCCGGCGAAGCCTCTTCCTCAAAGGTTTTTCTTATCACCAGCGGTATGGCCGGCGAAGGAAAAACCACAGTTGCCGTCAATATTGCGGATATTTTTGTCGCTGAAAATAAAAAGGTGCTTTTAATAGATACAAATTTCAGGCGGCCTTCTTTGCATAAGATATTTCCAAAACCGGCAGTTGAGAATGGGACGGGTGAGGAATCTGAATTTGGACTAAGCACACTTCTTAACGGCTTGTGCGGCTATCAGGAAGTCATAAGGCCAACCGGCATACAGGGATTGGATATAATTGATGCCGGGCCGCTGCCCTCTAACCCTGCGGAACTGCTCGGCGGCGAGCAGATGGAGCAATTGCTGCGGCGTCAGAGCAAAAACTACGATTATGTTGCGGTTGACAGCCCGCCGATTTTGCTGGTAAGCGAAACCAAAATGTTAGCCAGGCTTGTTGACAGCACGATTTTAGTCTTTAACGCCAATACTACGCGAAGAGGCGCCGCCCTTAGAACAATCCGTGAGTTGAGGGATGTCGATGCCAAGATAGTCGGTTGTGTCCTTCTTGCGGTAAAAGCTATGAAGGGCGGATATTTCCACGAGCAGTTCAAATCGTATCAGGAGTACCAGAAGTTGCTGGTTGCCAATGCGGTTTAAGGCCCGCCTTGAGCGCCTGTGGTGAGCGAAGTCGAACTATGTCGAAAGGATTTTTTGCGATGGAAAAATTTTTGGTAACCGGCGGAGCCGGCTTCATAGGGTCAAATATCTGCAAAAGACTTGTTTCCCAAAGCTGCTTTGTAAGAGTCATTGACAATCTGCTTACAGGCAAAAAGAGCAACCTGGCAGATGTTATGAGCAAAATCGAATTTGTGGAAGCCGATATGGGCGATGAGCGAACAGCCCGCAAGGCTATGCAAGGAATTGAGGTTGTTTTGCATCAGGGGGCATTGCCGTCGGTGCCGCGAAGCGTCGATGACCCTGCTGCCACGAATAAGCATTGCATCGATGCGACCCTTACTCTTCTTTTGGTGGCCCGCGATGCCGGTGTGAAACGTTTTGTATATGCCGCCAGTTCAGCAGCTTATGGCGACACGCCGACTTTGCCAAAGGTTGAAACAATGCCGGTTACTCCTCTTTCGCCTTATGCGGTTGCCAAACTTGCAGGTGAATATTATTGCTCTGTTTTTTATAAGGTTTTCGGTCTTGAAACTATCTCGCTGCGCTACTTCAACGTTTTTGGGCCTAACCAGGACCCCACGAGCCAGTATGCTGCTGCGATACCTGCCTTTGTAACTGCGATATTAAAAGAGGAAAGCCCGACCGTTTTCGGGGATGGCGAGCAAAGCCGGGATTTCACGTATATCGACAACGTTGTCGAGGCCAATCTGCTTGCCGCAAGGGCCAAACATACTGCGGGCGAGGTTGTAAATATTGCCTGCGGCGAGGCTGTAACTGTCAACGAGATTATCGGTATGATTAACAGGATTGTCGGCAAAAACGTCAGGCCGATATACGCCCCGCCGAGACCGGGCGATGTAAAACACTCCCTTGCGGATATAACCCTTGCCAAAAAGCTAATTGGCTATAAGCCGACAGTGTCGTTCGGCGATGGGCTGAAAATAGCGATTAGCTGGTACCGCGAAAACCTTCTTTAGGCGGGGAACAAATAACTAAAGCTGTTTTTTCAGTTCTTCGGCTTTTTGAATCAAGGTTTCCCGTGCCGGCTGCTGCTTCTGTTCAAGTTTGAATGTCCAATCATAAGAGTCGACTGTTCTTTTTGGATTTACGAACTGTGCGAAGAAATCGAGCGGGAAATAATCATACCACGGTCTCTTCAATTTCCTGTGAGTATTGAGGGTTTCAAAGCCGTCTTTGTTTATTCTGACGGAGTAATCGCCATACCAGTTAAACGGCACGGTAACAGGGGATTGGCCGATTTCCTCATCGTTTAATACAACCATAGCGCCCTGTGGCTCGGTGTTAATGGTAAGCCTGCGTTCGACACAGCCGGATACAAGCAGGGTCAGGATTAAAGAGGCTGAAAGCAAAATAAATGAGGTTTTTTTCCGCATAATCTATTTCCTTAAAATGTTCAGCGGTAACATTATAGAGAAAAAATGGGAATGGCGAAAGACTCATAAAAATTTTTTAATTTTGTTGATTTTTGCCGGCGAGGGGTTATTATGGGGGGCGAAGTACAGGGGATTTTTAGAAATCAACGATAACCATTAAACGATAACCATTTTTTTAAGGGGTAAAACAATGTGTCAATCGTGTGGATGTACGCCATGCAAGAAGTGCGGTAAGCCGATAGAAAACGGCGTTTGCAGCGGATGCAACAAGAAGGCAGCACAATGCACTTGTAAGCCGGTGAAGAAGAAATAGAGGTTTTCGGCCGTTGAAATTCCGTCCTGATTTGATGGCTTTTTAAGCAAGAGGTTGGGGTGTTTTTAAATTTTCGGTTGTGGCTAAATAGCCAAAGGGGGGAGGTTTTTAGTAAGATGGGCGGGATTTGGCGATTGCAGGGGCGGGGAAAATTTTTCGTGGTTTGTCTCGAATTAGCGCCAATTGTCTCGAATTGCTCTCGAATCACTCTCGGATAGTACTCGAAATGCTCTCGAAATAGCGCCAATGGTGCGCCAAATTGCTTGAATTGTGCTGAATTTCGGGGTCTGTTTTTCATAATCGCTTGTCGGGCAAAGAGTTAGGTTTTGGCTCCCGTTCGGCAAGAATGGCGAGCATTCTGGAGGCCTTTTCCGGGGATATCCGAGGGGTGAATTTTTTATTCTGCTTTTGAGGATTTTTGAAGTTTTGCAGTTCCTCGGACAATTGAAGTGAGATGAGGTCGAGGCATGCCTTTCTGGCGGTCTCATCCTTTTCGGATACGATTAGCTGGACAAGGCGCTGGACGGCCAGCGGGAGGCAGTGAGCGATGAGAAATTTGCTTCGGCGAAGAGCCTCATCGAAGCGTGCATCTAATTCGGCGAGAAAAATTGGGTTGTCCAGCCATTTTTGGTAGAGCTATTTACTGACGTGGTTTTTTGCGAGTGCATCGGCCTCAGTGAGGGTGTTTTCAAATATGTCTGTGATGACGGCGAGCTGCCTTTTTCCGAGGCGACAGTAGTCTCGTTTCATTTCCATACATTCGACTCCGCTCAGTATCAATCCCGAATAATCGGGATTGATTTGAAATCTCCATTAAATTTTATTTCAACCAATCCTAGGACATAATGTCTCTCTATAATGGGGCGGAGATGCGTATTTTGGTCGAAAAAACATTCACCACAGAGAAAAAAAGAGAACACGGAGAAGGGGTAAGTTATTATGAAATAAGGAGTAAGGGGATTTGGAAAAAATTTTGCGAGTTTGGGATTTTTTTATTACCCCCCTTCGCATTTGGTTGAAAGTCACTGATTGCTTGTCGCTCATTGCAGGGGAATTGAATGATGCCTGCGGCACATAAATCCGCCTGCGGCGGATAAATATCGAATATTGAATGTTGAATTTTGAATAACGAAGTAAGGTAAAAAGATAAGAAATTTTGAGTAAGAAGGGGAAAAGGAAAAGGTCAAATAGTAGACATTCCGCCGGAGACGGATAAAGAGGAAAAATTTTTGTTTTGGCGGGAAGTATGGTTTGGTATTATACTGCTCTCTGTTAAGAGGCAGCCATTGTTAAAGAAAATTTAGGATTTGCGGAGTTAGTGAATGGAAGAAAATCTTTTGTACTATGGGGATAATTTGGACGTTCTTCGGCGGCACATAAAGGATGAAACGGTTGACTTGATTTATTTGGACCCGCCTTTTAAGAGCGACCAGGCATATAACATACTATTTGCGGAACGCAACGGCAGTAAAGCGGCAGCTCAAATCAAGGCGTTTGACGATACGTGGCACTGGGACAAGGCGTCTGCGGCGGCATACGAGGAAGTTGTGGAAACCGGAACGCAGGAGGTGGCACAGGCAATGCGTGCGTTCCGAACATTCTTGGGTGAAAACGATATGATGGCATATTTGGCGATGATGGCGCCGCGACTTGTGGAGTTGCATCGTGTCTTAAAGCCGACCGGCTCGATTTATCTGCATTGCGACCCTACCGCCAGTCATTACCTCAAAATCCTAATGGATGGAATTTATAGTCCTCGAAATTTTCGGAATGAGATTATCTGGAGGAGGACTAATGCACACAATAAGACATCGAGACAGTA
>Ga0315294_10003602_pt1 | contig 16888 bp, 13 predicted proteins | sample YL17G13_40_MG_FD_203626 | JGI IMG/M metagenome (GOLD analysis project Ga0315294, IMG submission 203626) | Sediment microbial communities from Yellowstone Lake, YNP, Wyoming, USA - YL17G13_40 | ecosystem: Environmental > Aquatic > Freshwater > Lake > Sediment | place: USA: Wyoming | collected... | reverse complement strand
TGCTTCCGAGGTTTCACTCGCTGCCCGGTTCACATCCTTCGTTTTTCTTCTGTCTATGGGAAACGCCTGCGCCTGGACGATGGCGAGGCGACCATTATCGCGAAGTTGGCCGGATGGGTTCGGTCCGGAGTGCGGCCGAAGCTCTTGGAGGACGGCCGTCAGATTCGGGATTGGGTGTACGTCGGGGATGTGGTAGCAGCCGTTCTGGCGTTACTTGATGGCAAGCCGGCCCCTTCCATTGTGAACGTTTGCTCCGGGACACCGACCACGCTGGTCGAAGCCTGTAACACCATTTCACGCGTGCTGCGGGTCGATTGTCCGCCGGAAATCGTCGGTGGCTTTCGCCAGGGTGACATGCGGCATTGCCTGGGGGATGCATCAACTCTTCGCTGTCTCATTGGCCGTGATCCTGTGCCATTCTCGGAGGGAGCCGCGCTGGCCTTCGGCTCTCTGGCCTCCGACTCGTAGTCACGGGCGCAATTCGCGGCCATGTTTCTGTAGAAGGCCCGAAGGAGAGTGGTAGCTCATATGTGCGGAATTTTGGTTAGGTATGGTGGCGAACGGCCTTTCACTCATCGGCTGCTCCGTGGTTTGCGCAGGCGCGGACCCGACCAGCTCGGCTTCTGGACTGACGGGAAGCTGAATATGGCGCACGCCCGGCTCTCGATAATCGGGTTGGATGAGCGTGCCACAGAGCCCCTGGAAAACGATACTCACGTGCTTGCCTACAACGGTGAGATCTATAACTTCCACGAGATCAATCGCCGGTTGCGGGCGGAAGGGATTGAGGTTAGCGGGGCTAGCGACGCGGACGTCTTGCTCCAGGCCTGGAGCCGTTGGGGGACTTCCATTCTGACCGAATTGACCGGGTTCTGGGCATTCGTGGTGTACGACAAATTACGGCGTAAGTTGACGCTCGTCCGGGATCAATTCGGTGTCAAGCCGCTGTACTACGCGCATTCGAAGAAGGGTACGGTTGTCTCGTCGCTGATTCGGACGATTCTGGATGTCATGGACGAACCACCCGAACTGGACTACCACGCCCTTTCCGAATACGCCCGGTTTCAGTTCACCTTTGGTGACAAAACATTTATCAAGCAGATCAAGAAAGTGATGCCCGGGCATCTGGTTGAGATTGACCTGGAGAGCGGCGAACAGACGACGACATGTTATGAAGACATTTTTGCGCCCTCCGGGCAGGGGTTGCAGCCAGCCACCCCAGAACAGGTTGCTGAGACCCGGGAACTGCTGGCGCAATGCATACTCGATTCAACCATCAGCGACACCTCTTTTACAACATGCTGCAGCGGCGGGCTGGACTCCGGTGTAATCACGCGCGTCGCCCGGCCCGAGGTGGCCTACCACTGCAACTATTCTGACCCGGAATGCAACGAGACCTTCTACGCGCAGCAGGTGGTGGGAGGGACGGCGACGCGCTTGTTTGTGGTCAACGCGCAGGAATCGTTCGACCTGGTGGTGCGCCTGCGCGACATCGTCGAAGATTTCGATGAACTCACGATCGGCTCCGTCATTCTGCCGATGGATGATCTGCTGGCGCAGGTCAAGCGGCGGTACAAGGTGATTCTGACGGGCACTGGAGGGGACGAACTATTTGGCGGCTACGTCCGCTACCAGTTGGCGCTAGGAGTGTGCTATCAGGACTCTTACCGGGCGCTCTACGCCAAGATGCGGCCGCTCTCCTCGGCGGCTGACCGCTTCGAGTTGGCACACCGGAAGGGTGATCCGGCAGTCTTCAAGTTCTATGAGCCCGAGGCCGACCGAACTTTCCGGGAGGCGTTTGAGGCCTGTCGGCTCGATGGCAACGACCTGGAAGCGATGCTGAGGTTCGACCGACGATATTTCCTGACCGGCCTGCTCAACATTGATGACAAGATGGGTGGCCGGCACTCCCTGGAAAGTCGGCCGAGCTTTCTCCACCAGAAGCTAGTGCGCCACCTGCTGACCTTGGACTCGACTCCTGTCTTGCGCGACGCCAACTTGAAGCCCTTGCTGCGTGAACTTGCGGACGGGGTCCTGCCCAAGTCGGTCATCCACCGGACCGACAAGATGGGCTTCACGACTCCTGTGGGGACCTTCGTTAACAGTTCGTCACACCTGATTCGTGAGCAAATCATGAACTCGCGTTTTCGGGATTACTACGACCTGAGGAAGATAAACCTGACGGCTGAGACGAAGTTCTCGCGCGAGGTTTTCGGTTTGCTGATGCTGGACCTCTGGCTGAATCGGTATGCGCACTCCTAGGAGGGAAAGGCGGAGATGGTGATGGAGGTCTCGTTGGTTGAAACTGGTTGGGGGCAGGGTCTGGTCTGATGCGCGTCATCTTCTTGACCATTACCTTTGACCCGGAGCCGGGAGCACTGCGAGGTTTGCCGTTAGCCAAGTGGCTTGCGGCCCGAGGATACGACATCAAGGTCCTGACCGCGTTCCCCCAATACCCCGAAGGGCGAATCTATCCGGGTTACCGCGTGCGCCTCTGGCAGCGGGAGGTAATGGACGGCATTCCTATTTTGCGCGTGCCCATCTATCCCAGCCATGACACGTCGGCAGTTCGGCGGATTGGCACCTACCTCAGTTTCGCCCTCGCCTCCTCCACGATTGGAGCGAGTCTGATCGGCCCGGCGGACGCCGTTTACCTGTACGAGCCGCCACCCACTAATGGACTGGCGTCCTTGGTCCTGAAGTTCTTCCGGGCAACACCCATCGTCCATCACATCGCCGACATGTGGCCGGAAACGGTAATCGAGTCGGGCATGATTCGCGGCAGCCAAACCAAGAAGATCGCGAACTATGTGCTGGGCAAGTGGTGCCGGTTCCTCTATCGCCAGGCGCAGGTGATGACGGTCCTCTCTCCCGGTTTCAAGCGGCTGCTGGTCGAACGCGGGGTTCCTGAGAGTAAGATTGAGGTCATATACAACTGGACGGATGAGGAGACTTTTCGACCCGTCGAACGTGACGCTGCTCTAGGCCGGGAACTCGGTTTTGAGGGACGCTTCAACATCGTTTACGCCGGCAATCTTGGCCCGCTGCAGGGCATCGACACAGTCATCCGCGCAGCGGCGTTGCTCAAGGACAATCCGCTGATCCAGATTGTCTTGATTGGGACGGGACCAAAAGAGGAAGAGGCTAGGCGTCTGGCGGCTCAACTGGGCGCCGGCAATGTCTGTTTCCTGAGTCGCCGACAGTATTGGGAGATGCCGAAGATAAACGCTCTCGCGGATGTGTTGCTCGTTCACCTCCGGGACATCCCATTCCTACACACAACCATTCCCAGCAAGGCGCAGGTGTCGCTTGCTTCGGGCCGTCCCATCCTGATGGGGGTGCGGGGAGACGCTGCGGACCTTGTACGAGAGGCGGGCGCCGGAGTCATCTGTGAGCCGGAGAACCCCGCCGAGATGGCAAAGACCATGCTGGAAATGTCCAGGATGCCGAAGGAGCAGTTGGAGGCAATGGGTACGCGCGGCAGAGTGTACTACCTGAGCCATCTGTCCCTCGACATCGCAGGTGAAAAGATGGATGCAGTCTTCCGCAGGGTGGAAGCCAGCCGCCAGCAGGGCCAAGCCACATCCACCCAGGAGCAAAGAGCTGACCAGGTCCGCGATACGGAGTCCTACGTTGAAGAGGTACGGGACTGATTGGGATTGAAGTGCCCGGACGCTTGTCGGCATGAGGGTTTGCAGTTAGGGACCGGAGGAATTAAGGAATGGGAAATCCCGGCGACCAGGGACCGCACAACCTGGAAGAGCGGAAACTCCGGGAAATAGAACATTCTCGCCGCAGGCGAACCATCCTGCAGGGATACGAGCGCTACACAGATACAACCCCTGACGAAGAAGTTGCCGGACTTCCGGGTCTGATCCGGGACGAGGAGGCTTTCAAGCGGCACTTCTCGAATGTGAAGTTCTACTCCATCGCCACGAGTAGCGAGAAGTTCTATCAGGACTGGCTGCGCCAGCGATGCCCGGGCGCCAAGGCCCTGGATTACTGCTGCGGCAACGGAGAAAACGCAGTCTTCGCGGCTAGGTGCGGCGCCGATACCATCGGGATCGACATATCCCCTGAGGGCGTCGAGAACGCGCGCGCTAACGCCATCCGTGAAGGAGTAGAACAGAATTGCCGGTTCGAGGTCATGGACGGGGAGGCGACGGCGTTTCCCGACGATACATTTGACGTCATCGTCGAATACGGCGCGCTGCATCATCTTGATTACGACAAGGCCATGGCCGAGCTGCGACGCATCATGAAGCCGGACGGCGAGATGATTTGTATCGAGGCCCTGCGGCACAACCCCTTCATTCACTTGTATCGGAAGCTGACGCCGCACCTGCGCACGGAATGGGAAGTCCAGCACATCCTGACCGTGAATCATTTGAAGCGGGCTGAGGGATATTTCGGGGAAGTTCACGTCAGGTTCTTTCACCTGGCGGTCTTGGCGGCGGTACCCTTTCGCAAGACGCGGGTTTTCAGGCCGCTGCGCAGCATGCTGGAAGCCGTTGACAACACGATTCTGAAGAGCCCGTTCATCGGCAAGTACGCCTGGATCATGGTCTTCACCCTCGCCAAGCCGAAGAAGTAACTTGCGTGAGGAAAGGTTGACAAGAGGTGGCAAGCCGTCGTCGCTGGGCAAGGCAGAAGCGAAATGTATGCTACGTTCAAGCGGCTGTTTGACCTTTCAGCTGCCCTGATTGGGCTAGTCGGATTGGCGCCGCTGCTGGCGGCGATAGCGGTGGCCATCAAGCTGGATTCGCGAGGGCCGATCTTCTACTTGGGGGAGAGGACTGGATTTCGCGGCAAGATGCTTAGGATCTGTAAGTTCCGGACGATGTGCGTCGGTGCCGAGCGGCAGGGTACGACCACGGCTGATCAGGATCCGCGCATTACCCGCGTCGGAAGATTTCTTAGGAAGTACAAGCTCGATGAACTGCCGCAACTGATAAACGTGGCGAAGGGTGAAATGAGTCTGGTCGGTCCCCGGCCGGAAGTTGAAGAGCACACACGGGAGTACAACGACGAAGAGAAGCTCATCCTGACCGTGCTTCCCGGCATCACCGATTACTCTTCCATTCGGTTTGTGAACCTTGGGAAGGTGCTCGGCTCCGAGAACGCCCACCAAGTTTTTCTGGCGCGGTACAGAGCGGAGAAGAACCAGTTGAGACTGAAATATGTGAGGAATCGGTCCTTTCGAGAGGACATGCGGATTCTTCTCTTAACCTTTGTGACTCTAGTAAGAGTAGCCTTGGGACGCGCAGGAGGAAATGATTGGAGTACGCAAGATTCGGACGGACGGACCTGAGGATTTCCCGTATTGGGATGGGTTGTGCCGTGATCGGCGGTTACGACTACGGGAAAGCGGACGATCGGGAGAGCGTCGCAGCCATTCAGAAGGCGCTGGAGCTGGGCGTCAACTTTTTTGACACGGCCGATGTTTACGGCTTTGGGCATGCGGAGGAGATTCTGGCGCAAGGCCTGGGACCGCACCGGCACGAAGCAGTAATTGCCACAAAAGTCGGCGTCGCGTGGAACGAGGAAGGCAAAACATCCCGCGACCTGAGCGCGAAGCGCGTCGTGCAGGCTTTGGAGGCGAGCCTGCGGCGTTTGAGCCTGGATTGTATTCCCGTCTACCAGATTCATTGGCCCGATCCGAAGACGCCCATTGCCGAGACGCTGGAGGCTCTGAAGAAATGCCAGGAGGCAGGGAAGATACGTCACATAGGATGCTCGAACTTCCCGGCAGACCTAGTGGACCAGGCGCAGGCCTATTGCCGGGTTGAGTCGATCCAGATGCCTTACAGTCTGGCAGAGCGCGGTGCGCGGCAAACCATCCGGCACTGCCACGAGCAGTACAACATGGCTGTTCTTACTTATAGCCCCTTGGCGCAAGGACTTTTCTCGGGGAAGTACGGACGCGGTTCGCAGTTCGAGGGGACCGACCTGCGGAAACGGAGTCATCTTTTTCAGGGTGATAGGTTTGAATTGAATCTGGCCTTGCTTGAGCGGTTGAAGCAAGTCGGCGAGCGCCACGGCCGGACGCCAGCGCAAGCCGCGATCCGTGTGATTTTGGAGGAGCCAGCCGTAACCTGTGTGCTCACGGGCGTCAAGGTACCTGAGGAGATCGAAGAGAATGCAGGAGCCTTGGGTTGGAGCTTTTCACCGGCCGACAAGGCCATTCTGGACGGAGACCGAACCTTGGATGAGGTCTCTCGTGAGGCGCAGGGAGGGAACCCCTAGAAGAAAGACAAAACGGCTTTGAGAGGTTGATTGAACATCATGAAAAGATTCCGCACTCCCCGAGAAGAGGAAGTCGGCAAGAACCTCGAGCGCATCTTCAATGCCTGCTCCGATCCAGTGGAGATCAAGCTGGAGAACTTCCCCAAGTACGTGCGGAGACAGCATTTGAAGCGGTTTCTCGCACTATACGAACTGTTCAAGCTCATCCTGCCCGTGAAGGGCTCGATTGTGGAGTGCGGAGTCTTCCGTGGCGCCACCTTGATGTCGTGGGCCAAGCTCAGCACGATGTTGGAACCCGAGAACCTCACCCGACGAATCTACGGCTTCGATACGTTTGAGGGCTTTCCGTCCATTGGGGCCCAGGACCAGAGCAAGTCCACGAAGCCGGAGAAAGGTGAACTCTGCTCCAATTCATATGACGAACTCCTGCAGCTCATGAAGGAATACGATGCGGACAGGTTCCTGGGCCACATTGGGAAGGTAGAGCTGATCCGGGGGGATATCACCAAGACTGTTCCAGAATTCGTCCAGACCCATCAACATCTGATTGTCAGCCTGCTGTTCATGGATTGTGACCTCTACGAGCCGACGAAGATTGCCCTCGAGCACTTTCTGCCCAGAATGCCGAAGGGGGCGATCCTGGCGTTCGATGAACTTGATAACCCTATTTGGCCCGGGGAGACATTGGCACTTATGGAGAGTGTTGGGATCAGCAAGCTCAGACTTCAGCGATTTGAATGGGACCCCTACATCGCATATGCGGTTATGGAATAGCAGTCAGAGGGGATGCACTGGGAGATGGGTGGAACGGAGTTCGATCTAAGCCGATGCAGGGCATTGGCCAAGAGAATTCGACAGCACGTGGTCCGGATGACCCACCGTGCAAAGAGTTCTCATGTCGGCTCATCGCTCTCGATGGCTGATCTGCTGGCCGTGTTGTACGGCGAAATCCTTCGCGTTGAGCCTGACCAACCCAATTGGCCGGACCGGGATCGATTCATCCTGAGCAAAGGTCACGGTGCCGCGGGGGTCTATGCCGCTTTGGCTGAACGAGGATTCCTTCCCGTGCAGCAAGTGTTGGAGACTTACTACCAGAACGGGAGTGCCCTGGCGGGACACATCACGCGCACGGGCGTTCCGGGGGTGGACGCGTCCACGGGCTCTCTGGGCCATGGCCTCTCGATCGCCTGTGGGATGGCTCTGGTCGGCAAGCGAGATCAGCGGCCTTACCGGGTGTTCGTCATGCTCAGTGACGGGGAATGCGACGAAGGGTCAACGTGGGAGGCGGTGCTTTTTGCCCCTCACCACCACCTCGACAATCTTGTGGCGATTGTGGACTACAACAAGATCCAGAGCCTGGGGCGCGTGAGTGAGGTGCTGGATCTGGAGCCGTTGGGCCAGAAATGGAAATCGTTCGGGTGGTCGGTGCGCGAGATCGATGGGCACGACGTGGAAGCCATTCACAAAGTGCTTCGGGCTGTGCCGTTCGAGCCCGGGCGACCGAGCTGCGTCATCGCCCACACCGTGAAGGGGAAAGGGGTCAGCTTCATGGAAGACAAGCTCGCGTGGCACTACATGCCCCCGAATGACCAGGAACTGGAGCAGGCGCTGGCTGAGCTGGAGGCTGGAGAATGAGGGCGGCCTTCATCCGGGCGCTCCTGGACATGGCGGAGAGAGACGCCCGGATCTATCTGGTTGTCGGCGACCTGGGCTACTCAATTGTCGAGCCTTTCATCGAAAGGTTTCCCACACGGTACTTGAACGTTGGTGTTGCCGAGCAGAACATGACGGGAATCGCCGCTGGCATGGCACTGTGCGGCAAGGTGGTCTTCACGTATTCGATAGCCAATTTTCCGACTCTCCGGTGCGTGGAACAGATCCGGAACGATGTCTGCTATCACAACGCCGACGTAAAGATTGTCAGCGTAGGTGGCGGACTGGCGTACGGCGCCCTAGGCATTACGCATCACGCCACGGAGGATATCGCCGTGATGCGCGTGTTGCCGCGCACCATCGTGGTCGCCCCCGGCGACCCACTTGAGGCCGAACTCGCAACCCGGGCAATCGTCGAACAGTCGGGCCCGTGCTATCTGCGGCTAGGAAAATCGGGGGAGCCGCGAATTCACGCGCCCGGAGTGGATTTCCGCTTGGGAAAGGCGATTACAGTGAGGGAAGGGAAGGACCTCTGTCTGATCGCCACGGGCAGCATGCTTTACAGCGCCGTGCAGGTTGCGGAACTCTTGTCTCGCGAGGGGACACAGGCGCGGGTACTCAGCATGCATACTATCAAGCCACTGGACACCGATGCTGTACTGGCGGCGGCTCGGGAGACCTCGGCCATTGTCACCATTGAGGAGCATAGCGTGACGGGCGGTTTGGGGAGTGCGGTGGCTGAGACCTTGGCGGAAACGAGCGAGTTCAGGGTTCCCTTCAAGCGGGTGGGCCTGCCACCTACCTTCACTTCTCTGGTGGGGAACCACGAATACTTGAAGCAGGCCTATTCGCTATCAGTTGAAGGGATCAGGCGATCGCTTGAGCCGATTCTCCAGCAGGTCAGAAGCTCGAGGTGATCTGGGTTGCGGACGGTGAGAATGCGGCGGGGCTACAACACTGGATGGTCTTCCTGAGGTGAGTGGTGCGCAAGTTTGATCCGTACAGTCGCACAAACCAATTGATTGTTGATGGCACTATCTTTGTCATTTCCTTTGCCCTGGCGTACATGATCCGTTTCGAGGGCTCCCTCGATTGGGATCACACCAAGCAGTTCCTCCTCTGGTTCCCCTACCTTGTCGCAGTCCGCTTGCTGGTTAACTGGAGGCTGGGAATCTACCGGTTCATCTGGAGATATGTATCTCTTCCTGACGCTCTGGCCATTGCCCGTTCGCTCTCCTTGGTGACAGCGGGGTTGTTGGCCCTTCGCCTCTTCTATCCCTCCGAAGCAATGTTCGGCGCGCGGCTGCGCCTCCCTTTGAGCGTCATTGCCCTGGAGTATTTGCTGTCCCTTTCGGGGACGTTAAGCGCGCGTGCGTTGCGCAGGATTCTTTACGAGAGAGGACAGAAGACGGCTCGAACTCCCCTCCGGGACCTGAAGCGAGTGATTCTGTATGGCGCGGGGAGGGCAGGCATTTTACTTCTGAAAGAATTGAAGAACCACGGCGACGTGGAAGTAGTCGGCTTCGTGGACGACGACCCCAAGAAGATCGGGACGGTCATTTCCGGAACCAGAGTGCTGGGAGATCGTAAGGCGCTCGGGAAACTGGTGCGCGTGTCCAACGTGGACGAGGTGGTGATCAGCATTGCCAAAGCGGACCGCCGGACACTGAGCCAGATTCTCGCTCGGTGCGAGGAGGTCGATGTCCCTGCCAAGATCATCCCCAGCGTGCAAGAGCTTTTCCAGGGCCGCGTCAGTATCAGCCAGGTGCGCCAGGTACGCATCGAGGATCTTCTTGGCCGCGACAGTGTCGAGGTGTCGGAATTTGATGAAGAAGTCCGGCAGGCATACGCCGGGAAGCGGATTCTGGTGACAGGAGCTGGGGGGTCCATCGGCAGTGAGTTGGTGCGGCAACTCCTGCTGCTTGATCCTTCATCCATCGCGCTCCTGGACAAAGATGAGAACTCCACCTACGAGTTGCAGCAGGAGTTGACCTTTCGCTTTCCGGACGCCCGGATTGAGCCGCAGATTGCAGACGTGAGGCACCCGGAAAGACTGCAGGCGCTTTTCGAGGAATTCAAGCCTCAGATCGTTTTCCATGCGGCAGCCCACAAGCATGTCCCCCTGATGGAGAAGCACCCTTGCGAAGCTGTCCTTAACAATGTGTTTGGCACGCGGACCCTGTTAGAGGTATGCCGCGAGCACGGGGTCGGGCGATTTGTCTTCATCTCTACTGATAAGGCGGTGAATCCTACCAGCGTCATGGGGGCCACGAAGGGCGTGGGAGAAATGCTGGTTCAGACCTATGCCAACCATGGTTCGTTGCCTTCGGCTTGCGTGCGTTTTGGCAACGTCATGGGGAGCCGTGGCAGTGTCATCCCGCTGTTTCAGAAGCAGATTGCCGAAGGAGGCCCAATCACCGTCACCCATCCTGATATCGTTCGCTTCTTCATGACCATCCCGGAGGCCGTTCAGCTTGTCATCTGTGCGGGGTCCCTGGGCCGGCAGGGCGAGATTTTCGTGATGGACATGGGAAATCCCCGCAAGGTCTTGGATCTGGCCAAGGAGATGGTCTCGCTCTGTGGACTTGAACCGGGAAGGGACATTGAGATTGAGATCACGGGATTGCGGCCCGGGGAGAAACTGGAAGAGGAGTTGGTGGGACCCAACGAGAATCTCACCCCTACGAGGTTCGAAAAACTGTCCATGATTACCTCTCCACCTCTAGACGTTAACGCGGTCACTTCCAGTGTGGTCAAGCTCGTTCAGGCCGCCCGAGAAAACAACCGGGACATGGTTTACGAAGTCCTTGCTACTATGGGAATAGGATACCGTCCTCGTTCCGGCGAGACGTTGGGACCAAGCGCGTTCAATTCGAATCATGAATGAGTCAGCTGAGACTTCCGAGCGGGACGTCGGTAATCCACGCCGTGCAGCACAAGACAGGGCTTGAGGATTGGGCCCGACACTCTGCTGACTTCTGCCCGCGAGGTGCCTATGAGCAAGGTGGCTTTGGTAACCGGCATCACGGGCCAGGATGGTTCGTACCTGGCTGAGTTCCTGCTGTCCAAAGGCTACAAGGTCTACGGTCTGGTGCGGCGGAGCAGTACGATAAACTTTGAGCGGCTCACTCACCTTCAGGACAAGATCGAACTGTTGCCGGGCGACTTGCTGGATCAGAGCTCCTTGATCAGCGCCCTCAGACAATGCGAGCCACAAGAGGTTTACAACCTGGCTTCCCAGTCTTTTGTACCCACCTCCTGGAACCAGCCTGTGCTCACGGGAGAATTCACGGCGCTGGGCGTCACGCGGATGTTGGAAGCTGTTCGCGTAGTCAATCCCCGCCTCCGGTTTTACCAGGCTTCTTCGAGCGAAATGTTCGGCATGGTGCGAGAATCGCCCCAGAACGAAAAAACCCCGTTCTATCCGCGCAGCCCCTACGGGGTGGCCAAGCTATATGGGCACTGGATAACCGTCAACTATCGTGAGAGCTACAATCTCTTTGCCTGCTCGGGGATTTTGTTCAACCACGAGTCGCCGCGCCGCGGGTTCGAATTCGTCAGTCGGAAGGTCACCTATGGTGCGGCGCGCATCAAGCTAGGGACTCAGAAGAAGCTGAAAATGGGCAACTTGGACGCGGAACGTGATTGGGGATTTGCGGGTGACTATATTCAGGCCATGTGGATGATGCTGCAGCAGGACGAGCCACAAGACTACGTCATTGCCAGCGGCGTTACCCACTCGGTTCGCCAGCTCCTGGAGGTGGCATTCGGACATCTCGGCTTGGATTACCGCGAGCATGTCGAGACCGATCCAGCCCTTCTCCGGCCCGCCGAAGTGTATCATTTGCGTGGTGACTATTCGAAGGCCGAACGGGAACTCGGCTGGCGGCCTAAGGTAACCTTCGAGGAGTTGGTGAAAATGATGGTCGATGCAGATATGGCGCGGCTGCGAAACCCGCAGACCAACACTTCGGTCGGGGAGACCGTGCTGTGAAGTCTCTGATCACCGGGGCAGCCGGTTTTGCCGGGTCGCACTTGACTGACTATCTTCTCAGCCAGGGCGAGGAAGTGGTCGCCCTGATTGCCCCACAAGATGATCTTGTCAACCTGAATCACGTCCTGTCCCGGATAGTAGTCGAACGTGTTGACGTCCAAGATGCCGGGGGCGTGCAACAGGTTTTGAAGAAAACCAAGCCGCACCGGATCTATCATTTGGCAGCTTTGTCCTCCCCCGTGGAATCACTTCGCGACCCGCTGCTTACCTACAATGTGAATTCCTACGGGACCCTGAACCTTCTCTGCGCTTGGCGCCAGATTGAAATGGATTGTCGTTTCTTGTACGTCAGTTCCGGAGAGGTTTACGGGGCCGATCCCGCCGGCCCGATGCCCTTGCGAGAGGATTGCCCTATGCGGCCTGTGAACCCTTACGCCGCCAGTAAGGCTGTGGGCGAGCTGGTCGCATTTCAGTTCTACAAGAGCTACGGGTTTCCAATCGTGCGGGTGAGACCCTTTAACCATACGGGGCCGCGGCAGACCGCTGCATTTGTGTGTTCGAGCCTGGCCCGGCAGATTGTGGAGAGCGAGGCCGGGCTGCGACCGCCTACGATCACGGTAGGGAATCTTAAGGTCCAGCGTGACTTCAGCGACGTGCGTGACATCGTGCAAGGCTATCACCTGCTGCTGGAGAAAGGCGAGCCGGGGGATGTCTACCAACTTTGCTCAGGTCGCCCCGTGTCCATTGAATCCGTCGTGCAGACCTTGAACTCGTTCGCCTCGAAGCCCTTTCAAGTTGTAGTCGATGAATCCAGGGTGCGTACCCAGGAGGCGCCCGAATTGTGGGGTGATCCGTCGAAGGCTAAACAAGCTGTAGGCTGGGCACCGAAATTCACTCTGGAAATGACTCTCCATGACTTGAGACGCTGGTGGGAACAGGTGCTACAGTCTTAGCCTTTTGCGATATCACCGAAGGCAAGCAGGGGCCAAGTCCGAAACCGGATGGGCCTGGGCGCGATTCCGGCGGACAGCGCTTGGTGAGCGGGGCGAAAGCGCAAGTGCGCTACGCTGCTGCCGGGCAAAGTGAGCAGGGAGTGCTCCCTGCAGCGATTGTCTGGATCAGGCAGATGCCAACCCTGTGGGGACACACTGCACGGCGATAGCAGTTGTCCCCTGGGTTCAGGCCAGGACGGGAATGAGGCTCGTTTCTATGCACAAGATACTTGAGTTGCTGTTGGCAATCGTCATCGTAGGGACTACGCTGGCTTTCGGTGGCGTCCAGCCGCTTACTTACTCGCTGGCCCAAGCCACCCTTTTCCTTGCCGTACTTCTTCTTCTGTGGAGACAGACGCGGCAGGGCGAAATCAATCTTCCTTTGCCGGTCTGGCCGGGTCTCTTCCTCCTTTGGGCTGTCCTGCAGTTGGTGCCTCTTCCCTCATCTCTCCTCGGGAGTATTTCTCCGTTGCGCCTTCTCGGCCCGAGCCATGGCGATCTGTCGCATGGCCAATGGGTGTGGACGACCCTGAGTATCTATCCCCACGATTCCGTTGTGGCATTACTCAAGTTCCTTGCGTGCTTGAGCGCCTTTGTCCTGGGTGCCTACTTGTTTGATTCTCGAAAGCGGAAGAGCATGCTGCTCAGAGTTTTGATATTGCTGGGATGTTTTGAGGCAGTGTACGGAATCGTGCAGTATCTGACGGGGTGGCAGAAGATCTTCGCCTATACCAAGCAGTTCGACCTGCAGGAGGCCACCGGCACGTACATCAATCGGAATCACTTTGCCGGGCTCCTCGAGCTTACCCTTCCGTTCGTCGTCGCGTCGCTTTACTACTCCTTCCAACTTTGGTCAGAGGAACGGCATGCCGGCACGAGCAGGAACGCCTCTTCAGGTGGGAATGCACTGGGATTTCAAACCATCTTCTACGCTTTTCTGCTGCTCATCATCCTGGTTGGAGTTCTCTTCTCCCGGTCGCGCATGGGGATCTTGGCTACCTTGGTCACCCTCCTGTTCATGTTCCTGGCCGTGCTTGCTCGTCTCCGAACCGGACGGAGAACCTGGATGATAGGGGTGCTCGTCTTTTTGTTCTGTGTTTTAGCTTACGGCATATGGATCGGGCTCGGTCCCGTGCTTGCCCGGTTTGAACCCATGCAGGAATCGGCCTATCTGCAAATGGAAGGCAGGATCTCGATTTGGAAGGACAGCCTTTCCGTTATTCGCGACTATCCCCTGACCGGAACTGGGTTGGGAACGTTCGGAGTCGCCTTCCGGCACTACCAGACCGACCTGGTCAATTTCTACGTTGACCACGCACATAACGACTACCTGGAGTTTGCGTCCGACACCGGTCTGCTCGGTGCGGCGTTGCTCTTCTTGCCCATTTTCTACCTCTTCTTCAAGATGGTTGTTTCTTTCCTGAGTGATCCCCGACGCTACCGTCCCGCCGTCACCCTGGGGTGTATCGGAAGCACTCTGGCAATGCTTGTTCACAGCGTCACGGATTTCAATCTGCAGATCCCCGCGAACGCCCTGATTTTCGCCGTGGTGTTGGGAATTGGCTACAAGGCTGTCTGCGTGGAAAGGCGTGAGGAGAAGCAAGCGCTCAGCGCTTCGGCTGGCAAGTAGCGCTGCCTCACCGTTTCCAAGGCGACCCGTGCCGGCCTTTACCGTGCGTGCGCTGTCTCTGTAGGCCCGGCGGTCAGGATGAGATCGTCCACCCACACCTTGCCGGCAATCAGGTTGTCAAGCTTTCGACTGGGCAGGCGAGAAATGCTGATGGCGATGAGTTCCGTCCTCGGCCCCGTGGTGAAATCGACCGCGACGGGAGCCCAGCTCATCGTATTCCCCTCGAGATCCTCGCTGTATGTTTCCAGAACACCGGGATCGTATGCGTCACGAACCGCAAGGCGAGGACCGCTATCCGTCGTAATGCCCTCGCTTTTCATGAATCCCCGGAGTCGGTACGAATGTTGTGGCTCAACCTTCACGTACTGGAAAACGTGTCGATAGTCCAAGTTCTGCTTTCCCGAGAATTGGATCACGAGTGAGTTGCTGGGGGAATGGAATGTGGTCCGATCAATCCCCCCGTACACGCCTTCGAAGGGCACAATGCACCAGTCAAACCCCATGTGAAGAACTCTTTCCTCGAAGTCCCCGTTCATCAGGAGGTTCTTGCCCGTTGCTTCGTAGTTGGTCGGAATCAATCCCTTTCTCCGCAAGTCGGTCCAAACTTGATAGGCTTCTGCGGGCCGGTGGGCGGCGATCAGACGTCCCATGTACTCAGATGCTTGTATGGGTGCGAAGGTCTCGGGGTTGCTCGCGATCCGCTTCCACACGCGCTGGGCTTCCGGGTACCGCTGTTGCGCAACGAGATAGTAGAGATAAGGAAGTTCGGTGCGGATCTGGTCGGGGATAAGCTGCTCCAGGATCTTGTCGGCCTCGCCCGAAGCCTTCCAGGCCGTGCTGAACAGGATTTGATTGTACTGGGAACTGCCCGTAAGAACGACGCGGAAGTGCCGGAATGCCTCATCGACATTGCCATGGAGCAAGAAGAAGTTGCCGATGGCCCACTGGAAGGCGGGCAGGTTTGGAGCCATGAGATCGGCCCGACGCAGGCAGGTTTCGGCCTCGCCGGTTTTTCCCTGAAACTCCAGCGCCGCCCCCAGGTCGAGCCAGGGCTGCGGATTGTACGGACTCAATTCGGCCGCTTTCCGAAAATGCTCCACCGCGCGGTCATTATCCAGGTCGGCCAAGCTGTACTGAAACACACGCCCAAGCCTGAGGTGGTAGTCGGAGTTAGAGGGGTCCAGCCTGACCGCCCGCAGCAAGTTCTGCACGCTTGGTACCTGCGCGGACCGGTAGGCCACCAAGGTCTTCGAAGCCCAAAGGAGGAAGATCAGGAACAAGGCTCCCTCGAGCATCATTGCCAGATACCGGCCCAGGCTGCTTTTCAATGTGATTCTCATGGCCCTTCGCAATTCTCCGCTCAATTCACGATCAGCGTCAACTTAATGTTGTGGGTCAGGCCAGCAGAGCTGGTGGTTATGGTCAGAGTGTACGTGCCTGGAGGTGTTCCCCGCGCGACGCGCTCACCTCCGCCGCCGCAGGCAACCCAGAGCGAAGCCCAGAGCAAGGTAAGACCCAAGCCGAGCCAGATCTGCCGCCTGCGGCCCAAAGCGAGACTCGTCAGGATTGCCAAAGCAAGAGCTCCCCCCAGTTGCATAGGTAGAGCGTGCCGTGTCCATGGTCCGGCGCCCAGCGGATTCCGCGGAGGACTGGTCATGGGGGAAGACGAGGCGCGGGCTGTGGTTGTGATGGTTACCGTGGTCTGCACAGGTTCCGTCCCGTCCAGCGTCAGAGAAGCGGGCGAAATGCGGCAAGCCGCCTCTGGTGGCACCCCGGTACAGGTCAGCGACACGTTAGTGTGGAGCCCACCCAGGGGAGTCACGAACAGGACGTAGGCCGCCGCCGACCCTGCCGAAATGGTTTGCAGCGTGGCAGTGGAACTCAGTAAGAAATCCTGGCCTGTACCCGAAAGGCTTATCGTTCGTGGGCTTCCGGGGGCATCGTCCCTAATCGTTATGGCCCCGTCTCGGATGCCGGCTGCGGTCGGCTTGAAGGTCACGGCGACGGTACAGTTGGCGCCGGCGGCAATCGACCCCACACAGTCGGGGGTCTGGGCGTAGTCTCCGCTGGCGGTGATCGTACTAATCGTCAATGGCGCATTGCCTGCGTTGCTCAGGGTTATCACTTGCGCCGGGCTCGTAGTACCAACCACTTGGCCGGCGAAGCTGAGGCTGGCGGGTGATAGAGTCACCAGCGGTCCGAGGCCAATCCCGTCCAGTGCCACCGTGTGCGGGCTGCCCGCGGCCTCGTTGGTAATCGTCACCGTCCCCGCTGCATCCCCAACTGCGGTGGGAGTGAAAGTAACGCTGATGGTGCAATACGTCTCCGGTGCGAGCGGGGCGAGGCAATCGTTGGTTTGCGCATAGTCACCGG
>Ga0315294_10003597_pt1 | contig 16900 bp, 15 predicted proteins | sample YL17G13_40_MG_FD_203626 | JGI IMG/M metagenome (GOLD analysis project Ga0315294, IMG submission 203626) | Sediment microbial communities from Yellowstone Lake, YNP, Wyoming, USA - YL17G13_40 | ecosystem: Environmental > Aquatic > Freshwater > Lake > Sediment | place: USA: Wyoming | collected... | reverse complement strand
GAAGGTGCTCATCGCCGCGAAGCCCGCGTCGTCGAGCAGGACCACGAGCACGTTGGGCGCGCCCTTCGGCGGCCGCAGCGGCGTGATCGGCGGGAATTTCGAATTGGGGTCCTTGGCGTCGAACATGATCGGCCCCGTGAATGGGCGATCAGGTATCGGCAGAATTGTTCTTTGAATTTTGTCTTGTGTACTCATACTATTTTTCCTTTCGTTTTAAATTTATTTTTTTTCATCTAATTATCACCCGTAACGTGCAGCCCGATTTGGGCAGCCTGTCCTTTATTTTCTTGAACAATATGCCTCAACGGCCTGTTCCACATTGTGGAACATCCTCTCGTGACCCATCTTATCAAAAAGCCCGGAACGCTTTACCATATCGAGCGCCCTGGGATTCAATGCCGCAAGCCACAAGGTAATATCGTTTTCACCGAGCTTTTCTTCAAAGTCGATTAAAAGTTTCAATGCCGTGTACTCAATGAAGGGTATAGCGCTGCAATGCAGTAAAAGGACGCGAGGTTTTGCCTGGTTGATTAAGGCCCACATCCCCTCACCGAGATTAGGCGCACTGGCAAAGGTCAAAGCTCCCTCGGTACGCACAATCAACAACCCCGGAAAAGTTTCATCTTCAGGATGTTCAGGCGACAGCGGTCTGAAAACGTCGGTTCCCCTTTTACGGCCGACGGCATATATAGGCGGATGATTGGCAATATAAACAAGAGCCAATACTGAAATCGCAACCGCTACCAGTATGCCCTGCAATGTACCCAGTATCACCACGCCGACAAAAGCGGCTACCCCCCACCAGAATTCAGTTCTGTGTACCCTCAAAATAGCGATGAATCCCTTGGGACTCAACAACCCGACAGTAGCGGCCAGCGTCGCCTTCGGCATCAGGCCGATTAGAGGAGCGATAAACAAGAGTGCCGCAAGCACGAGCATCGCGGTTATCACTTCAGCTAACTGGGTGCGTGCTCCTGCTTTATAGTTCACTGCCGTCTGAGATGTACCGCCGCCTGAGGGTAAGCTTCTGAAAAATCCGCCAGCCAGATTCGCCAGCCCCAAAGCGAACAATTCCCGATTTGCTTTTGGTCTGGGTTCGCCGTGCCGTGCAAAGGCGCGGCCAGCCGCGATAGATTCCACAAACGCCATAAGGGCTATGCCCATAGCGCCGGGCCAGAGTTTGCCGACCAGTGTTATATCAGGCAAAATTGGGGCAGGCAGACCAGCCGGGATAATACCTAATACCGAAACGCCGGCGTTTTGCAGGCTCAAAAGCCCAGATGCGGCGATACCAAGAACCACGACGACCAGCGGAGCAGGTATGCGAGGCCAAAAATACCCAAGGCCGAAGACAAAAACAAGAGCCAATAGCCCGATTACAACGGTCGGCACATGTGCCTGTCCGATGTGAGTTATGATGGAAACAATGTTTTGAAAAAACGGCCCCTTGTCAATATGAAAACCGAACAGTTTTGGAATCTGGTCTATCACGATAACCAGGCCGATGCCTGCTTTGAAACCCGTCAGCACCGGGTCGGAGATAAAGTTAGCAATAAAACCAAGACGCAGAATGCCGGCGAGGAAAAGAAAAACGCCGACGAGTATCGCCAGTGTCGATGCGGCTGTTAAAAGAGCAACCTCGCCGCCTTGAGGCACTAATGCCGCCAGCTGGGCTGCCGTAAGTATGGCAATCGTTGATGTTGTGCTGAAACTTAACGTTCTGGATGTACCCAGTATTGCGTAGACAATCATCGGCACAAAGGCCGTGTAAAGCCCTGCCTGAACCGGCAACCCGGCGATTGAGGCATAGGCCATTGCCTGGGGTATTACGACCGCCGCCGCCGTTACACCCGCGACTATATCAAATCTGAGCCACTCTCGCCGATACGCGAAAAGCCAGTCCAAAACAGATACGTACTTTGCCAGTCCATTCTTTTCAATGGCTACGTATCCAAATGTCTGAGGTTGCTCAAGAGCCATAAACCACTTTCTAACTCATTACCTTGCGTCCGAAAGTCTTTTCTCTATACCATCATCTCCGCGTCAGTCATCTTTGCCTGTCATAATTCGAATCATATGTTCACTTAATCTCCGGCAGTGCCGCGGCAAGGCGTAAATCGAGAACCATGTTCAACTGGTTCTCAATCTGGAAGAATCTCGCCGCCTTTGTTGCGGGAATAGCCTTCTGGAACTTGCTGAAGTACTTCCGCTTGAGAGCGGTTCGCTGCCCCTCCATGCTGAAAACATTCTTTGCCAGCACCCGAGCCTCCTCGTCGTTCATCTGTCCCTGCTGGGAGATAAACTTAAGGGCCAACTCAAGTTTCCGGTCGTTCAGTTTTGAAAGTTCCGCCTCATATTCCCGGTGGATTGGCCAGAATTCCGCTGCTTCGGCCTCAGTAAGCGGCAGGTTCTCAGCAACAATCGTCGCCTTTTGCAGCATAATATCCTTGCGGGCCAGTTCCACAAATGCCCTTAGATTGCCTAAATCTGGCTCGGGGTACTCTTGTGCTACCCTTGCGTCCGATGATATTTTCTTTTCTTCGCTGTTGGACTGCTGACATCCATTTATGAGCAACGCGGCACATAATACAAACGCCAACGCAAGTAGTTTGCGTAAACTTGTCATGTTGGATACCATTTCGTTCTCCTTCTTAAAAGTTATTGTAAAAGTTCATCAGGGTACATTAATCGTAAGCGACCGAGTAAGCTGGAATTCCAGCAGCGCCCCCGGCGGAACGGTCACGGTATCGCCCTTTTTCAGGAGAGACACACCAGCCCCGATTGCCGCTCCTTTGCCGGCACTTCCGTGGCCACCAACAACCGCCCCGATTCCGGCACCGACAGCCGCCCCACCAAGTGTCTTGACGCCAGACCTGCTGCCCGCATCCGTATAATTAGATGTGGCAATCAACTGTGTGCCCTTGTCGGACGTAATCTCATTCAAACGAATATCAATCGAGGACTGACCAACAGCACGTCCAGCCTGCTTTGCACTATTAAGCGTGCCGTAAATCTTTGTGCCTGCCTTCACCGCTATCACACCATCGATAACGACATCAGCGTCAAGCGTGGTCGTGAAGCGGGTTCCGGGCTTGTTCTGGGAAGAAATGCCATCCATCATACGTACCATCATCACCGTACCGGATGGAACAGTTACCGCTTTAGCCTGCTGCGGGACCGAATCGGCTGGCTGAGTCGCCGCAGTAGCAGCCGGCGCTGCGGCCGTTGGTGCCGCGGGTGCCGGCGTAGTAAATGTCAGTGCAACCGCCTTACTGGTTTCCACCACTTTTGTTCCTTCATTTGTCTCAAAACGAATGGTGCCTGCGGTGCCGCCGACATACTTGCCATTCAAGATGGTCCCGTTCTTCAGTTCCAGAACATCGCCGAAAACGGAACCAGCGGCGAGCAGCACCCCTGCCACAACAAATATCCAAATTCTGAGTACTCCTGTGTTTCTCATGTTAGCCAACCTTTCTAAATACTTTTCTATGAGTTAAACCCTTTTTCAAATTCAATCAGAATCACTTCCTGCTTTATCATCTCTATATTCGCGTATGTGTCTCATCAGTATCTCATTTCTCTATGAGCCGGTCACAACCGGATAATATCTACCACTTTCCAGAGCAGCTCACCTACGGGATACTTAAACAGAAACAGCGGCACCAGCGGCAGGACCACAGATACCGCAAGTCCCAATATTAGCCTGCGGCTCGCGGGAACCCACCGCATCCCGCGCACGACGTTGACGCTGTTGGTTAAATCGGCCAGCGACTGCATATCCGCCGTGCCCAGCTGAGATTCGCCGGACGCCTTTTCGTCCCGGATCCACTTGCGGTCAAACGCATTCACATACCGGGACGTCATCGCCATGTATTCGCTCCACCCGGTTATCCGGCAGACCCAGAGCTTGGGGGAAAATATGAATAGCGGGCCTATAAACAGCACCGCGTTCACAAGCAGGACAACCGGAATCAAGCCGTACAGTTTCTCGAACGCCATCGTCCCCGAGGAGATATCCTCCGCAAAAGACGCGGAAAGAACCGCCGAGATCGCCATTGCCAACGGAGCGAAATGTTCATGCACAATCTCCAGGTACCCCAGCCCTGCCGCGCCGTCGGAGTGAGTCGGGATAAGGCGGAGCTTGAGTTTTTCCACACGCCAGAGGAAATAACACCATAGACACAGATGCCAGAGCCAGCGAAACATCAGAAATCGAAATAGCGGCAGGCAAAATCCCAGATACCAGCCATGCATCCATGTAAAACCGCCCCCGCCCTGGCTAAGGATTGACGCCCAATTCCCAGTCCTGCCCGCCGGCAGATCAGCAATTGTTTCCACCATGGGTAACGCAAACGCCGCCAGGAGAAAAAGAACCTCCGCCAGCCATGAATCTTTCATCCGGCCGACACGGCGAATGTCCGACGCCAGGGCCGGCAACTCGGTTTCAGGCACCATGCCAGAACTTACGATTTCGCGGACAAACTCTGACATCAGGGGAAACAACCACGTTTCACACAGGAAAAACAGCGGGATTGCCACAAGGAAGCGGACATGAACGCCGATTACGGCAAGAGAAAACATCTTGTGGCCGACTCCCTGCAGCAGTGCCAGCAACACTATAACACCCCAGGCCAGCAGGCCGAGCGCTATACCCAGCCAAAAGGTATTCGTTTTTCCCCGGACCAGACCAAGTCGGCATCCCAGCCGATACAATGGCCCGCCTAACATTGAAAATTCCAGAATTTTGTCGTTTTCTTTCATATGGCGAGAACTCGTCATTGCCGCCGGTTATCTGCCGTTTACTACTGCTTTTCTACTGCCGCGCCGTCAGTATGCGCATTTCGGCTATCACGCATTGGCACTCGACGCTCTAATATTTGCCGCACACCAAACCGTCATGGCCGCGTGAATCACCACTGCAGGCCAAAGCGCAACACCGGACATTCGCATCATTAATCCCGCAATCGCGAGCACCACGCACGCCCCGACATTATAGATGAGCATTCCCCACAGCAGACCGTGTTGCGAACGACTGCCGCGATAGTCATGCGCGAGCCAGCAAGCGACCCCAATTGCGAGCAGTCCTGCGCCGCCGACTCGGCCCACAATGAGCGCCTCCGGCGAAGGCTCTCCGACACCGAGCAAGAGCCAAATTGCCAGGGCAGGCACGCACACCAGAGATAGACCAGCGCCAACCTCGATGAGAGCGGTCGCGATGAACAGCTTCCTTTGTGAACGCATACTGTTACTCTTTCCGTTTTAAATTTATTTTTTCGTCTAATTATTACCATCAACCGGCAGCCCGATTTGGACTGCCGGCCCTGAATATCGTTTACTGTCGCGCCATCGCGATGCGGATGGCGTCCTCCGGGTTGATCAAGTGATCCGAGTTCTCCGCGGCGTCTGCGATCGCAAGCTGCACGCCCTTGACCTGGCCGTTAAAAGCATTACCCTGAGAGCCGTAGTCCGGGGAAACGGGCGCCCCGCTGTCCTCACCGACATCGCAGCCGTCGTCGGCAGAGAAAACCATAGCTTGCGTCATAGGAACATCTCCTTCACCGACCTTCTTGCCGTCGATAAAGAGCGTCGCCTTACCACCTTTACCCAAGCCGCCGCCGGCGTAGGCAAACTCCATGCGCACCTGATGTTCGCCAGCGGGGATCGGACCCGCGGACTCGGCGAAAAAGTGGTGCACGCCCGCCACGTTGTAGCAGTATTTGAGCTTGCCTGCCTTGGCGTAAAAGCTCCAGCCGCCGATGTTCGCGCCCTGGGCGATAATCACGCCCTCCGCGCCCTTATCCGGCACCACGATCTCGGCGGTAACGGAGTGCGACTTGTTCTTCAGATTCAGGACGCAGTTCTCTGACAGGCGGCCCATACCGCCAAAGAGGATCTGGGTCTTGCCCTTGATAAGCACGGGACGTCCGGCAGTGTCCGGGTTCATCTTCTCGACCACACGGTCGTCGATGGGCAGCACCTTGTAGCGCGTCGCCTCAATGAGCCACAATCGCTGCAACTCGTGAAGCTTCTGCGGCATCTCCTTGGACAGATCTTTCGCCTGGCTCCAGTCCTTGGTCGTGTCGTAGAGTTCCCAGACGTCGTCGTCGAGGGCCAGGACTTTCCGGCCCACGAGGATCCATGGCGTCCCGTGCTTTGTCACCGCGGTCCAGCCCTTGTGGTAGATGCCGCGATTGCCGAACATCTCGAAGTACTGGGTCTCGTGCCGTTCCGCTGCCTTGGCGTCATTGAAGGAGTACAACATGCTCACGCCTTCGATCGGATCCTGCTGAATGCCGTCGACCGAGACCGGCTCAGGAATGCCGGCTGCCTCGAGGATCGTTGGTGCTACATCGATGACATGGCTGAACTGCGAGCGGAGCTCACCCTTGGCCTTGATGCCCTTCGGCCAGGAGACGATGGTGCCGTTACGCGTCCCGCCCCAGTGGGAAGCGACCTGCTTGGTCCACTGGTATGGCGTGTCCATCGCATGCGCCCAGCCTACGGCGTAGTGGTTGTAGGATTCCGGCCCGCCGAGCTTGTCGAGCCGGGCCATGAGGAATTCCGGCGTCTCAAGTGCAGCCAAGCCGTTGAAGTTGGCCATCTCGTTGTATGCGCCGTTAAGCGTCCCCTCGGCGGAGGCGCCGTTGTCGCCGATGATGTAGTAGACAAGCGTGTCGTCGATGATGCCGAGTTTCTTCATCCCATCCAGCATCCGGCCCACGTGGTAGTCGGTGTATTCCATAAAGCCCGCGTATACTTCCATCTGCCTACGAAGAACTGGCTTGAGCGCCTCGGGCATGTCGTCCCAGGCCGGGATTTCCTTGTGACGCGCGGTGAGCTGGCAATCCGCCGGAATTACCCCCAGTTTCTTCTGCCGGGCAAACGTTTCCTCGCGCAGCTTGTCCCAGCCCTGGTCAAATTTGCCCTTGTACTTGTCCGCCCACTCCTTCGGCACATGGTGCGGGGCGTGGGTCGCGCCAGGCGCGAAGTAAACAAAGAATGGCTTGTCGGGCGCTAAGGCCTTCTGCTGACTAATCCAGGCCATGGCCTTATTCGTCATGTCCTCAACGAGGTGGTAGCCCTCTTCGGGGGTTTTTTCGGGTTCCACTGGGTTGGTACCCTCATAGAGTGTCGGATACCATTGGTTTGCTTCTCCGCCGATGAAGCCGTAGAAGTATTCAAAGCCGCCGCCGCCCGTGGGCCACGCGTTGAACGGGCCTACCGGGCTCGTCTCCCAGACCGGCACTTCGTGGCACTTGCCGAACTGCGCCGTATTGTAACCGTTGAGCTTGAGCGTCTTGGCCAGCGGCGCCATGGAATTCGGGAGAACCGCGCAGTAACCCGGGGCGCCGGTGGCGAGCTCGGTGATGCTGCCCATGCCGCAGGAGTGATGGTTGCGCCCGGTCAGGAGCGCCTGTCGCGTCGGCGAACAGAGAGCGGTCGTATGGAAGCGGTTGAATTTCAGACCTCCCGCCGCCAGTTTCTCCGCAGCCGGTGTCTGGCAAGGCCCGCCAAAGGCACTGGATGAACCGAATCCAGCATCGTCGATAAGGATGACCAACACATTGGGCGCGCCCTTGGGCGGACGCAGTTGGTCGATCGGCGGAAACTTGCTGTCCGGGTCCTTCGCGTCGTAGGCGATGAACTTGGGCTTTTCGGTGTTGGGCATCGGAAGATGCGAACGGTGTTTCTTGTCTTCAATACTCATGTGTTTATCCTTTCAAAATTTTGGGGGTTATTTACTTTCTCCATTGACCGACAACTCGCGTTTGGTTTCCGGCCTCAGACATTCCATATTTTTATTTTGTCCCTTCAATTTCCTGATTCATTGCCTCTCGCACCTGCATCAGCGGCTCCTGACTCACCCTGAGCAAATCGCCTCGCGGGCGGTCCAGTGACAGCATCACCATAATGACACTGCTTACCGTCAGTGCCATCAGTATTTTAGCCAGCATGCCATGATGACGTTCAATACCGCCGGAGTACCCCACGCTGGTCGCTGCTATTACGGCCGCTGACATCAGCATCAAGTGTGGTCGTGAAGCGGGTTCCGGGCTTGTTCTGGGAAGAAATTCCATCCATCATGCGTACCATAAGCACCGTACCGGCTGGAACGGTTACCGCCTTGGTCGAAGCGGCTGGTTGAGGCGCTGCAGAAGGAACCGGTACTGAGGACGTTGCTGCCGTGGGCGCCGATGTAGTAAATGTCAGTGCAATCACCTGAGCGGTTTCCACTACGCTCGTCCCTTGATTTGTCTCAAAACGAATTGTGCTGGCGGTGCCGCCGACATACTTGCCATTCAAGATGGTCCCGTTCTTTAGTTCCAGCACATCGCCGAAAACGGAACCGGCAGCAAGCAGCAGCCCTGCCACAACAAATAATCCAATTCTGAACACTTCTTTGTTTCTCATCTTAACTAACCTGCCTTTCTAAATACTTTTTATGGGTCAAACCACTTTTCCTTTTGTGAGTCCAATGGAGCCGGAACGTAAACACCATACGACAGTTGCTTGTTCTTTATTGTTTGTTTATTTTTCATAATTTATTATTTCAAACTTTGCGTTCTCATCTCAATTCAGGGTATATATCAACGATAGCGGCTCGCTAAGTCTTTCAGGTACGGCTCCGCATGCTCGAAAAAACGTTTAAGTCCACTGCAAAGGTAATTCAGACCGAGTTTGCCATCCGGTGTTCGGAGCAGGCGATTCTTCGGGCATTCACCCCAGCACATCTTTAGATGGGGACACTCGCGGCAATATTGCGGCAGTGTGTCGCGTTTGGCGAACCCAAAATCCTTCTGCCGCCCCGAAAAAACCATCTCGGAGATGGGTTTATCCATGATGTTGCCCATACAATATTCGGGATAGACGTAGTGGTCGCACGAAAAGACGCTGCCGTCACATTCGACCGCCAAACCTTTGCCGCAAAACTCACCGTAAATACAGATATGAGAAGGCATGCCCAGTGTCTGAGCAAAGGCCGTCTCGAACACGTTAACCAGCACCTTGCCAAAATCTTTCTTATACCATTCGTCAAAGCATCTGCACAAAAACGTGCCCCAGTCCTCCGGATCAACGGACCAGTCCGTAACGACAGAATCCGCCGAGCCGGGTCCGGCCGCCGGGCTCCCCATTACAGGCATATTTGCGATTTTCCAGTATTGCGGCGCGGCCGTATTAAAATCCTTTGGCTCCACGCATGGGATAAACTGAACATACGTGGAGCCAATCTCCCTCGTAAGAAACCGGTACACATCCAGGGGTCGTTTTGCGTTGAGCCGATTGACCACTGTAAGCGTGTTGAACTTCACACCGTACTTCTTCAGCATCTTTGCCGCAGCAAAAACCTTGTCAAATGTCGGCTCCCCACCCTTGGTAACACGATAAGTATTATGCAGTTCTTTAGGCCCGTCGATACTCAATCCGACAAGAAAATTATTTTGATTAAGGAATTTGCACCACTCCTCGGTCAACAGTGTTCCGTTAGTTTGAAGGTCGTTTTCGATACGCTGGTTAGCCTTCTTATACTTTTTCTCCAATTCCACCACCTTGCGGAAAAAATCAATGCCAAGCAGTGTCGGCTCGCCGCCCTGCCAGGAAAAAACAACCTCATCGCCATCCTGTCCCTCGATGTACTGGCGAATATATGATTTCAGCAACTCATCAGACATCCGCCGGCCGGGATGCTGCTCTAATAGTTTTTCCTTACTTAGGTAATAGCAATACGCACAATCGAGATTGCACGTCGAACCTATGGGCTTGACCATCGCGTGAAATCGCCGTCTTGCCCCCGGCGGCGGCTTCCACTCGGTATCAGGCAGCTTAAAACCAAATTTGTCGTTTGCCAAATCTTTCATACGACAAGCCTATTTTTCGAATGCAAAAACATATTTCCAGTCGCTCTCCAAACTGATCACCGTCCAGAAGCGTGCCTCAAGGTTTCAAATCCCATTCTTTGAGTTTCTTCGCCGCCGTGCCGAACGGGCCGAGCTGGTAAACGGCTGCGCCCGCGGGCGAGAAGGTAAATGGTTCAAACGGTTCGGCCAGCATCTGGTCGAGGTATTCCCGTGGAGCTACGCCGGTGCTGACGTGCGGATTGTAGTTCGCGCCGGACATCTTCGGATCAAACGTGGCCACATAACCGATGAGGGCCGCGTCAATGGCGGGATTGTCGTGCGGCGCGGTGAACGCGCCGATGGTTCCGGTTTCCTGCATGAACGGCTTCGCGGTGGCGATGACGTCTGCCTGCAGCTTCAGGATTTCCGGCGTCGGCTTCGCGCAGATGCCGGCCACGCCCGTCGCGCCGGCCGGGGCATAGTAGTATTTGAACGCTTCCAGCTTTAGCACGCTAATGTTGGCGGCGGCCAACACCTTTTCTTCGGCGGCATAAAGCTTGTCCAAGTCCGTCGTGCGGACGAAGCACTGGAGCATGGTGATGTGCGGCGTGTGCGTGGCATCCAGCGCGAATCCTTTCGGGAAGACTCCCAGCAGGCGGGCATTGTTGGCGGCGCACTTCTGAAGCATGGTGGCGTCCGGTTCCAGGAGGATATCAATGGCGGTGATCTCAGACTGCGCGGCGGGGAAGACTTGTTTCCAGTCGTCCTTCATGCTGACCACGGTCCAGCCGTCCTTCTTCGCATGGTCTTCCAGCGCAGACGTGAAGAAACCGTATTTGACGTTCGGCAGGCCGCGTGCGGGACCGTAGGCAAACTCGCGGGCCGCGTCGTCGTGCAGCACGAGCAATTCGAACCGTGCGCCGCTGCCGCCCTGCGTGTATTCCAGCATCTGCTGGTCGCCCACGGAGTTGCCGAAGGCGGCGATGGGCCGGCGGCCGATGTGCTGGTTGATGCCGACGGGCTTGTCGCCTTTGTCGTCATTGAAATTCAACGCCGGCAGCCGCACGAGCACAGGCCGGCCGTCGCGCAGTTCAAACTTCGTCTTCATGCTGCTGCCGACGACCTGTTCCGGCGGGATGCCATAGGCCTTCTCTGTCCACGGGCGCATGAACTCGATGCCGCCGCCGGATACGATGAAGTTCTTGAAGCCGTTCGCCCGCAGGTAGGCGAGCACTTCGAGCATCGGCTGGTAGGTCATGTCGAGGAAACGTTTGCCGGTCTGCGGATGCTTCGCGGTGGCGATCCAGTCCTTGACGAGCTGCGCAAACTCGTCGGTGGTCATGCCGGTGTGTGTGGCCATAAAAAGTTCCATAAGCCCGTGATCGCCGCCTTCAAGCGCCGCTTTCACATCGCCCTTGAGGATCGAGGCAAACGGCTCCTGGGTTTTCCACTCGGGATGCTGCGGCGCGAGCGCCTTGACGCGGTCCGCCACGAAGTAAAACTGAACCGGCACCGGCTGCTCGCTCCAGAGCGTGCCGTCGTTGTCGAACACGGCGATGCGTTCGGGGACGGGCACAAAGTCAGGCGAGCCTTCCTTCGTTACTTTGGCGACAAATTCCATGACGGCCTTTTTGGCAGGTCCGTCGTTCCACGAGGGCAACGGATCGCTCTGGCCTTGCGCACTGCCGGCAGCAAACACGAAACTGCCGGTAGCAGCAATCACACACATACTAATATTTCGTCGTAACATTTTCATTTCTCCTTACTCCGGTTTATTCTGCTCTTTATTTCGTTCTCACAAAAATCACGTCGAACTGCTGCTGGATGCCGAGGTGATGATACACACCCGCCAGTTGGTCTTTGCCTGTGTCATACGTAAGAGTGTAGTAACTGCCGGGATAGAGCCGGTCGCTCAACTCGACGAAAACTTTGGTTTGACCCGCCTCCGACGAGGCCGTCGCTTTTGAGACATTAATCGGCCGCGGATTCAAATAGGCCGCATCCATATTGCCATCAGCGGCAACTTTCTTTATCTCCAGCACATACCCGCCATCCGTCCTGACCCATTTTCCCTTGAGCTTCTCGAAATCAGATTTACCGTCAATCCACCACCAAAGGCCAAGGCTAACCACAGCCGACACCACAAGCACAATACCCACCGCGATGAGAGCAATTCGCTTATTCGTCTGCGACGAAGTTATCGCTTTATTATTCCGATTCATTTTATGTTTTCTGCTCATTTCGATACCCCTAAAAGCCGCACCCGCTCCCCGAGGGGAGCGGATGCGGCCCGGTGGATTTAGTCAGTGCCGCGTTAGTGCGATTTCGACAACTCTTCGATCTGCTTCTGCATCTTCGACAGGTTGAATGACCCTGCCGTCGCGCTTGGCGGATAATCGATCATGGTCTTGAGGAACTTGCCAGCCATCTCGGTCATCGGCACGATGACGAAAGGCCGTTCGAGGAACCAGTCGTTGTAGGTGTTCGAGTTGTGCTGCGCCTTCTCGAACGGATCACGCCGCAGATTGAAAAGCAGCGGGATGCGCAACTGGATAAACGGCTCGCGCCAGACGCCGAAGGCTTCACCGCGGTTTTCCAGCCACACGAGCTTCCAGTCAAGATAACGCGCCGCAACCATTTCGCCGTCGTCATTCACATACCAGAACTCCTTGCGAGGTGACTCCTTCACCTTGCCGCTGAGGTAATCGAGCTGGTTGTAGCCGTCGATGTAGTTGCGGTAGTGGCGACCATTGATGTCGGCACCCTTGAGGAGTTGTTCCTTGATGTTGGGATTTCCCGCGGCGGCGGCGAAGGTGGGGAACCAGTCTTCGTGCGAAACGATGCCGTTGAGGGTCGTGCCGGCCGGGAAATGACCGGGCCAGCGGATGAAGCACGGCACGCGATAGGCGCCTTCCCAGTTCGAGTTCTTCTCGCCGCGGAACGGCGTGGTGCCGGCGTCGGGCCATGTGTTGTAGTGCGGGCCGTTGTCGGTGGAATACTGGACGATGGTGTCGTTGGCGAGGCCGAGGTCGTCAATCAGCTTCAGCAGTTCGCCGACGTGCATGTCGTGCTCGACCATGCCGTCGCTGTATTCGTCCTGCCCGGAGAGGCCGCGGTGTTCCGCCTTCACGTGAGTGCGGAAGTGCATGCGGCTGCCGTTCCACCAGACGAAGAACGGTTTGCCGTCCTTGACCGAGCGATTGATGAAGTCCTTGGCGGCGGCGATGGTCTCGTCGTCAACCGTCTCCATCCGCTTCTTGGTCAGCGGGCCGGTATTCTCGATCTTCTGGCCACCCTTGCCGTCTGCCCAGGTATGGAGCACGCCGCGAGGGCCGTATTTCTTGAGGAACTCCGGATTCTTGGGGTAATCCATGTTCTCCGGCTCTTCTTCGGAGTTGAGATGGTAGAGGCTGCCGAGGAACTCATCGAAGCCATGCATCGTGGGCAGATGCTCGTCCAGGTCGCCCTGGTGGTTCTTGCCGAAGTGTCCGGTGGCATAGCCCTGGGCCTTGAGGACCGTGGCCATAGTGCAATCCACGGCCTTCCACCCTTCCTTCGCGCCCGGGAGACCGACTTTGGTCATGCCGGAGCGAACGGGCACGGAGCCGCTGATGAACGCCGCTCGGCCCGCGGTGCAGCTCTGCTGCGCGTAGTAATCGGTGAAGGCGACGCCTTCCCTGGCAATGCGGTCAATATTCGGCGTCTGGTAGCCCATCATGCCACGATTGTTGTGGCTTATGTTCCAGGTGCCGATGTCATCACCCCAGATGACAAGAATGTTCGGCTTCTTGGCCGGAGCAGCCTCCGGGGCAGCAGTCGCTGCTTGCAGCCCCGGCCCTGTGGCAAGCGCAGCCAAACCGCACCCCAATAATTTGTTTTTCCACGTTTGTTCCATTATGTTTCTCCTTTCAAAAAATATCATTTAAATGCTTGCCGAAGTACGCCCTCCGATATTAATTTATGCCATATATGGCATAAATTCGATTCAACTCGCTTTCTCGCTCCCTACTGAGGCGTCCACGTCCATTCATGCTCATTGGTATCGCGAATGCCCGGCGGGGTCTTGTTCCACTTGTATCCCGGTTTAGCCATTTCATATCCGGTGTCGAACAACCGTTTCATCTCAACAGGGTCAAACATCTCTTTCCCAGAGGCAACATAATTATCCGGGATGCTCACATAGCCGAACTCAACCTTGTCCGTCTGAGCGACAAAATAGAGTCGAAAAATGTCTTCCCATGAGTGAGCTTTCATCAGAGTATCAAGGGAACGTGCTATGATTTTCAGGGTCTTACGAGGAACCTGCTTGGATTCGGTAGCCAATTTGCCGTTTCGTATCACATACATATGGCAGATTTCTGGAGGCAACCGACCTGCAACATTTGAGTCATGGAAAAGCGACAACCCATAGCCAAAGACCTCCGTAACTACTCCGCCGTCAGAATGCATTTCATCATATATCTTGCCATCCACTTCAACGTTAAAATACTGTGGCGGGAAAGCCCCCGGAATCGACGCCGACGCAAGCAATACCTTGTAGAACAGCGCCTTTGAATCGGGATGACCACTGCTTGCAATTGCACCCATATCCCAGACCATAAACCGTTGTGCGTCCATATTGGTGGTTCCGACATATAGCCGCCTGCCTTTGGCATGCTCTTTTGCCACGGCCTTGAACACCTCATCATCCACGGTTTGACTTATTAATTTAGCCAGCGGCTTGGTATCCGCGTATGACTCACCTATGAGCAAAGGCACAATTCCCCAAATCCACCGAACCTCCAGTATGTCCTTTGTATCGATAGTCGTGTATGCTCGCAGTTTGTCATCATATTCGCTGCCCGCAAAAGCAATTGGGGCAATCAGGGCTCCAGTGCTTATGCCGGTAACAATCCTGAAGTTAGGACGCGTCCCCGATGCAGTCCAGCCACACAGGAAACCTGCGCCAAATGCGCCGTTGGCTCCACCCCCCGACAAGGCCAGAAAACTACAATCCGAGGAATTAATTGAGTTTTGATCCAAACTGGGCTTGTAATCAACCTCCCAGTAACGAATGTCCGGCATTCCCGCAATCTTTGCTTGTGATATCTTATCAAGAGGCACCGGATTTCGCGGTAATGCGCAGCCAGTCACACCCAAAAGCAGCACAACCATCGCTAATTTGGAAAAAATATCGCCGGCTCGCAGTTTCTTCGTTTCCCATATCTCTTCGCCATGATTTTTTTCAGCCATCATACCTTACTCCTAAAAAGAGCGGAAATGCCCCAAGCCATCCTTTCCGCCTGTTAAAACAATCCTTTCGTTTATCAGAAATCCATTCGAACTCTGAGTCCTGCCACGTAAGTCCTATCTACTTGTTTATTGCTCGGCTCAATGATTTGAAAATCAGGTGTTATGTGGAGCCAGGGTTTGACTTCTACATTATAGAAAATTTCAACTCCCTGCGTGTCGCCGAAGTTTCGCTCTATAATCCTGTTGAATTCATTTGAAAGCTGAACATAAAAATAGCCAATTCCGTAGGTATCGTTGTCCCGTCCTTCGACAGTGCCCTTGCCGCCCAGACCAACACTATAGAAATTCGCAATTGGGTTTGTTTTATCGTCAGCAGTGCCTAACCGTGAGAAAACTCCGAATCCCTGCGTTTCGTCTTCTTTCTCGGTATAAAGATATTGATGCATATTGTACATAAGACTCCATGAATCTTCCTCTTTCTCAGGCGTTACCGGCAAACCAAGCAACGCCCCAAGCAGAAGCCGCCGATCCTGACCCAGCAACAGGTAATCCTTTGTGCCATAGCTGCCGCTGAACGTATGACTGCCCGACTGGCCAAAAAATCTTGTCGGTTGGCGATATCCAACAGTAAATGTCTGTCCGTTATCAAAATCCTTGCCAAAACCGCTGGTATTCGGCTGGCCATCCGCACCGAGAACAGCAAATGAAAGAATGGCCGGGTCTTTGGCCAGAGCATCAGGAAAGAAAACCACCGCTCCTGCCCCTAAAGTTGAGTACGGGACGGTACGTATGCCAATGGGATTAAAGACAAAATTCTCGTGCATGAAATTGGTCTTGCCCCGACCGCCGGCAAATATATTGTCATCGCCCTCCAGCGTGTTGATTTTCCCCATAAATACCGCAAAGCTTTTCGAGAGGAATTGCGTAAACAGAGCTTGAGTAACATTTACATGTTGGTAATCGGGCAGTGGAAACAGCCCATCATTATTTACACCCAATAGAGTGCCGGTATCGCCGTTGATAAATTCTCCGAACTGATGCTCAACAATTACGTCCACAAATGCCCCCTCCCAGAGTCCCATTTTTTGGAAATCAAATTTGAGCCTGTAATACATCGAGCCGCCGTACTTCCAGCTCTGATTTGTCCCGCCATCCAGCACGCCCTGATAACTCTGAACGGAATCAATGTCGATGGTGATTCCCTTTTCGGCAAGTTTTGTGCGCTCACCGCCCCAGTCGCCCGTTAATTTGGTACTACTGAAATCCGGGGCCGCTTCAGCATAAGCATTCGCAAAAATATAAAACCAGCAAACAACAATCACTGACAGAAAAACTGCTTTTGACCGCCTCAATACCTCTTTCATGTCAGTTCCCTCGTATTATGTGTTTAGACTACTCGTTTTGCTTTATTCTTTTTGTAATTCCTTAATCCTCTGTAGTGCTAATGGGGAAGGTTTTGTTGTTTTCCCAACGGTTAACAGTCAAATACGTCACTCCGACCTTTGCTGCAAACTGCTCCTGTGTCAGGCCAAGAGCTATCCGCTGTTCTCTAATCATTTTGGAAATATCTTTCTTGGCTCCCAACACCATTCAATAATCCTCAGTTAATTGAAACAGGACAATTGCCATAGCAGACTATGATATTAAAAACTTGAGTAAAAGTTTGTCTGTAAGGATTTACCTTAATTTTGTCTAATCCAATTGCCTAGAGCAATTCAAGTTTGCGTGTTCCCATATCCGATATATTCTTCATGAAAGCATATTCGATAGACTTACGGGAACGAGTATTGGCAGTTTGTGATTCAGGCCAAAATACTATAAGGCATGTTGCT
>Ga0315294_10003595_pt1 | contig 16902 bp, 19 predicted proteins | sample YL17G13_40_MG_FD_203626 | JGI IMG/M metagenome (GOLD analysis project Ga0315294, IMG submission 203626) | Sediment microbial communities from Yellowstone Lake, YNP, Wyoming, USA - YL17G13_40 | ecosystem: Environmental > Aquatic > Freshwater > Lake > Sediment | place: USA: Wyoming | collected... | reverse complement strand
GTGGCAGGGTCATTAATTGTCAAGTTTTGTCGCTTCAATCACCCCCACCAGCACTCCAGCGGCCCTCTCCACCAGTACCCGGCAGGACTCCTGCCCCGCGGTGCCGATCCAGTGGTCCTTGAGGTCCTGGCACTTTAGCCAGCCAAAAGCCTGCAGGAATTCCGCGCGGTAAGCGGCCGCAAGCTCCTGGCAGCGGTCGTCGTTGATATCAGCGCTCTCGCGTCCGGTTAAACCACCAATGACCATCAGGCCGCCGGTCAGCGCGCTGCACAGTTCCAGGCGGGTGCTGCCCACCCCGCCCGCGAAGGGTGTTGACAGGCGCACCGCCTGCGGCGAGACCTCACCCAGGTAATGCCCGCCCACTGCCAGCAGGATAGCTTCGGAGCAATGGTAGCCTGCATCCATCAGATCGCCGGCTTTTTGTATGATTGTTTGTTTGGTTGATTCGTCCATTGTTACCTGCAATTTGTCTTGTTGCCTTCGACGAACTCGGTCAAGAAAAAACTACCGCACACAAAACTTGTCGAAGTGCGCGGTGATTTGGATAAGCAATTTCCGTTATCATTGGCTTCGACAAGCTCAGCCAACGGTCGCTATTTTTACCCCTGCGCGATCTCGTTACCGCCCTTGAGCGCCTTGATCAGGTCACGGCGTTTGAGCGCGCGCTTGCGGTCAATTTCCACCATGCCGGCCTTGTCGTCCGCCACCTTTAGCAGCGCCTGCGTCCACGCGCCGCTCTGTACGGGCGTGTGCGCCACGCGCCAGCGTTCCACGTAAACCGGCAACTCCGCCGCGTTGGTGATGCGCTGGTGCCTGACGGTCTTGCTCACGCCAAAGGCTTCCGCCTGCACTTCATATTCTTCAAACTCGGCTTTCACCGGGCAGATCTGCATGCACGCGCCGCATTTGATGCAATAGTAATCCGCCAGAACCAACTCGCCGCTTTCGTCAATATAAAGGGCGCGCGTCGGGCAGATGTCGACGCAGGCCAGGCAGCCTTCAACACATTTCTCGCGCCGCAGCTCCACCTTGCCCTTCCAGGGCTGTTCCACAAGGAAGGCGCCATCGCTGGCCACCTCACACTGCCGGCAGCGGATGCAGTGCGGATCATCCACCACCAGGGTTTTCTCTTTTTTATCGAAACTGATAACATCCGTCGGGCAGTTATCCATCACGAAGTCTTTGCGCTTCCAGTCAAACTGGCTTTTGTCAAAACTAATGGACTGAATTAATTCCGGGAAAGCTTCATATTTGATCACCGGATTTTCCGGCTGGCCGTTGACGGCCAAGCTGATGGCGCTCACCGGGCACATCTCCATGCATTCGCCGCAGAAGATGCACTTGTCCGCGTCAATATCCACCGCCTGTTTGGTCGCCATGCGCCCGTTTTCCAGCACCGCGTCTACATGCGTAATGGCGTCCACCGGGCAGATCTCGGGGCCGATCTGGCAGCCTATACAGGCATCCAGGTCCCAGCGCATGATGTAGTGGCGCGTGACCATCGCCCGTTCCAGGACGATCTCGTGGGTGTCGGCACGTTTTTGGGTTATTCCTCGTTTGCTCATGGCGGCTCCTAATCCCTTCGCAGTTCCTGCACCTGCTCACGGTTGTGGTCAAAAACATGCACAATCATGGGCGTGGTGCCCGGCGCGGCGTGCGTGGCGCATCCGAAGCACGGATCGTAGGCGCGGAAAGCCATTTCAATGATGTTCATCACCGCGTCATCCACCGGCTTGCCGGGGACAACCAGCGCCTGCGCCGCTTTTTTGATGGACATGTCAATGGCGGCGTAGTTGTTGGTAGTACCCACGATCAGGTTGGCGGATTTCAGCAGGCCGCGTTCATCGGTAACATAATGGTGCGTCAATGTGCCGCGCGGCGCCTCCACGATGGCCACACCCTCGGTGGGCGTTTCGGTCGGGATGGTGCGAACATCTTTGGAAGTAATGAGCGGGTCAGTCGCCAGTTCCAGCGCGCGTTCGGCCGCGTAAAGCGTTTCGATCAGGCGCGCCCAGTGCGTGGCCAGCGTCTGGTGCACGGGCTTGCCGCCCATGAACTTGAAGAATTTCTCGTATTCCGCCTGCGCCAGCGGGGTGGCCATGCCGTCCGCAACGTTCAGGCGCGAGAGCGGTGACGCGCGGTAAACGCCGCTGTCGGGTCCATCTACAAACCCCTTCCAGCCGATCTGCTTGAGGTATGGGAATTTGAGATAGGTCCAGGGTTCAATATGCTCCGCAACCACGTCCAGATACTGTTCGGGGTTGTATTTGAGCAATTCCTTGCCACCCGGGTCTACCACGCGCACTTTGCCGTCGTAGAAATTGACCTTGTTGTTCTCGTCCACCAGCCCCATGTAATAGGTCTGGTGCGTAAAGGCATCGCTCAGAATGAGGTCAAGGTATTTCTTATTCCCGAGCACCATGTCGTTGAATAATTTCAGGCTGAATTTGGCGGTTTCGATGGAGTTACGCACGATCTGTTCAATGCGCATGCGCTCATCTTCGGTGATGGGCTTGCTCATGCCGCCCACCAGTGCACCCACCGGGTGGATGAAGCGCCCACCCACGATCTTGCAGATCTCGTGGTTCTCGCCGATCAGCTTCATCACCTGCGCGCCCACCTCGCGCCCGACCTTCCTGACCACGCCCAGAATATTGCGTTCTTCTTTGGGTGTGTCCGGCCCTACCACAAAGTCAGGCCCGCCCAGTATATAAAAGTGCGTGGAATGGTCGGCAACAAAGAAGGCCATGTAAAGCAGTTCGCGCAGCATCTTGCCGGCCGGGGGCGGTTCCACATGGTAAACCGCGTCGCCCGCTTTGGCCGCCGCGATATGGTGCGCGATGGGGCACACGCCGCAGATGCGCTGCGTAATGCGCGGCATCTCCTCCACCGGGCGGCCTTCGCAGAACTTCTCAAAGCCGCGCAGCTCGGGGATGATCATGTAGGCATTTTCAAGCCCACCCTGTTTATTCAGGAACAGGTCAATGCGCCCATGCCCTTCCAGGCGGGTGATCGGATCAATGCTGATCTTTTCGGTTACAGGTTTGGTTTTAGGCAAGGTCTTGCTCCCGTACGGGTTGCTTTCCATACTTCAAATCGGAAAGGATGGAATCTGCCAGGCTGAAGCGGTAGCTCAAGCCCACCGGGTCCGCAATCCCCTCCAGGATCTGGTTCAGTTTCTGCGGGTCGTCCGTATCCACCAGCGCTGCGATGGCGCTGATCAGTTTGGAGCCCTGGTCCACCACACCCTCCGGCGGACCGTAGCAGCCTCGACAAGGCATGTTGGCAGTCAGGCACGGCAGACCGCAGCCCGCGCGCGTGGCCGGTCCGCAGCAAATGATGCCCTGGGTCAAAAAGCAGATTTCCGGGTCAAGTTCGACCTGGTGCGGGCGATGGAATTCGGTGACGCGCATGTTGCTTTCGCCTTTTTTACGCGGGCATTCATCGCAGTTGGTCTTGGGGTTAGCGCCAATTACCGCGCCCTTTTCGGGCAGCTTGCCGGCCAGGATGGTCTGGAATACCGTCCAGACCTGGTCAACCACCGGCGGGCAGCCGGGCATGAAGTAATCCACTTCAACCACGTCCGCCAGTGGTCTGACACACTCATACAGCTTTGGCACCAGGATTTCGCCTTCAGGCACCTTGTTCACAGTCTGCGGGCGCGTGCCGCGCGATTCGTCCAGCGAGGGCGCAGTATCAAACACACGCTCCAACAGGGTTTCAATATCAAACAGGTTAGCCAGCCCGGGAATCCCGCCCAAATGTGAGCAGGAGCCGAAAGCTACCAGCAGTTCGGATTTCTTTCTTAATAAGTGCGCGATCTCTTCGTTCTCGCTGTTGCGTATGGCGCCGTTGTAGAAGCAGATATCAATTTCCTTGTCCTTTAGAGCAGCCACATCCTTGTATTTGAAGTCCATCGCAGCAGGCCAGAAAACGATATCCACCAGTTCGCCAACGTCCACCAGGCGCATGCCCAGTTCGGTGATGGTGATCTCACAGCCGCCGCAGCTCGCCGCCCAGTAAAAAGCCAGTTTGGGTTTGGCGGTCTGAGGTTTGGCTTGTTTGGTTGGTTTGGCAACCATTATGCCACCTCCCTGTACAGCGCAGTCAGCATGTTATCCACCTCGTGCCGGATGCGCCCGCGGTCCTGCGTACCAATCTGCACAAAGCGCACACGCCCGCCATCGAGTTCCATCTGGCCGAACATGCGGTCCAGCAAGCTCATCTTGCAAGTGCTGATGTAATTGCCGCGCTTGAAGTGGCATTCGCCAGGCGCACATCCGCACACCATCACACCGTCAATCCCGCTGTCCAGCGCCATCAGTGCCATCTGCGGGTCAATCCGCCCGGAACAAGGGATGTGAATGACGCGTACATTCTCGGGGTAGGATTCCAGCAGCGCCATATCTTCATCCACGCGCAGGCTCCAATCACACACAAACACCACCAGCGAGGGATTTTCCTTCTGCGGCTTGATGCGCATCTGGCTGGCAACGTCCTCGTTGGAAACGCCTGGACGCGCGATGGCGCCAATGGGGCAGGCTGCCACGCACATGCCGCAGCCCATGCACTTCTCCGCGTTCACTTCCGAGAAGCGGTCCATCACGCCGTTGACTTCTTTTTCAATCAGGTGCGGCGCTTCGTAAGGGCAGGTCATCACACAGATGCCACAGCCCGAACACAGCGCCTCATCCACCACCACAGTCTCCAGCGCCGAGGTATAGCCGGCTTCAACAGCCAGCTGCTTCACCGCGCCGATGACGCCAGAAATGTGGATCTCCTGCGGGCAGGCCGGATAGCACAGGTCGCAGGCCGAACACAACCAGGTAGTGGGGCTTTCAAAGGCTTCCTCGCGTATATCTGTCATCACCATGCGCAGCAGGCGGCGCGGATTGTATTCCGGTTCCAGCTTCTGCTGGATCATACACGTACTTACGCAGGTGCCGCAGGAATAGCACATTTCCAGGTGCTCCCCACCCGGAATGCCTTTTACTTGGTCAGCGAAAATCAAGGGTCTATTATTTTCCATCATCCACCTTCAGTGTAGTCAGCGTAATCGGTAATTGATCCGAAAAATTGGACGCCTCTGTCACACCCGGGGCATCATACATACGTCGCGCGCGTTTTTCCATTTCCGGTTTCAGCGCATCAATTTCTGTCTTTAGCTTGTCCTTGCCAAGACTGTCCATGGTCTTCTGCATTTCATTGATCACACGCGAGTACTTGTCGCCTTCAGAGGCCGAAATCCATTCCACGCGGAAGCGGCCGGGGCTCATGCCCATTTTTTCAAAGGTTTTTTGAAGCCGTTCCGCGCGCGCCGCCCCAACCCTCTGGCCGGTGATATAGCTGCAATCCGGCGGATGGCAGCCGGAATAGAGCACCGCGCCGGCGCCCAGCCGGAAGGCTTCATAGATAAAATCGGCATCCATACGCGCCGAGCACATCACCCGGATGCCGCGTTCGTTGGAAGAATATTCAAAGTGGCTTGTTCCTGCCAGATCCGCGCCGCCATAAGAGCACCAGTGGCAGCGGAAGGCAAATATCTTTTCTTCAGGTTTTTCCGCCAGCAGCGCGCGGATCTGCACCAGCATCTGCGCGTCGGTAAAATGCATCTGGGTGATGGCATTGTGCGGGCATTCCGCCACGCAGCCGCCGCAGCCGTGGCATTTGGCGGTAAATACTTTCGCGGCTTTTCCAACCTCAACCTCAATGGCTCCGTAGGGGCAGGCTTTCGCGCAGATGCCGCACTGTTTGCCTTGCGCGCTGATGCAGCGGTCGTCCCACACCTGCGCGATAATGGGTTCAATTTCCCATTTGTCTGAGTGCAGAATACGGCCAGCCCGTGACGCAGCTGCGGATCCAGCAGCAACCGAAGACGGGATATCTTTTAATCCCTGGCATGCGCCGGCAAGGAAAATGCCGTCGGTCGGGCTGTCTATCGGGCGCAGTTTGGGATGGTATTCCATAAACCAGCCACCGGGGCTTTGCACTGTGTTCAGCACAGAGCTAAGGTTATCTGCATCCGGCTGTGGTACAGCTGCCTGGTTGAGCATGACCATGTCATACTCATGTTCCACCACCTTGCCAAGCGTCATGTCTTCTGAGTGGACGAACAGATTGTGGGTAGTCTCGTCCTCGGTGATCAGCCCGGGGCGTCCCTGGATGAAGCGGATGCCCATCTCGCGCGCCCGGTTATAGAATTCTTCATACCCTTTACCGGATGTGCGGATATCTATGTAATAAATGCTGATATCAATATCCGGATACATTTGTTTAAGCAGTACCGCGTTCTTGATGGCGTACATGCAGCAGAAGTTGGAGCACCACGGGTTATAGCGTTTGTCGCGTGAACCCACGCAGTTGATGATCGCCACGCGTTTGGGGTTGGTACCGTCGCTTGGCCTGATCAAATCGCCAACAGTGGGTCCGGCTGCATTATTCAGGCGCTCCATTTCCATGGCGGTGATGACGTTCGGGAAGCGGTTGTAACCGTATTCCGGCATCACACTGGGATCAAAATGGCTGAATCCTGTAGCTGTGATAATCGCGCCAATATCTTCCCAGGACACTTTGTCTTCCTGGCTGAAATCAATCGCGTCCAACTCGCCGCAGGCTTCCACGCATTTATAGCAGTGGATGCAGGCTTCCAGGTCAATAGTGTAGAGCAGTGGAACGGACTGGCTCATGGATACATAAGCCGCCTTACGAGGCGCAATATTCATTTCAAAAGCGTTTGGAACCTCGATCGGACAAGCCCGCGCGCAAGCGCCGCAACCATTGCATTTGTCAGCGCGAACGTAGCGCGCTTTTTCGCGCAGCTGCACTTCGAAGTTGCCCACGTAGCCTTCTACGCGGTCAATAGTGGTGTAAGTTTTGATTTTAATTTTCGGATGACGCGCCGCGTCAACCATTTTTGGTGCGAGTATTCATATACTGCAGTCCATCGTCGGGAAGGTCTTGTTGAGCTGCGCCATGACCCCGCCAATGGTCGGTTCTTTTTCCACCAAAACTGTTTCAATACCCTGGCCTGCCAGGTCAAGCGCCGCGCTGATGCCCGCCACGCCGCCGCCAATGACCATGGCACGCTTGGTGACCGGAACCTCAATGAATTCCAGGGGCGCCAGATAACGCGCTTTTGCCACTGCCGCGGCTGTCAGGTCCTTTGCCTTTCTTAAGGCGCCCTCCTTGTCATGCCCGTGCGCCCAGGCGCTCTGTTCACGGATATTGGCCATTTCCATCAGGAAGGGGTTTAATCCCGCTTGGGACACCGCGCCACGGAAGGTATTCTCGTGCATGCGTACCGAACAAGCCGACACGACCACGCGGTTCAGGTTGTACTTTTTAATATCATCCTTGATGAGGGTCTGTCCGCTATCTGCGCAGGCGTACAGCGTATCGGTCACGTGAACCACACCTGACAATTGGGAAGCATATTCCACCACTTCTTTCGGGTCAATCACACCCGCTATATTATTGCCACAGTGGCAGACATAAACACCAATACGTATTTCTTCTTTATCCGGGTTATCGCTCATGCTGCTCCTTTGTTGTGTCCGTTATTGAAAAGAACCATTAACAGACTGATTCTTTCAAGTTCTCTGCCGGAAAAACCTCATTCTTGATAGATTTAAGAGCTGATTTGCGCGATTTCTGTGCCTGCTGGTCAGGGGTTGTCAGGGAGAGCGCTTCCTTTGGGCACCACTTCACGCACTGCGGGCCTTCCTCCAGATCTTGGCACTGGTCGCACATCTCCGCCAGCCTGCTGGCCGGATTGATGGAGATGGCCCCAAAGTCGCAGGCCTCGATGCACCAGGCGCAGGCGTCGCACTTCTGTGCGTCCACCTGGATGATGCCAGTTTCCAGGTGCTGGGTGAGCGCGTTCTGCGGGCAGGCGGTCACGCACGGGGCGTTCTCGCAGGTGCGGCAGGCCAGCGCGGTGATCAGCACCTCGTCCACGCGCACCGTGCGGATGCGACTGCGGTAGGTGTTGTACTCGCCGGTCTTGGCATACGAACAGACATATTCGCAGATCTGGCAACCGATGCACAGGTCGGGGTCGCAGTCAATATAACGGTATTTGGATGTGGATAAAGGCATTATTCTCTCTCCGTCTAAACGCCAATTTGTTGAGCAACGTCAGGCATGCCAAGGTCGATTAGTACTTGTTTGGGGATCAATCCTTCTTTAGTCCAGCCTTTAGCTGCATAATACAGGTCCTTCATATATTCCAGTTCTTTATCAGTGGTCACATGACCAGCCGAAGGGCCTTTGGTCATCGGGTCGTGCTTCCAGCGCCAGGGAAGATCATCATCGCTGCGCTTCCAGCCTTCGCGGATGTTGAAGGCTTTCTTGATAGTGTGCGCGCGTTGACCGATCAGGTCAATATCTTCATACTGGAAATTCCAGCCGGTGGTGGCGTTGATCAGTTGCGCGATGGTCGGCCAGGCGCCTGCCCGGTCGGCTTTGCCGGTGAAACAGCGGCGAATAAATTTGCATAAGGGTAGTGTGTCATACACAGCAGCATACTCTTCCGCATCTTTGGCATGCTCACCACGGGTTTCATCAACTTTAAATCGATCTGCAATCCCCTGGATATCTATATCATAGGCTGAACTACGATTGTGGCATCCGCCACGTGTGCCAACAGCAGCGCCCAGCGAGAAAGTTTTTAATCCGCGCGCATCATATCCCGGGGCTTCCAGGCCTTTTGAGTTCATTGCCCATTTCCAGGTCTCGGTACCCCGTTCCTTGTCAATGGTCTGGCTGGCAATGCGTGTGCCCTCTGAAAGGAGCTTGCCAATTCCCTCACGGTCGCGGATCATCTCCGCGGTGGTCACGGCTGCTTCGCCGTTACCGAACTTCAGCTCAAACCCGTCCGGGTACTTTTTGCATTTGAAGTCTTCTTTTTTAAAGATGCCTTTTTCAAAAGTTTCCATCGCCCAGGAGATGGTCACACCCTGAGACATAGCATCCATGCCGCTTTGATCAGCAATATGAATAAGTTGGATTGCGGCGTTCATATCATTGATGCCCAGGTTCGGACCGTTGGCGAACAGGCATTCATATTCTATGCCGGTCAATGAGCCTTCCCATGGACCGGATTTAACCACCGACATCTGCTCGCAGGCGATGGGGCACTGCGCGCAGGCGATGGTTTTTACCTTGTGGTGGTCATGCAGATATTCCCCGCTTATCTTTTCCGCGTCCTCAAAAACACCTTCCTGAAAATTGCGCGTGGGCAGCAACCCCAGCTTGTTCATATTCATAACGTTGGTCATCGTCCCTAAAATCCTGTATTTTGTTGTAAAAGGTCCCTGTGATTCTTTGGTGATGTCAAAGGATAATTTATTTAGGGTTTCAGAGTCAGCTACTTTTATTCCGTGCGTGCCGCGCACCGAGACTGCTTTCAGTTTCTTGGAACCCCACACCGCGCCGTGACCGGTGCGTCCAGCCTGGCGGCCGTCGTTGGTGACATTGGCAAAACGCACCATGTTCTCGCCGGAAGGGCCGATGGTCGCGGAACGTACCTGGTCATCTGCCAGTTCCTCGCGGATGGCTTCTTCGGTCTCAAAGGTGCCCTTACCCATTAATTTGCTGGCATCGCGGAATTCCACGCGGTCGTCATCAATGAAGACGTTCACCCATTTCTCGCTGGCACCGTGGATCACAACTCCGTCCCAGTTGGCGCGCTTAAGCGCGATGGTGAACCAGGATCCCGAAAGGCTGTCACCGATAAAACCGGTCAGTGGGGATTTGGAAGCCAATCCGTATTTGCCGCCCACCGGCACCGGGGTGCCGGCAAAAATGCCGTTGGCGATACACACCGGGTTTTCCGGGGAATAAGGGTCGCAGCCGGGTTTGATATTTTCCCAGCACAGACGCGTGGCCATCGATACGCCCCCGATCCAGATCTTATACCAGTCCTCAGGTTTTTCTTCCACCCAAGTCTTGCGTTCAGTCAGGTCAATATGCAGGATCTTTCCGCTGTAACCGAACATTGTTTTCTCTCCTTATAATGAAGGATAATGATTAAAAATCGGCTTTAACCGCCGGCCAATAAAGACAACAGGATCAGCCTGTCGCCATCACCGGGCTGGAAGGTCGTATCAGATTCATGGACGATCTTTTGGCCGTTCACGCTGAATATATTGGTCGGGATGAGCGCATGTCCGTCTTTCTCAATAATTTGGCCAAGGAGCTGGGGAAATTTCTTTCCAATCGCGCTCACCACATCCGCGATGCTGGCGCCCTGTTTCAGGCTCAATGGAAACTCGGATACCCCGGTCAGCACCCGTGAGACCGCTGAAAATTCAATAGACACTTGAATGGTTTCCATTTGATTATTTTAGTAAAAATAATTTATTTGCTAAGTGACTATCCGCACAATTGGCGCATAACAAAACCCATGAAATTATAATATAGGAAGTTCTCGGGGGAGAAGTAACTCTTTGCCATGCCTGTACGATTTATTAATCGCATAATTCAGGCATATTTTATCATATTTCAGGCGCGCGGACCGAAGAGCAGCGTGCCAATGCGCACCATGCTCGCCCCCTCTTCAATCGCCACAAGGTAGCTTCCGCTCATACCCATGGAAAGCACTCGCATTTCAATGTTGGGAAGGTTCGCGTTTCTTAATTGCTCAAAAAGTTCACGCGTTTTCCTGAAGTATGGCCGCGCCAGTTCCGCCTCCCCACTCAAAGGACCCATGGTCATCAATCCCGCCAGGTGCATATGTGGCAAAGCGCTGACCGCTTGGGCCAGCGTGACCACTTCCTGCGGCAAGGCGCCGGTCTTGTCCTCCTCTGTGCCGCTGTTGACTTCGATCAACACCTCTATCGTTTTATTTTGTTCGGTGCAGCGCTTTTCCAGTTCGTTAGCCAGCCGGATGGAGTCCAACGATTCGATCATGTCAAACAGCTCAACCGCGCCACCTGCCTTGTTGCGCTGCAGGTGCCCGATCATATGCCAGTGTGCGCTGAAATCCACATCAGAGATTATGGTTTGCGCTTCCTGCACGTAATTGTGCCCGAAATAACGGATGCCCCCCTCGTAAGCCGCCCGTACTTCCTCAACCGTGCGAGTCTTGGCTGCGGCCAGCAGGGTCACATGCGGGGGGAGCGTTTTGAGTAAATATTCCGCATTTCTTTTTATGTTATTCATTGCTTTTTTCAGTACATCTTACCATTTACTCAATGCCTTTATGCTTTTTTAAAACCCGGCGATCAGAAAGAAACTCTATCAACACTTTCCATATTATTTAGCTGACGCAGATTACCTCAATCCGTTGCTATCTGTTCTACTGATTCTTGTATACTTGTCAACTTTTTCATTAATGGCCACTAAGATCGGGTTTATCGATAGCCCAGGCGGACAATTTCACTATCAATCCAGGCAAAACCACATTATCTACAACCTCGATCTGGGGTTCCCTGGCGCCTGCGTTCAGTGCCTCAGCAGCAACCAGGTCAACCAGTTGTTTGCGTACAAAAGTCAAGGCTTCTTCAAATGTCTCAAATTTTCGTTGCATATTGGAAGCGCGTGCAAAATAACCAGTAACTACCGTCCCTTCCACAACCGGCGAGACTTCGCCTTCCTTGTGAATCATAATATTTCCAACAACTGTCCCGACAGCATTCGCCACTTCATAATAGTCTGGGAAGATAATTTGCGCCCCAAATGCCAGAGCAACGGCTGGAAGAAAGGCTTTTGCGGGAGCCCCGATCCCTACAATCGGATGTTTCAGCATGATTTGACAACCAAGATTCCTGTCCACTGGTTTCAGACTCTCTTCAAACAACCAGCGATCCAGATCGTTGCTTCTTGTATTAAATAAGGTTGAATCGGATAGTGTTTTCCCTGAAAGGAACTGGATGACTTCGGCTGCGATCCGATGGGTCATGATATCCCTGATCCTTTGTATAAAAGCCTCGCTGCCAATCCTCCAATTTTTTGCAATGGTTTGAATGATCAAGCGAGCAGTATCAGCATCCCAGGGAGAAAACTCTCCGGTCACGTGGAGCAGATCGGTCGGGGTTAACCCGGCGCGCATGATGACCTCATGGTTAACCAATTCTTCAACATTAACCTGGACAGGAGATACTGCCCCAACCTCTTTTAAGAGTTTTGGTAGAAGCCAGGGTCCCTGTTTGAGCAGTTGAATTGCTTTTTGCATTCGCAAATCCTTAAAGGGGTGAGCAGGTTCACGAAGCAAAACCCAACATTCTAACCGGTCATAATAAAGGATTTCTTTCTTTTTCTTCAGCCATTCTATTATTTCAAGTTTGAATTCTGGATACTCGGTGCAAAGGTGAGAGAAAGGGAGAACCCGTTCAGGACCGACTGTGACATTCTGTGATCGGTCAAAACGAATTAGACTATCCCCACCTAAGCCAAAGGAGCGTACTTTGATCGTCTTAACGCAGGTACGGAAGGAACCAACCGTGGCAGCACTTGTGTCAATCTGTATTTTTCCATTCTCCACCAGGGCGATATCCGTTGTCGTTCCACCGATATCAATGACTAGAGCAGTATCAATTCCTGCCAGGAATTGACCACCTATGGCGCTGGTAGCCGGACCGGAATGAATGATCTCCACGGGCCGTTTGCGAGCATATTCAGCTTTAACAATGGAGCCATCGCCCCTCACAATCATCACAGGGCATCGAATGGCTTTTTTCTCCAACATTCCCTGAACAGCGCTTAAGAATTCCTGTGTATTTGACAGGAGGGAAGCATTTATACTGGCAGTTGTGGCTCGCCGGATCGAATCAAGCTCACTGGAGAGATGGTGGGCTTCCACGATGGGAGTATCTGTCATAGATGCAATAATTTCTCCAGCGCGTTCCTCATGAGCAGCATTTCGAGACCCAGCGTATGAGGAAATGGCAAATGCATTCACTTCCTCTTTAATTTCTTTCACGATTTTGATAATTTGCGTTTCATCCAACGGTATTTGTTCAATCCCGTCCAGACCATTTTTTCCCTGGATAAAGAAATAATGCGGGGTGCCAAACTGATGGTGAAAGTTAAATTTATGGACCAGTTCTGGATCATATCCGAGAAGAAGCAATGCAACCGGCTTGCACTTTCCTTCTGCGATGGCATTGGTTGCCAGTGTGGTTGAAAGGGAAACAAGATTAATCCTCGCTGGATTGTCAGCAACCAGGTTTTCAAGAATCTCGGAAATGCAAATTGTAAGATCAGAATGTGTTGTCAAGACTTTGGATGTCTTGATCACTTTCCGGGTAGCAGGGTCAAGCAGTACTCCATCGGTGAACGTACCACCTGTATCAATTCCAAGGAATAATCCAGAATCAGCCAACATTGGTGTCAATCCTTTCGTATTGGGCAGTCTCAAGAAAATAGAATCCAACGATAATAATGGTCACCTTCATGTTGCAATAATATAGGGATGATTATGCTGTCTCATCACATGCTGACAGCACCTACCATTAACCGGACTTCAGAAATAATAATTTATTATTAAGTTTGCGCTCTAATTTGCACTTGCATATTGAATTCATACTCAATAATAATTTGATTTTTAGATCAAATATTTATTTTTCTGGTTGGCTTTTTTTATTGTTTTCCAATGCATCTGATACTTTTTTCATTGCCTCTTCAGTGGGCATATTACGCAGGTCTAATGGGATCACCTGCTTATCAAAATCAGCCCCAACTTCTGCCATTGCATCCTTGTACATTTTTCGTTGCATTTTAGGGTCACAACCGCCTACTATGTATGTGGTATCCGTTTTGGCAAAATCTTTCCAAAATCGGTCACCATCATCGACGCAAAGCTGAGGATGCACGATGGTATATTCGACATCCAGTTCATTACGGACATAATTAACAAGATTCCACACATTCAATTGGTTGAAACCAGGGCAATCACCGCGGCACATGCACTGCACAAATACAGGGTTCTTTTTTTCTGACATTTTTTCTCCTTTTTAATAATTAATCAGTGGGTGGGTAATTGACACGAAGTTCTTTGATAATTAATTTAAATTCACTCCGGTTAGGGAAAGATATTGCTTCCACCGGGCACTGGAATTTACAACTCTCACAAAAGACTTCGCAATGATAGGGGTTGGCGACAATAACTTTTTTACCATCGCTAACCTGATAGGTGCCATGTTTGCAGGCACTTACACACAATCCGCAAGCAGTACAAGTATCTTGATCGATCGTTGGGTACCAGGGAATTTCCTTACGGGGTATTCCGAGATAATCTTTTAATACTTCCGAATTTACCATTATTTCACCTTTTAATTAATGCTATTATATTCGTTTTTATGAATATGCTCAGATAAATATCTTTATAATAATGAAAGAACAGCTTCATTAATCTACCTGCGAAAAAAGTTTTTTATCAGACAGCCTGAAATTTATTTCCATCCCTATTACCCGATCCAAATGAAGTAAAAACCAACCAGGATAATAATTACACCGCTTGCTTTTTCCAGTTTATCTGACCATTTGCCAAAAGCCAGTATGCTTTTCATAGCTCCCGCGAAGGTCCCGGCCAAAACGATTGGTACACCTCTTCCGAGGGCATAGATTAATAATAAAACTGCACCGTATACCAGGCTTTCTTTCCGGGCGATGACAAAAGTTAAAATAGCAGCCAGAACCGGCGTGGCACATTGGGATGCAACCAGGCCGGAAATTAAACCCAACAACAATGCGCCCAATAACCCTTTGGTTTTAATTTTTTCGCGCAGACCCGCAAGCCAGTAAGGGGGATTAATATGGAACACCCCCAACATTTGTAATCCGATAATAAAACAGATTAATGCGACCAGGTAATACCACACGCGTGTGCTTCCACCTAATAACCCGCCAACCAGTGAGGCAATTATTCCCAGAACCATAAACGTAATCGCCAACCCGATTGCAAACACCAGGGATATTTCAAACGCCTTGCGGCGCGGCAAGTTTACTGCCCCTCCTACATATCCAATGATCAGTGGGATCATGGCGGCATTGCAGGGACCGATGCTTGTAATTACTCCGCCAAAAAAAACAAGAACATACCCGAGTAAGGATGAGGGGGTCAAAACAGCTGGATCTAAATTCATTATTATTCTCCCGACAATTTGTCCAACTCGGAACGAAGTTGATCAGCTGACATCAGTCCAATCGATTGAAAAACCTCTCCGGATTTATTAATAAATATCTGGGTGGGTATTGAATGGATTTTTGCCCGCAGCAACAAATTCTTGTTCAGTTCATCATAAACATTGATATCTACCAAAAACACTTTATCTTCATATTCGGGATAAACCTCATTGACTACCTCAATCATTTCAAGGCATAGATGGCAGTTATTTGAATGAAAAAAAGCGAAAACCGGTTCTTTCTCTGCTAAAAGGCGGTCTAATCTTACTTCTGGTAGTTCCGGGGCAACTGGAGTAACTGAAGTTATTGAAGGTGCTGAAGATATGGGTACAACAGGTTTATCACCCTGGTTTTTCAAAAATAAAAGAAAGACGGCAATTGAAAGGATCCCGCCCACAACCAGAATTTTATTAATCGTTGTTTTTTGTTTATTTTTCCTATGAATTCTTGTCATTTGTCCTGATCCTGATTATTTTCTATTATATTCATCTGATTGAATGTGATTTCCCATATTTTACTTTAAATGTATGATATTTGTGGAAGATCGCCTTTTGAAAAATATTCCTCTTGAATTGCCCATAACCCTTGACATATCTTTCTCATAATGATATTATATTCTATATATTGAATGTTTTTTGTTGAATATGTTAAACAACATTAGAAAGAATTACGAAAATGCGGCAAATATTTTACGGATAATTTCCCACCCTGTCCGCCTGGCAATTTTGGATATCCTTCTCACTAATGAAGAGGAATGCGTATGCCACATGGAAGCGATCTTGGGGGTTCGGCAAGCTTATCTTTCGCAGCATCTTATGGGGCTACGCGAAGCTGGTATTGTGGTTGACCGCCGGGATGGAAGAAATATTTTCTACAGAATTAATAATAAGGATTTGTCGATACTGATTGGCGTTACCAAGAGTCTCGCCAATCAGGAAACAGGGCTTATAAATTACAAAGCTTTTGGATGCGACTGTCCCAAGTGCATTAAGCAGATTCGCGTTGAATAAATTAAATATTCGTTAGGAACAAAATGGCAAAAAATTGGTATCCGATTATTAACGAAGGTTCATGTTCACAATGCTATACCTGTTCAAATTTTTGCGAACATGATGTGTTTGAAGTAGGAGACGATGGCTTTCCGAAAGTCAAGAACCCTGATAACTGCGTGGAGTTTTGCCGCGGTTGCTCAAAGATTTGCCCAACCGAAGCGATCACTTTTTTCGGTGATACTGAATAAATTTTAAGGAGATATAAAATGACAAAAAAAGGTTTATTGTTATGCGTTTGCCAAGGCACCTGCCCGTCCTTCCAGCAAATGAATATTTTTGAAGTTGGCAATACTATCCGCAGAGAAAAACTGGTAGATTACATCGCGATCCATCCGCAGTTATGTGCCACTGATGGTGACAGTTTTCTATCCACTCTTTTAAAAGGTGGGGAAACTGACCATTTATTTGTGGCAGCCTGTGATCCGCTTATGCAGGTGAAGATGTTCCGCGACGCGTTTGACGCAGCTGGATTTGAAAAAGCTCAACTCACCGGCGTAGATATTCGCAATATGAATACCGATCAGGCAGTGCAGGCGATCAAGGATATGATCGCTACTGTGCCAGCATAATAACTTGTGAGATTAATGAAATGCAGGAGGGCATTGACTTGCTCTCCTGAAATTTTTAACAAGAAGGCGTGAAATGAAAATTGCTGTGTCCGCAAAGGGCGCTGGCTTAGGCGCGTGGTTAGACCCAAGTTTTGCTGACTGCAAACATTTTGTCA
>Ga0315294_10003593_pt1 | contig 16906 bp, 21 predicted proteins | sample YL17G13_40_MG_FD_203626 | JGI IMG/M metagenome (GOLD analysis project Ga0315294, IMG submission 203626) | Sediment microbial communities from Yellowstone Lake, YNP, Wyoming, USA - YL17G13_40 | ecosystem: Environmental > Aquatic > Freshwater > Lake > Sediment | place: USA: Wyoming | collected... | reverse complement strand
GCACTTCGACCTGAATATCAATTCTATCGAGCAGCGGGCCGGAGATCTTCGAGTAATACTTGTTTCTCTGGGCCTCCGTACAGTCAGCCTGCTCTCTTGCCAGTCCCCTGAACACATCCTCGCAGGGTTTCGTTGCCAAGTTGTCATTTAACTTTAAAGGCAAGAAAGCCGGTCCACAGGGAGAAATACCCTGATATTTGCCGGACCTGGGGCGACTGGATAAAGGCCCGGAGGCTGGATTTGAGGCTCACCAAGCGCCAACTTTCCCTTAGGTTTCATGTTGACGATACTACGATATATCTTTGGGAGAGGAATATAGTCCAGCCTTCCTTGGCCCAAATTCCGAAGATTATTGAGTTCCTGGGCCGGGATCCGTTTGAAAAAGAAGCGGAAAATTTAGGTGATAGAATTCGGGAATTTCGGCGGGTCCATGGGCTGTCACAAAAGAAGCTGGCCAACCTGTTGGGAGTCGATCAGGCGACTCTTGCGGGATGGGAAAGTCGAGATCACCAACCGACTAAAAAACTTTTTAGCAAGCTAGCCTCTGTCTTTGCTGCTTTTCCTTCATCTGCTTCAAAGCTCCAAGGATAGCTTAGGCGACCGGCTCCACATTTTGTTTTTCCTGCTTCTTTCGCTGGCTGATGCTAGGTCTTAGCTTTCTATATCTTGATTCGTTCCGTTTTTGCCTATCTTGCTACTTTCATAACTATCGGACTAGCGATCGTAGGAGACGAGGACCCTGTGTCAGCTATGTTGGCCTGAGCCTGTTCGGTTATGAACCCCAAGAGCACGTTCCTTAACAGCTTCTTATAATGGGTCTGAGCCATCGTAGCAAAATTCCTCCTCTCTTTCGATGTAGCAGTCGAAGAGAGTTTACGATGGCTCACCTCCTTAATGAAATTGTGAACGTTATGGTACACTACCTGTTACGATATATCTATGGGAGAGGAAGATAGATAATTTTTTAGTAAACCCTAATAGATCTTATTTATTGCTTCTTATGCTTAACGATCTGATTTCTTATTCCAACGAAAAATCGCTAGCTTATTTAACAAGAATCATTAATGCTTTTTATTTTGATGGATTAATAATAAGGCTCGTCTGCGCATAAGAAACGGCCCTTGAAGCTGCGTCTTGTGCGTAGAGGTAGAATAAGTATTTCCCTGATGGGATATTGTTAACAAGGAATTCCACGAATTGAATTTCGATGTCCGCTCTTGATGCTTTAGTCAAAACGGATAGCGTTATCGGAATCTTCTCGCCTGAAGTAGCGTTGATTAAAAAGGCCGTCAGAGTGATGTTCGGCACGACAATGCCCGTTATAGAGTAAGGGAGAACTGCGAAAAGCTTTGCCGTTCCCTTGGGCGCTTCTCCGATAATAGGGGTGTACTGGGCCCGGTTATAGGGATAAGCGTCATTCCAAGAAAGGCCTTCTTTCTTTTTTGCTCCGGTGCCTTCAAGATACGCAAAGTTGCTCTCCGGGACAAGAAGAAGTGGAGTATGAAGGCTCAAGCCCACAAACGCCTTTCTTGCGATAGTAGCCCGCGCCGAGGCTACGGCCGCGTCGCCTGTTTCCAGATCTCTGACGACCAGGCGGCACTCGTATTGACCGGGCGGCAGCAATGCTCCGGACGTGTAAAAAACATCCATGCCTCGGTATTTTGTAAGATCGGCCTCGGCTCGCTGGAGGCTGGCGAGATTTTCTTTCTCGTCGAAAAAGAGCGAAACGAGCTCGACCCTCCTGCCCGAAAACTTTTGAATGGCATTTGGGGAGATTTTCGAGAGGACCTGAAGGCGTGTTTCCTTTGCGGAAGCATACGATAAGGGTGCCATAGAAAATCTAATGGGCGTCTGCAAGAGCGGTCTTTCTGTCAAAGCCAGGTCAAACAGATGGAGCTCCTTCTCCAAGTCCGAATACTCACGGAACGGCTTCGGATTGAAGTAGCCCGTCTGGGCGCGGACTTCGCAACCTTTGCGTTTGACCTCGACTTTAATCTTATGAAAGCCGCCGTCCTTCTGGTCGCTGATGAAATAGCCGATGACATAATATGTTCCCGTCATGGTTTGGACCCGGTCCAGATTGTTCTCATATTCGTTGATGTTCGAAAAATATTTCCCGCCGGTGACCTTGGATAGCCTGGTTATCGAATAAAGACCAGTTATTTTGTCATCTTTAAAAATATTGACCGGACCTTGAGCCCAGCCTCCCACGGAGAAAATATCGCTACCACTTCCATCGACGGTAAATAAGGACGGGATCTTGGCGGACTCCCTCGTGTCGAAAGAGAAAACCGTACAGTTTGCCGCGCTCAATTCCTTGAGCATCTCTTCGTTTTGTGTGCGCAGAATATGGTCCCCGGAATCAAATTTGGTTCTGGGGAAATTGCCTTGTCCACGAATGAAGCTGTAATAATCTTGAGGATATCCAGATTGGTTGCCATAGATAAGAGAACTGGGGATGCCAGTTGAGAAAAGAATGAAGTGTTTTTGTCCCGGAACATAGCGCAGGGCCTTAGCCAATGCCGTCATCTTGGTGATGAAATTCTTAGCCTGGTTTTTGGATTCCTGCCGCTCGTCCCGAAGGATAGCGCCGGAACCCGTATTGGCATTTGAACTACCTTCTTGGGCTCTCCGCCAATATTCTTCCTCGATGTCTTCGGCCCGCCCCGCGATGTCTTTAGCGTTTACTACCTCGACGGCCTCCCGGACTTTGCGGTGGTTCGTCGTAAGATATTCGTGAATGGAGAGTCCTTTAAGCATCGAATAAGAAAGCAATCCCACTTCATCACCCGGATTAAGTTCTGTATCGATGAAATGTAGCGCTGCTTCTTTGGCCTTATTGACTCCTTTCTGGGTGTTAAAGGCGAAGTCGAGAAAAAGGAAAAACTTCCGAGTCATTACGGTTACCGGGGCGGTAGGAGGAAGAGTGGTGGGGACGATTCTTTCATCGGACGGCTTTGGCTCGGTTTTAATCGCTGGGCCGGTGAGGATGTGCTTTTCAAAATCTGTGATCTCTTTCTTTTGGCCGTTATCGTAAATAATGAAATCCGATTTCTGGAGGTCCTGGACAGGATTGCCCTTTTTATCCGTCACATTCACTTGGACAAGTTTCAGAATAACCGAGACTTCATGATGGAGGGGCTTTTGAAGCTTGGCTTCCTCTTGCGAAGCAAAGCTTAAGCGAGAGAATGATCCAACACGAAGGCATAAGCCGCAAATAAAAAGCAGAATGGCGAATTTTCTAGTTTTCGTCATGAAACGCTTCCGAAATCCCCTGATCTCTATATGATTGCTTTTTTATTATAACGCTAATCGGTTAAATAAGATATTGCTTGGGAAGGGCATTAGCCCAAACCCATATGCCAATAAATGCAGCACAAAACGTGCCAAGAGTTGAGCCTGGTTTTAATGAGAATTCCTTTAGAATCTCTAGACTGCGTCCTTTTTTGAGGACAATTGATTTTTTATCCCACACTGGATTGTGAGGGAACTAAGCTATAAGAACTTATTTTCATAGCCAGAGTCATTTTTCTCCTTTAGATTATCAACTCGTTTCCAAGAGACAACATTGAAAACATTAGTATTCTTAATTATTTCTTTGAATTTTTACTTCCTCCATCAAAACTCACGCATGCTAGATGTTCCTTTTCACGCCGAAGTTTTCTCCCCTACTTTTTTTAACTCGCCTGCTTGATCAAACGCTTTAATATGTACGCCTCTTCCCTGTTTCCTTTAATCTTTCCAGGTACATTCGTCTAAGCCGCAACATGAGTATTGTATGGGTGGATTGAGAGGTTCGTGTGGCCAGTAAGGATTATAAATGAGCGTACAATAGAAACAACATTGGTCAATTTCTTCAATAATATCTCCATAGCAATAGCAACCTGGCCATTTGTTGCAAAATTCTGCCTGGCACACTCGCCATATCTCTCCGTACGTTAATGATGAAACAAACATCAGGATCAAGAGAAGGGAACAGAATTTACTTCGTCGCGATAGTTTTCTCATTCTTTTTCACCTCCTTTCTTATGAATCGTATGTCGTTGGCTAAAAACATCGATTTTTGATTCCGGATAAATCTGCAATAAATATACTATATCCTCGTTTTCCTTTTTCATAATGATAAAATCCTTAAAATATTTTTCTCGGGATTTTATCCAATATGCATATCTCCGTTTTCCTTGATTATCATACTTGGCAATTTCGGTATACGGATAATTCGATAAAAGCAAGTATCCGTCATCATCTGATCTGATCGCATCTATTACACTATAATATCCAACTCTTTTAGCTTTAGATTTACTCCTTTTGATATTCATGTTCTCTAATTTATTCATTTTATCGCTGACTATTTTAAAATCTCCAATTATTTCACCGTCTTTCGAATACTTTCGTACTAAAGCCAGATATTGGAAAGCTACATAGAGCTCGTCTTTTTCATTCATATCGATTTTCACGAAGTTTAATTGGGTAAAACTTTTTTTAAATGCCAGTGGCTTTCCGAATAAACTAATTATTTTGCCTTCTTGCGATAGCTCATTTATTAAAAATGATTCATTTTGACTCATAGGACGAGGAGCGCCATATATATGTCCGTCCTCACATACTGCCATTGAAAGCCAGCCCTCACCCCTATCGAACTGAAAGGAGAATCCATGAGAAAACGAAAATCCTGGACTCAATACGGCTACCAGGACTTATAATGAACTTCCAGCGTTGCTACGCTCCGACAAGTGGCCAGTTTAATCAAGAATCAGTGGCCAGATTCGCCAGAATACGCAACACTTGGAACTTGAACTTCGGCGAGTACCGCTTGCCGTTTTTCTGACATCATCAGCGCCTCCTTCAAGGGCTTTCAACCGGCTGATGATGTCTATCATAACACTCATAATTTTTAGCACTAAGGGTGGTTCAAATTTTGGGGGTCAGTCCTCACCATTTGACCCAGGAACAACCGATTCCCTCATCCATATTTCGGATAGATTCCCTTCGTGGCCCCAGGCAGACCGAGGTTTCGAAATCCACGTTGCTCCATCTCCGATGGAGCAACCTCTAATAGGGCCTTTCTCGTCGCCGGAGGGAAAAGCTCCTAGTATCAGCGATAAATAGATAAATAGAAGAGGATCTAATTCTTATGGGTTCAAACATGTCATATTTCTACAATAATAAATCTATGTTCGGGATCGGTTTGGAGTAGATACATTAAAGGCTTTTCTCCGTCGATTATTTGTATACAATCCACCGTATTAATCTCGTTTTTATTATCTGTGATAATTTCGAGCCGTTTTTTTATATTCCCCTCCATATCAAATACAAATATGGCAATCTTACCTCTCCAGGCCACCGATGCATAAATATGATTCTGAAACACATAAAAGCACTGGTAAGTAAATATATACTTAAGCTTCTTGTATTCAATATCCTTTAATGGATTATACTGGAGTTCGAATTCTCTCTTTTTTTCCCCTTGATAATCGTATATCCGATAAATTTGGCCTCTGTTCTGTAATAAATGTATCTCGTCCCCCACTCGCTGCATCGAAAACGTTTGACTATAAATCGGCGTTGCATACGAGGAGGGGAATGGATCATTAATCTTTTTTATAATCATCCCTTTTAAATCATATATTTCTATTATTGACATTTCAGATTTTTTATTTGTTCTAAGAATCGTCAACGGATTACCGATGAATAATTTATCATCAAGAATAACCATATCATATACCGTAGAAGCTAGTTTTATTTGCCTGAGGTATTCTCCTTTGAGAGAAAATATCTGTATTCGGCCGTTCCCATTATCAGAAATGTATATCTCATCATTATATATAAAGACTTTATAGGGTTTATTGAATTCCCCTGGTCCCTGGCCCTGCCTACCTACTGTACGGATAAAATCACCATTAAGATTAAATTCATAGAATCTGCCCTCATATTGGTCACAAAAGATTATTTGATTTTTGTTGACTGCAAATGATCTGCCCGAGTTTAAAGCAAATGAAAATCGTTTCATCTGCTCATCTGTTGGAAAATACTTTTTTATATTAAGCTTTTCAACCGAAGCAAAAAAGCCCATAATTAGAATGAAGGCATAATAAAAAAAGATATTTCTTTTCATCTTAGTTTCGTCTATAAAAATATTTGGGAGATTCGAATATTTATCAAAAACATTTTATAATTCGGCAATAATAAATTTCAATTCGGGGGTTCTCAATAATAAATAAAAATAACTCTTCTCCTTTTTAATAATTTTTATGTCCGCAATGCTGTATATTGAATTCTTATCTTCCATAGTTTTCACATAATTAAACAAATGGCGTCCTTCTCTGTCAAAAACAACTATCACTAAATTTCCATACCAAGCAATCGGCGCGTATATTCGGCCTTCATAATTAAAAAAACACATGTAAGTATATTGATATTTCGTTCTTATGTATTCCCGATCATTTTTCGGATTATAATTGAGAAAAATACTTTTTTTTCTAACCCCCATAGAATCATAAATTCTATATTCGACCCCATGGTTCTGAAGGCAATGAAATTCGTCTTCTAAGGTTTGAACCGAAATATCATTTTCAAGAACTATATTTTTTCCCCCCGGAAACGGATCATACACTTTCTTTAACAAATTTCCATCCATATCATAGATTTCAAAGTTAGATTTGTCTTTTTCCTCTTTCGCTCTAGTTAATCCGATTGGATTACTAATAATAATCCTTCCTTTGACAACAATTAAGTTGAAGAAGGAACTAACGATCTTGATTTGTCTTTTATAAACACCGTCTAATGACCAGATTTGTATCCTGGCATTAAAATTGTCCGTAATATAAAGCTCATTATTGAAAATAGCGATATTTAGAGGATTATTTAAATCTCCAGGACCTTGACCTTTTTTGCCAAATATACGAATTAAATTCCCCTTATGATCAAACTCATATATTTTGTTTTCATCTTGATCACAAAAATATATCGATGAGCTGTTAAAGACAAAACGTGATCCATTATTCAATGCAAAATTCCATTTGAACATCTGGCTTTCTGTCGGGAATTCATCGACGATTTTCAGAGCTTTATTTTCTGTCTCTGATTCGGCTATTTGATATAAAGATATAACTAGAAAGATTAATAGAATCGATTTTTTCAGGCACCCCTCCATTCTACATCAAATATCGCACTTAAAAAATCCCAATAATTGATGAAGGGCTGGTGACGTTCTAATCCTTATGGATCAAATAAGCAGTGAATTGCGCCGCCGCCAATACAATAGACGAAGCTGCAATCGATTTTCCGATCGATTCCCTCTTCGCATTTTGCTTGGCCCGTGCAATTCACCACCTCATAACAATAATATTTGAAATGAAGATCTGCGTGCGATTGTATCACAAACAGACCTATTAGTACGATAAACAGAACTGCTCCAACAGCTTTTCTATTTTTTTTCATCATCCCTCCTCAAAACAAAGTATTCCTGATCCGTCTTTGCATTCAATATAGTCACAACTTTGGAATCCCTTTACCCCGTTTGGACATGTTGCTTTTCCAGGGCATTTGAAATCACTACAGCTCTTTTTCTCTATTGGATCAGTAGCTAGAGAAATGCATATTGTCGCTAAAATCGCGACAATTAACATAAGAAATTTAAGAGTTGGTTTTTTTTCTTTTTTCAAATCATCCTCCTTTTTATTTTGTCAACCAGCCCTTCAATGTTTTCATATCTTTTGAAATAAAGATTGGTATTCCCCTTCTATCCGACGCAAATATTAAGCCCTCATCTGGATGAGATTCATCCTTACTAAACCTCTTCTGTTCCCACCACGATTTTACTTTTTCATTTGGGGCCAATAATTGAATATGATATTTTCCGTTCTTTTTTATTCGCTCAAGATCTTCTGCTGAATAATCTGCCATAGCGATAAATGAAAATGAATAACTTCGATATGAATTCGCTAACAATTCAAATTCATTGAGATTAGCCCCGCTTTTACACCCAGCGCAAATAACATCATGTAGAACATATATATTAATATCAAAATTCGTGGCATTGTCGATGAATTGTGAAAATGGAAAATCTAATGATTTATTAACCGAAGAAGAATCATCGCTAGTTTTTTCCGAAGAGTTCTTTTTAAAATGTCGAATAATCTTTCTTGCTATCTCTGAAGGCCCATCGCTTATTCTTCCCTGAGAAATCGTCCGATATTTCTTATCTAATAATTTATAATAGTTTCTTGGTATTATTATTCTTCTTTTAAGAAAGTAACTATCTTCAACCACATATTTTTTTAGATTTGGTAATTCAATATTCCCATCGATTATAGCGTAAAAATTCAGTCTTAATCCTGTTTGTTTTATATTTCTAATGATTAATTCTGTAGCTCTTCTGCTAGATTCGCTCCGCGAATCGAAATGAAAAACTAAATACGGCCTCTTATTAAAAAAGATGAAACCCGCGGTTATTAAAAAAAGAGAAAGAGACGTAAAGAATAAAAGGGGACTTATTCTCCCGCTCATCAAACACCCTTAGACATATTTCTTTTTAGCAAAAGAACATTCATTGTCAACAGCGGTTTTGAATTTATATATATACCCAGCATTGATATCAATCTATATCTTTTTTGCACATAGTTCGTCCGTTTTTTATAATAAATAGCATTTTCGTTATTGAAAATATCTTCTCTTAACATAATAGGCGAATAAGTCTAAGCTTTTAACTTTCTATATAAATGCGTTTATCAATGAAAAATGTCAAGTGATAGTTATTATCAAAATTGGTTATTTTGTTATTATTTCTGGCCATTATCTTTAGAGGCCAGCCGATATCTCAAGGGCGTAATTCCATATTTTTTCTTGAACTCCAAGCAAAAAGTTGCGTTTGATTTATAGCCTATTTTATACGAAATTTGTTTTACACTGAGATTGCCCGATTTAAGGTACCTTATTGCCTGAGCGTATCTTTTTTCATTTATGTATTTCTTGTAAGATAAACCCATCTGTTGTAAAAAGAGTCTCCTAAATCTCGATGCACTTAAGCCACAGAACGCACTCACTTGCTTCAGTGTTAGTAGCTTCGAATAATCGTCCTCAATAGCCCGAAGGACTTGTCCTATTCTGGAATTCATCTTACCCCCTACCTTATGTGCCAATTTATTCTCTTTATAACCTCAATACCGGATAACGTCTCCTGGATTTTCCCCTTTACCTTGCCACTCTTTTCCATCGTGCTCATACTCGTCGTTCGGATCTCGCAACATACCAGCGGGCAACCTCGAAAAAGAGCGCCAGAACGATCATGGCGATCAGGGTCAATTTCAAATTGTAGTGGCTAATTAAAAAGACGGCACCCACAAAGCGCACCAAGTTCTCTGCCACGGTGTCAGCAGGCATGCAATAGTTACCCCTCATCGGCATTGAAAAATTACCCCCCAGGGATGGAAAACAGCTGAAAGGGGTAAAACGAATGACGCAAAACAAGGTATGCTTCTTCCCGGCAATCAGTTCGGGAGGAGAGGACATGGTTAAAGGAGAACTGGGACACGAGATAACCCGTCTGGAAGTCCTTGAAAAAGGACAAGGGGTATTGGAGCATCCGCCCGATCAGATGGACATGGATAGAATAAGTGAATTCCTGAGACGTCCGAAGCATTGCGTATTCCTGAACGATCCGGACGAGTTCAGACAAAATGAGAATGGCCAGAAGGAAGCCCGCGAGAAGATCGAGCTTTGAGGCGTCTTTTCTGACGAATACTTTATCCACAATGTAGCCGGTAATTGCGGGGCCGGGCAAGCTCAGGCCTGAGCTGAGAAGCAATAAGAAAAAGAGCCCGATATAGCGGGGGAAGTTTATTTTCGCGTGGGGAACGAGAAATGCTGGGTCCCTGGCATGGAAATCGATTTCCGCCTTTTGCTGCTTGTGGGCCCGGCTATAGGATAAAAAAAAAGAAAGATATTCTTTAATTTTTCTCATGAATTTATGAGCCGCTCAGTGGCTCCTAAAATTTTGTCCTGGCTTGCCCCCCCCGTTTTTTTCCTTATTTTATCTAGTTTTTTTGCCAATACGTTTGTACATTTGCCTTCTGCCGGGAGTCAATAATTTCCTCTCGGTTTATTCGAAAATGGCCTTATAATAGATTGATTCTTTTGGAAATAGCCAATAGCCCTCAGTTTCTTTCCTCCCTTCGGCAGACTTCAACTTATTTTGTTACTATATATAAGAACAGCAGATAGGGCGAATTATTATCACTTTTTTTAAAATATTTTAAAATTTTTGAATCAAGGGGAAATCAAGTAGATAAGAAATGTTCAATAATACCTATCCATCATCCTATACTGGATGGCCTCGGAGAGGTGGGCCGGGCTGATGTTTTCCGCGTCGGTCAAATCCGCCACGGTCCTGGCGACTTTGAGTGAGCGGTCATAAGCCCTAGCGCTGAAGCCCAGCCGCGTCACCGCCGTCTCCAGCAGCTTCTCCCCTTCCCGGTCGATCCGGCAAAAAGCTTTCACTTCCTTCGGCCCCATCTGGGCGTTGGCATAAATCCTAGTCCCGCGAAACCTTTCAAGTTGAATCCGCCGCGCCCGGCAGACGCGCTCTTTTATGGCCTCCGAGCTTTCGCTCTCCACCTTCGAAACAATATCCCTGAATTTAACCTCCGGCACTTCCACCTGAATATCAATTCTATCGAGCAGCGGGCCGGAGATCTTCGAGTAATACTTATTTCTTTGCGCCTCCGTGCAATCCGCCTGCTCACGGGCCAAGCCCCGGAACACATCCTCACAGGGTTGCGTTGCCAAGTTGTCATTTGACTTTTAAGGCTCAGAAACCGGTTCACAGGGAGAAATACCCTGATATTTTGCGGACGTGGGGCGACTGGATCAAGACCCGGAGGCTGGATTTGAAGCTCACCAAGCGCCAACTTTCCCTCAGGTTTAATGTTGACGACGTTACGATATATCTCTGGGAGCATAATCAGGTTCAGCCCTCTTTGGCCCAGATTCCGAAGATTCTGGAGTTCTTGGGCTATAACCCTTTCGAATCCAAAGTCGAGCATCTGGCCGAAAAGATAAAGGCTTATAGACGAGTCCACGGCCTATCTCAGAAGAAGCTCGCCCAACAGTTGGGAATCGATCAATCGACGTTGGCCGGGTGGGAAAGAGGAGAGCACCAACCGACTAAAAAACTTTTTAGCAAGCTAGCTTCTGTCTTTGCTGCTTTTCCTTCATCTGCTTCAAAGCTCCAAGGATAGCTTAGGCGACCGGCTCCACATTTTGTTTTTCCTGCTTCTTTCGCTGGCTGATGCTAGGTCTTAGCTTTCTATATCTTGATTCGTTCTGTTTTTGCCTATCTTGCTACTTTCATAACTATCGGACTAGCGATCGTAGGAAACGAGGACCCTGTGTCAGCTATGTTGGCCTGGGCCTGTTCGGTGATGAACCCCAATAGCACTTTCCTTAACAGCGTCTTATAATGGTTTTGAGACATCGTAGTAAAATTCCTCCTCTCATTCGATTTGCCGATCGAAGAGAGTTTACGATGGCTCCTCCTTCAGAGCAATTTGCGAACATTACTGTACACTACCCACTTCACACCTTCTATTCCCCTCTTTTCTGTCCAAACAAAGGGGGGAAGTTCACAGACAGAGAGAGAGGGGGGGACGATGATCGGCGGGAAAAGGACCGAAATATGCCCTTTATATTAGCGGCTCACATGTCTTACAGTCATAGACATCTTGGGAAATGCAATAAATCTTGCAGTTTTCCCAACGATTCGCCGTGCATCCTGATTTATCGCAAGTTTTACAATTTTGCTCTTTTTCCCACATTGAACAATCAAAGTCAAAAGCGGCTAAAACAAATATGGATGATACGCACATCATTAATAGAGATATAAACACAACAACCATCCGATTTCGTTGTTTCATCTTTTCTTTCCTAAAATTTAAATAGATTTTAGATATTAATCCGCGCTCGAAGCCTCGTCAAGGAATAGAACTATTCTTTTTCTATTATATATGAATATATTTTATTGATTAATAATTTTTCATGTTTTTTATTATCTTATTATATTGGATAGCGCTTTTTAATATAATCGGATCGAATGTAACTCGGCGGACATTTGAATATTTTCATGAACCGCCGTGAAAAAGAAATCGGCTGGTAGCCAAGTTTAAGAGCAACGCACTTAATAGATTTCTCCGTCGAAGCCAGTTGCCATAAAGAATGACAAAAGATATTTTTTGATAAAAAATCATTAAGTCCAACAGTTGATATCTCTTTAAATCGGTTGGAAAGCCAAGTTGGAGATCGACCAACAGACTTAGCTAATTCCAAGATCCCAATTTTTTTTGAATATTTTTCCGCTATCTCCATTTGGACCTTTATTATTTTATGAACCGCGTTAGAAGGATGAATATGCCTGAGCTGAGAGAAAGCATATATTTCGGAGTTCTTAATAGTTTCGACGATATCCTTTGAGTTGAGGACAAGCAATCATCTTTCAACAAGATGGGCAGGTAATAAGATTTAGGTAAATTAGCATTCAAAAGCGCACTCCTTAAGATTCCATAAGGTATATTTGGATGACGGCACAATAATGAGTGTTAAACAACAGCCTCCATTCTTATGCTGCCCCTACTTAAATAATTCATAAATTCGAATTTGGGAATTTTCCCAATCGATAAAAATAAATTCCTTTCTCCTCTTTGTAATGAACCGCTTTTTCATAAGCTCAATAGATGACATTTTATCTTCGAATCGAATTTTATCGAGCAAATTTCCATTTTTATCAAAGACCAGCATCTTTCCTATTTCATAGGGAGAGTAACAATATATTCGATCATCTTCAACACATCCACCATTCATCCATTTTGCTAATCCCATAAAACCGCCTTTCCTTTTAGCAGCATACGCTTTTATATTTTTGGTATATACCTTTTCTATTTGTTTTTCGCGAATAATAATTTGCCGTAATAATTGTCCGTCCAAATCATATACACTTATATATGGCAATCGCTCATAAAATACGTATAATAATTCCTTTTCTATTCTTAAACAGACTTCACTATATAAATCTTGCTTATAATTGTAAGGTAATTCATTGATGCGCTTATCAAAAAAGGTCCCAAACGATTTTATCAATGTTCCTTCGTTATTATAAAGAGAGAAAAGAGATTGTTTAGTCCCATTATAGGCTGCAGCATAGATAAGGCCGTTATAAGATTCCATATCCCAAATTGAAAGACTGGTTTTAATAATATTCTTGAATTCTCCATCAAATGTAAAGCAAGAAATTCGCGAATTACCTTGATCACCACAGTATAGCATGCTAGTTTTTTCATCAACAGCAACAACATATGGATCCTGTAATTCGCCTGGCCCCTGTCCCTTTTTGCCGATCTTACGAACGAAATCTCCGTTTCTTGAAAATATCTTAAGACAGTTCGATTTAGAATCAGATACGACATAGTAATCCTTGTATATCCGAAGCTCATAAGGATTAACTAAGTAATTGTTTTCAATATTAGAATTTTCATCAGGAAAGCTTTTCACAAGAACTAGTCGATTCTCTTGACCAATCATGAGGGGCACTATAGAGCATAAAAATATCAGCAATATAAAGTTGTGCTTCAAAATATTTTTCACTAATTACTCCTTTTATTTGACATGCGCGTTTTTATATTCTTTTCCAAATAGTCATTAAGGATGTCATAATCTTTGTCATCAAGAATTGTGAATAATTCTGTTTTGTCATTCTTTTTTACTCCCATTAGGTTAAAATCTCTTCTTTGCGTTTCAGTCTGCCAATTAGATACAGTACGATTAATTTCTTCTACACCCCTAAATATTTCTATTCTATAATTTCTTTCAAATAAAATGTTATTTTCATCTTTTTCGTTCCAGTCCCCCAACAGGACTAATTTTAGCTTTTCTCCGATTTCGTAGCTATAATTCTCAAGATCTTCATAAATCTGCATACATGCACAAGAAGATAAGAGTCTCGTAGTAAAATAATAATATCCGTTTTTTTTATAAGACATGAATTTGACTATCTTTTCATTTATCTTGTTTACATTCCCTTTTATTTCAAAAGCATTTGAACCTGAAAACTTGGAGATTATTTTATCAATATTTTTTGCCTTCAGAGAGTAAACATTCTCAAGATAACCCGAATTATCGTAAAAAAATACCAAATTGTCAGATTCACCTGATAAGAAAAATAGTTTATTTATATAGTTCCAAGAAGTCACTTCTAAAAATCGAGTGTTCGTATTTTTAATATCGATTATTAATTTCTCCTTTCCATCAAATATTATTAAAACTTTTATGGGATTTTCCATATTACTTTCTATTTTTTTAATAGTGTCATAAGAAACCGAATTAACTTTTTTAATCATTACGATACAGGTGGGATATCCAGAGAAAGTATCGCTATTTATTAGCTCCCCGTTGGGCGCTTTAATGTGAAATTTGGGCAATTTGTTGTGTAAATTAAACAAATAAATCCGTATACTTATTATCGATACTAAGATCAACACAATGAACATAATTCTTCTTTTATTTTTAGATAATCTATTCATGTTCGTAAGGTAATAATAATATTCTAAATTAAAACTATATCAACTCTTAACCCCAATTTTAATGACTGACTTTTTCATGGAAATGAGAATTATCCCTGTCAATAAAAGAATATTAAATAAATATATGTAAATGAAGTGAAAAGGATATATTTTTGAACTCAATGATCCGAAACAACCACAGCTCGATAACTTGTTATTATGCTCAAGATAATGCGAGAACACAGTAAATGTTAGATTTGTTACTAATAACACCCATAATATCTTTTGTTTTCTCGCTCGAATAAAGAAAAGAAATCCTAAAAGGATTTCCCAACAGGCAATTATTAGTGAAAATACTAGGAGTATCGGTTTTTTAATATTTGTCTTCAAGATTTCGTTCGACAAAAAGCCAAGAGTGCTTATAATTTCAGAAGGATTAATTATCTTAATTAATCCGGAAATAATATAGACTAGAACGAAAATATTTATTATTAATAAAAGTATATGCAAAGCTTTTTGTAGATACCAAGTTCTAATTTTCGAATTGATATCTATGTCTGGCAAGCTATAAATATTTCCCCCCTAACACAAATGCACCCTTCCTCATTCTCGATGCTCAACAGATATTACTCAACCCCAAATAATTTCTGTTTTGTTCGTTTTTTTCTATTGTACTATTAAGCTATTTTGGTGGATATTCTTATTCTCTATTGTGGGATCTGCTGGCATCATTAATTTATTGGACTGGCCCCCCGGTTTTGCAGCTTATCGGGTTACCGACGTAGCACTTAATTTCGCAATTTTCATCGCGACTCGCATCGCATCCGTCGCTATTATATTTGCAATTTTCACCTGGAAGAAAACTGTAGCAGTGCCATTCATAAGCAAAAACAAATACAGACAATACGAACATTATTAATAGAGAAGCACATACTACTACGCTCCACCTTCGTTCTTTTTTCACGTCTAACCTCCTTAAACTTAGATTTTATATTAATTTAATCTCGGGCGGACGGTCAGTCAAGGAATAAAGCTATTCTCTTTTTATAATATATGAAATTATTTTATTGATACTCAATTATTCATTTTGTTCATCATCTTATTATTGTGGATAGTGCTTTATTTTGAATATTAAGGTAATAGGATCGGATGATATTCGGAGGCTTCGTGAATATTTTCATGAATCTTCGCGAAAAAGAATTCGGCTGGAAGTTATGTTCAAGAGCAATGCACTTTATGGATTTCTCCGTCGAAGCAAGTTGCCACAAGGAATGACAAAAAATATTTTTTAATACAAAATCATTAAGTCCAACAGTTGATATTTCTTTGAATCGGCTGGAAAGCCACGATGGAGATCGACCAACAGACTTAGCTAATTCCAAGATCCCAATTCTTTTTGAATATTTTTCCGCTATCTCCATTTGGACCTTTATTATTTTATGAACCGCGTTAGAAGGATGAATATGCCTGAGCGGAGAGAAAGCATATATTTCGGAGTTCTTAATAGTTTCGACGATATCCTTTTGAGTTGAGGACAAGCAATCATCTTTCAACAAGATGGACAGGTAATAAGATTTAGGTAAATTAGCATTCAAAAGCGCACTCCTTAAGATTCCAAAAGGTATATCAGGATGACGGGTCAATAATGCGAAATTGGACAAACATTTGTCTAATGTACAGACGTAGTCGCATTCTATAAATATAAACCGAATGAAATCGGAAGTTAATCTAAAACTCTTGATCATCTCGGCGAAATTTAGTGTAGAAATTGGAAATAATTTTCTTAAAGCATTTTTTAAGGAATCCTCTGGTTTCCCCTTTCCTAATAGAATTATTGAATTATTACTCAATCTTCCCTCCCCCTCATACTAAGAACTAATGTTATTGATTGCTTAAGAGATGGAATAAGATAAAAGGGATGAGGCAGCAGAACTCCATTTCCCTAGGCCGCGTAAAAAAGAGAAAGATATTCTTTGATTTTTCTCATGAAATTATACGCTACTTAGTGGCTCCGAAAACTCGGTTCTGGCTTAATCCCCCATTTTTTTCCTTATTTTATCTAGATTTTAGTTCATTTGGCCGATCATCTTATTTATCCGGGGGTTCATCATTCCCTCACTGTTCTATTTGAAAATAGTCTCATAATAGATTGATTCTATTGGAAATAACTAATAGCTTTCGGTCTCTTTCCCCTCTCAAAGCGGACTTCAACTTATTTTTACTATATATATATAAACAGCAGATAGGGCGAATTTTTATCACTTTTTTTAAAATATTTTAAAATTTTTGAACGGGGGGATAATCAATCAGATAAGAAACGTTCAATAATACCTATCCATCATCCGATACTGGATGGCTTC
>Ga0315294_10003591_pt1 | contig 16908 bp, 13 predicted proteins | sample YL17G13_40_MG_FD_203626 | JGI IMG/M metagenome (GOLD analysis project Ga0315294, IMG submission 203626) | Sediment microbial communities from Yellowstone Lake, YNP, Wyoming, USA - YL17G13_40 | ecosystem: Environmental > Aquatic > Freshwater > Lake > Sediment | place: USA: Wyoming | collected... | reverse complement strand
TTTTTGGCACCTCACGCAACTTGTTACGAAATGGGCTATTGCAAAGTTAGACAGAAAGTTCCCCACTTTGTGATAGCCCATCATAACCCATAAAAACCCAAGATAACCCAATCCAAGTTGGCACAAATTTGACACAGGCAGGGGAGGGTAGCCCGCCCCTACCCCTGCTTGCTCAGAATTACATCTGCCTGAAAGAATCTCTACAGGATTATTGCCTGAGCTTTTACTTAAGTGAAGCCTTGGAACAGGAACAGGGTGTCAGCATATTTACAGGTTGACAACAGGATAATCTTTCCTTTAATTATCTGCACGAGAAAAATCTTTCACACCAGGGCAAAATGATAGGTAAAACCATTTCACATTACAAAATCCTCGAGAAGCTGGGTGAAGGTGGGATGGGTGTGGTCTACAAAGCCCAGGACATTAAATTAGACCGCCTGGTGGCTTTGAAGTTTCTACCTCCGCACCTTACCTCTGAGTCTGAGGAGAAAGAAAGATTCATTCACGAAGCCAAAGCAGCATCAGCTCTAAGCCATACCAATATCACCACTATTTATGAGATAGATGAGTTTGAAGGGCAGATGTTTATAGTTATGGAATATTGTGAAGGTAGGACTTTGAAGCAGGTAATTGAGAAAGAAACACTACCCATAAAAAAGGTTTTGGATATAGGTATACAGATATGTGAAGGTTTAGTTATGGCTCACGAAAAGGGCATTGTGCATAGGGATATCAAATCAGATAACATAATGCTTACTCCTCGTGGACAAGTAAAGATAATGGATTTTGGTTTGGCGAAATTAAAAGGAGCCACCAAGCTCACCAAAACCCGCTCGACTTTAGGTACCCTTGCTTATATGTCTCCAGAGCAAGCTCAAGGCGAGGAAGTAGATTCGAGAAGCGATATTTTCTCTTTTGGAGTTGTCTTGTATGAACTGTTAACCAAAAATCTACCTTTTGGTGGAGAACATCAGGCAGCCGTTATCTATTCTATCATTAACGAAGAACCACAGCCGATTGCTCGGTTCAACAATCAGGTTTCTGCTAAGTTGGAGGATATAGTCTCCAAGGCACTGGCAAAAGACAGAGAGGATAGGTATCAGCACGCTGATGAACTGTTGGCGGATTTGAGAAGGGAAAGAAAGAGCCTGGATTATCTGAAGACCGGACAGATTCCTAAAGAGGTTATTGCTCCTAAATCCAAGAGGAGACTTCTGCCTTTTGTAATTCCTGCCTCAGTGGTTTTTATCTTAGTTTTACTTTTCTTAATTCTGAAACCTTTCAAATTTGAAATAGCCCCTGAAAAAGGTGCAGTAGCCAAGGAAAACTCATTAGCTATAATGTATTTTGAGAATTTGGTGGATAGAGAGGATAAGGGAAGGTTGGGTGAGATAGTAACTAATCTCTTGATAACCTCTCTTTCAGAATCACAATATATGAGAGTTATTTCGAGTCAGAGATTATATGATATTTTGAAGTTGATGGGAAAGGAAGGAGCCAAAATCATAGACAAGAATGTTGCTTCCGAAGTAGCCAATAAAGCCAATGCTAAATGGATGGTATTAGGCGGTATCGTTCAAGTGGAACCGAGGATGGTAATAACCACTCAGTTGGTGGATGTGAAGAGTGGGCAGGTGATAGCATCTCAGAGAATAATGGCGCAAACAAAACAGGATATATTCTCCTTAGTTGACACACTGGCGCTGGGAATCAAGAAAGACCTCTCCCTTCCCGCTCAAGCGGGGAAAGAGGAAACTCCTAAGGTGGCAACTGTTACCACCCACTCGCAGGAGGCATATCGTTACTATCTGGAAGGGAAGGACTACAATAGTAAACTTTACTATGCAGAGGCAGAGAAGAGTTACAAGAAAGCTTTAGAATATGATTCCACTTTTGCTATGGCATATTTAGGGTTGGCTTCGATTGCATATAATGTAGGCGACCCCGAGTTAAAAGAATTAATAGCCAAAGCAGTAAAATACTCTGATAAGGTTAGCCAGAAGGAGAAAATGTATATTCAAGCTTGGGAAGCAATTGCATCAGAGAATAGAGTTCAGTGTATTAAAGTACTGCAAAAGCTTGTAGAACGTTATCCGGATGAGAAGCAGGCGTTTTTATTGTTAGGTCAATTGTATCGCAGCTTGCGAAAGTTTCAAGAAGCAGTTCATTGTCTTAGCAAAGCCATTGAGATGGATTCCCTTTATAGGGGTGCTTATAGGATACTTGCCTATGTTTATGATGACAGCGGAGACTATGAGAAATCAATTTGGGCTATTAATAAATATATAGCTTTAGCTCCGGGTGAAGCCCTTCCTTATGATACAAGAGGCAATCTTTATGCCTACAACGGGAAGTTAGACCAGGCAATTGACTCTTACAAAAAGGCTTTAGAGATAAAACCAGACTTCTATAGGTCCCTGTCAAAGCTGGGGCATATGTATCTATTCAAACGAGATTATCCTAAAGCTGAAAGCTGCTATAAAGAGCTTGCCTCTTGCAGTGATAAACGCACTCGGTCAGAAGGGAGGACTTATCTGGCTTATATCCCTCTCTATCAGGGGAAGTTTAATCAGGCTCTTAAAATCTTAGACCAGGGGATTGCGGCTGACCAGATGGAGAAGACAGAAGATTGGACTCTTGCCGATAAGTATTGGTGCAAAGTTGCCGCCTACGAGGCCTTAAGAAACTATCCCTTGGCTTTAAGGGAGCTTGAACTGACCCAGGAGGTTTTCGACCGGGCCTACCCCGATGACCCGGTGGGTCTCCGGCCTTATTTAGTCGATATTTTAGTGGCGAGCGGGAATATTGCTAAAGCCGAGGAAGTTGCCCGCACCTTAAAAAAGCGCATCGAGGAAAAGGGTCCAGCCCTAATGTTCTTCTACTGGAATGCTTCGGGCTCCATTGAACTGGCCAAAGGAAATAAAACGGCCGCTGTAGACTACTACAAAAAAGCGTATAAGGAAGCCAATACCACATACTTCTGGTTGCGCTATCTACTTGCCAAAGCCTACTTAGAATCAGGCAACCTGAGTGATGCAGTAAGCGTGCTGGAGAAAGCTCTTTTAAGATATGATGATATTAGGGCAGGAGAAACGTTGAAAGGCGTGATGGCTTACTATCTTTTAGGATTAGCTTACGATAAATCAGGCTGGACTGATAAGGCGATTGAGAAATATGAGGAGTTTCTGGATATCTTGAGAAATGCTGACCCGGGGATACCTGAAGTTGCAGATGCAAAGGAAAGGCTACAAAGACTGAAGGGGAAAACGTAAATAAGAGTTAAGGTACTACGAGTGCATTCATTTCATCAATGAAATACCCATAGAAACCCACGATAACCTAATCCCAATTGAAACAAAATTGAAACAGGGGGAGGGGGTAGCCCCCCCCTACCCGTTTACATTCAATAATATGTTTGACTGAGAGAATCAATAGGTGTTTTTTCAAGCAAACCTTACTTGAGTGATCTGATTCATAACTGCATTCCTCAGAGATTTAGTGCCGGTTCGAACCCAGATGTAGTATTTCACCTCTCCTTTTAAAAGTGAAATTTATTTCACTTCAGGGGTAATTTCACCCCCTAATAGTCGGCTTGTCAAGCAAAAAAATTCCCACTTTAGCCAAAGTGGGATTCTCTGTAATCTATCTTTTGGCGACCACTTCATTTAGTAATTGAGTTTTCAAAGCACATCCTGGTTTTTCCAATGGCTTGAAAGCTGTTCTCTGCGTAAGGGTTGACAAAGGATTTGGGCAGGGTCTTTGTTGGGGGGGGAAGCTTGCAAGTGAATGCCGAAGAATGCAAACATGATGCTTAATGAATTACAAAAGACAAGAGATCTCTTCCCGCACATTGGTCAACAAACAAAAGCGATGCCAGTTATTAATGCAGAATCACTTAAGGAATTGGAATAGCCTAAACCATCCTTTTCTCTTGAAAATATCCTAAGACCGAACCGAATCAAAAAGCCCTTGGGAGTCCTAATTAAAATATATTATCCCCGCCGGAACCAGGCAGGCTTCACCCCTCAGACTAATATATTTGATATCCTCAGCAATTGTGGAATTTTCTTACAGAGCTTTCTTAGCGTGCTTCTTCAGTCTTGCACTCTTCCTAAGAAAATACGAAATGCCCAGAATCACAGCCACTACAATTAGGATGACAGTTATTAACACTCCTCTTCACCTCCTTTTCTACTCTCTCTATTTCGCCATCTCCATGAGGGTTTTGATCAGATTGATCACTGCTGGACCAGCCAGTATCACCAGAAGCTCGGGAAAGATCAACAAAACTAATGGGAATACCAGCTTCACCTGGGTTTCGTGAGCAGCTTCTTCAGCCTGCTGGCGGCGTTTCACGCGCATTGAGTCCGCCAGAACTCTCAGGGAATTTGCGATGCTGGTTCCCAGTTTTTCCGTTTGTATTAACATTACGACTAGAGACCGAAGCTCATCCACCCCGGTTCTTCGAGCTAAGTTCCGAAAGGCGTCAGCCCTGGTCTTACCAATTAGAATCTCTTGATTAACCAAAAAAAGTTCCTCGCTTAAAGCTTTATGACTATTCTTGGTTTCCTCCGTTATCTTCTGCATCGCCGCATTCAGGCTCAAACCCGCTTCCACGCACACTACGATCAAGTCCAGAATACTGGGGACGGATCTTCTGATTTGCTCTCTTCTTTGGCGGACTTTGTGAAGGACCCAGAACCAGGGTAGACATCCTCCAACGAACACCCCTGCTATCGTAAGAAGAGCTACCACTTCGGGCTGAAGGTGAAAATAGAGTGATAACGAGATACTCAGTATACCCAAGAAAAGAGCCCCGAAAAGTCTAAGTCCATAATAGTTGAAGACGCCCTGCCGACCACGGTATCCCGCCTGAGCTAGCAAAGTTCTTATGCCAGCCGCCTGTTCAGAGCCCAAACCCAAAAGCTTAGAGACTCCTTTAAGGGAAGGAATCGCATTTTTCTCTTCTTCCTCCCCCTTTGGTGCTCCCGCCAAATCTTTCAAACGAAGATGCACCGGATCTTTGGATCTGGAAAGGAAATACAAAAGCACAAAGGAAAAAAGGAAGACTGCCAGAAAAACAAAACCAATAATCAGATAAATAGACATGGCACTCCTTAAATTCGGATATTCACTATTCTTCGTATCACCCAAATACCCACTAACTGCATAAATATGGCGGCGCCTAACAAGTAGTTACCGACCTTTTCCACCAGAAGGATCCTCAGATAATCTGGATTGAGCGCGGTGAGTACCACGGCCACGACTATGGGAAGCACGACTAATACAAATCCTGAAAACCTTCCTTGCGCGGTGAAGATTCTGACCTCTCTTTTCAGGCGGAACCTTTCCCTTACGGTGTTAGCTATCTTCTCTAATATCTCCACTAAATTACCACCGGTCTTCTTTTGAATTGAAAGTGCTGTTATCATAAGTTCCAAATCCTCACTTTCTACTCGCCTCCCCATATTAGACAGAGCCTCAGAGGAGGCCACGCCTAAGTTCTGTTCTTCAAAAGCGATCGCGAACTCAATTCCTACCGGGTCGGGAATTTCCTTTGCCACAAGGCTCAAAGCGGATTCCAGGGAAAATCCAGCTTTAAGGGCATTGGCCATCAAATTAATGGCTTCGGGCAAAAGGGACTCGAATTCCTCTTGTCTTTTTCCTCTCTTCCTCTGAACGTAAGCATAAGGCAAAATCGCACCGACAAAACCCATAGCTAAAGCCAAAGGGAATATTTTCAAGAAACTCATAACCAGAAGAAATAGCAGTCCTCCTAAAGATAGCATCCCTAATACCAAAGCACCGGCTTTAATGGGTAAGCCAGACTGGTCTATGAGATGCTGAAGTTTCCCGGAGAATCGGAACTTGGAGAGTATACGATGTAGGTAGGGAATACCGCTTAAGGTGTCATCTCTCAAGATAGGATAGACCACTCCATTTTCTCGTGGGATCTCCGAAGTCAGTGCCTCCAATCTGGCCCTTACTCGCCGGTTTTGCCTTCCTACTTTCTCACTGAATAGCAGATAGACTGCCACCACGCTTAAGAAAGCGGAGGCGAATACAGCCAGGACGATGTGGTATGACATAGACTGTTTGCCTTTTAAGGACTGAAGAGTTCTGTGGGAAGATGGATGCCCGATTTCATCATTCTTTCCATGAACTTGGGCCGGATACCAGATGGTCGGAAATTTCCCAAAACCTCCCCATCTTTACCCACTCCAGTTTTCTCAAAGTAGAATATCTCCTGCATGGTGATGGTCTCCCTTTCCATTCCCACAATCTCAGATAAGCTGGAGATCTTGCGACTGCCATCGCTGAATCGGGTGACTTGGACCACTACGTTGATGGCGGAACTGATCAGCTCCCGGACGGCTTTCTCGGGTATCTCAATCCCGGACAGAAGCATCAGAGTCTCCAACCGGAGAAGCACGTCTCGGGTGCTGTTGGCGTGAATCGTGCTTAAGGAACCATCATGTCCAGTGTTCATCGCCTGAAGCATATCATATATCTCAGGACCTCTAACTTCGCCTATGATAATTCGATCTGGCCTCATTCTCAAAGCATTGCGGACTAAATCTCTCTGCGTCACTCCCCCCCTTCCTTCAATGTTGGGTGGTCTAGTCTCCAACCTTACCACGTGAGGCTGCTGCATTTTCAGCTCGGCTGAGTCCTCGATAGTTACTACTCTTTCATCCAGGGGGACAAAGGCGGATAAGATGTTCAAAAGGGTGGTTTTTCCCGCACCAGTCCCGCCAGAGATCAACACGTTAAGCCGACATCGCACCATCCCCTTTAGCAATTCCGCTATGGACAGTGTTAAGGACTTGCTCTCCAAAAGATCCTCCATGCTCAACACATTGACACGAAATCTGCGAATGGAAAGAATTGGTCCGTCTAGAGCTAAAGGAGGAATTATGGCATTTACCCTAGAGCCATCGGGAAGCCTGGCATCCACCATAGGAGTGGATTCATCTATCCTTCGTCCCACCTCCGATACAATCCGATCTATGATCAGGAGAAGATGATTATCATCTTTAAACTTAGTATCAGTCAATTCCAATTTGCCTCGTTTTTCGATATATACCTGATTGCAGGTATTCACCAGAATATCGGAGATGTACGGATCGTGCATATACTGTTCAATTGGACCCAAGCCCAGAGTCTCGCTCTGTATCTCTCTGATCAGCCGATCCTTGTTATCCTGGCTCAAAAAGAAATCTTCTTCCGAGAGAAATCGTTCTAATACTTCTTTTATCTGCCCTCGTAAAGTGCTCTTATCCAGAGCAGTCAAAGCCGTCAAATCCAAGCTATCAATAAGCCTCTTCTGCAGCTTAGATTTTAACTCTTGAAAACTATCCCGCTTGACCACCGGAGCTGTCCCTGGATTCTCCTTTTCACCTGGTTCAGCTTCCTGCTTTTTTCTAATCCCAAATCGCTCTCGCAAATTCATGCAGCTACCCTCTTCTAAACTATGGTTTCCTCTCCATATGGAAGCTTAGGCTCCATTCAGGTATATGATTAGCCAATTCTTTGATGCTTTGCGCCACCTTGGAAGTTCCTTTACGGCTAACCAGGGGGATTCCTGTGTTGATCGCCTCAATCACCATGGGATAATCATTGGGGATCATCCAGCTTATCGGGTGATGAAGCGTTTTTTCCATCTCCTCAGGTTTTATAGGATCCCTTTTGTCTATGCGGTTGACCACCAGCCTAACTTTGTCCCGAACATAGTCTAAATCCCGAAACGCTCCCAAAACTTTCTTAGCCGCTCTAACGGAAGAAATGTTGGGAACGGTAACCAAGATTACTGTATTTGAGAGGTCAAAGACCTCGAGATTTTTGGAATCAAATTTGTGGGACATGTCAACGATTACGTAGGAGAATATCGATCTTAAGTGTTGCAGAATTTGATTTATCTGAGAAGAGCTGATATTCTCCGAATCCGCTGGGTTTTTAGGCTCGGCCAGAACAAAAACCCCTGATTCATGACGGGTCATACAGCTTTGGAGCTTCCCCGGATCAACCTCACCGTGTTGGTTTAACACATCGACTATACTATACTCAGGTGATAGATTCATGAAACTGGTGATGTCGCCAAGCTGGAGGTCTAAGTCAATCAAAGCTGTTTTCGTATCCGTGACCTGAGAGAGAGCAACCGCCAGGTTGACCGCCAAAGTGGTCACTCCCATTCCCCCTTTCTTGCTGAATACTGATATTATTCTGCCTCTCTGACCTGCATGAACTTTTTTTTGTCCTTTGATTTTGATTACCTTCTCTATGGCTTCTTTTATCTCATTGGCATCTATAGGTCGACTGAAGAACTCCTGGGCACCAGCTCTCATGGCGGAGATAACCAGCTCGGGATTTTTTTCGAACGAGCTGACAAATATGGCAGATTCCGGGAGCTCCAACTTTATCTGCTCCATCCATCTTAGGGTCCTGCTGGAATCCTTAGGCAGCTCTAGAATTACAATATCTGGTTTTTTTGTCCGGATACCTTCCGAGACTTCATCAGTATTTGGGGCAGCTAGAAACAGCTCCACATTACCCATCAACTCAAGCTGGATTTGTATTGATTTTCGGATAGACTTATCTGAGTCCACTATTATTATTGAGAGCCTGTCTGCCATAATTCTCCTCTATTACTAAAAGTCCATTTAGGAGCGTTTGCTCTTAGGTAGCTCAGATTACCTGGACAAGCTAAAAACTTAACACTCCTAAAACACCTCTCCCTTCTTCGAAAAGCGGAGAGATGGACAATCAGCGTAAGGTCATTATCTTACCAGAGTCACTGTGGTTAAGAAGCCTTCCGGACATTCCGGGCAAGGTTCACCCTCTGTTACTAATTTCATAAATCGACCAGTTATGTCAGCCGCATTGTGACCCTCGACAAAAAGCACCAAGAGCTTGGATACGACCAGATGTTGTGGTGGCCCGGGCTGTAAACCTAAGGTAGGGTCAAAAGCAGCCAATTTTATCACTCTGGGGCTCACTGGGAAAGCAGAATTTATAACCCTGTTTGTAACTGGGTCCCATTCCGCCCCAGGATCCTGATTGATTAAACCTTCAACTCCCTGACTTGTCGGACCCACCCTGTGACCAGGATATCTATAGAGTAAGTCTCCTATGGAAACGACAATGGAAGGGTCGTAACAGCCTACTATCCATTCTTTATATAGATCCGTTCGAGGATTGCCTTCATTTATCGGTGGAAAGCATACTTCAAAGTACCATTCCGATTCCCACTTGTCAGCCTTATTTGGTTGTATGATCACCTGATCTCCGACGTCATCCGGGACTCTATAGCCGGTTATATTGGGGTCATAAGACTCGCCCGGATCCCATATATGATCACTATCCGCATCCGCCCATTTGTCGGGGATACACCAGGGCCGAACACAACTCACTCCAGAGATGGGCATAACCCTGGCTGTGGCTGTGGCAGCCATTTCTCCTTTGTTCTCCAACAATGGGTCGAGCACCCTGAGGAAATAGAGCGTCACCGGGTCACCAGTAGCTTTTCTGCGATGGGTTTTGACCGTTACCGTACCCGAATCGTAGTCGACGTCCACATCATCGTCGCCTATAACCACCGGACGCTGAATATCCTGAATCGCCAGATTGAGACCAGCCACTCTTATCGCCTCCGCTCTGGCCTCGGCTACAGCAGTGGCTTCATCACCAGTGCTGATCGCCAACGCCGTCGCTCCAGCTAAGGCGGAGGCATCCGCCGCATTCTGAAGCTGGGTCTTGGCTAACTGAATCAAAGACATGTCGATAACTAAAACCGCAAAGCCAAAGATCATCACGATGGCAACGACAACCATTATCATAGTTGCCCCTCTTTTGTCTTTTAGCAGTCCTTTCAAAGGTCTCATTTTTGAATCATCCATCTTACTGTGCTCAACGTCCATCTCTAAATTTGCCAAACAAATCAAGCCCAAGATCTAAGGCTCCGCACTACTTCTTATCCAACTATCCTTTTTTTAAATTCCACCCTTATGCGTTTTTTACTTTGCATGATGCCATCTGCATTTCGCAGTTTGCCATCCTTTTTTCTCTGTTTTCTTCTCTCTTCTCAAGTCAAGGGTTTACTTCTTCACTTCCTCTTCCCCCGGAAGTGGGGGAATAGTCTCTTCTGCTACAGAGTTTATTATCCTAGGTGAAACTATGATTAAAAGCTCGGTCTCGGATTTGGTAGTCTCCCTTCTGCTAAAGATAAGATTCAGGATGGGAATATGACCTAAAATTGGAACTCTCTTTATGGTCTTGGACTCTTCTGAGGAAAACAAGCCACCTAAGACCACTGACTGCTGGGAATTCAGCTCCACGGTAGCCTCCGCCTTGCGTGTGCGAAGGGCTGGGATAATGTAACCTCCGAATGAAACCACGTTCGCATAATCTAAGCTAGACACCTCCGGCGAGATCTTCAAGTTGATCAGGTTGGAATCCACGATGGTGGGAATGAAATGCAACCTAGTCCCGTATTCTTTCCACTGAATGCTCACGGAAGGAACCCCTCCAGCACCCACTGTCTGAGCCACGGGGACGGGGATTTCCCCACCCACCAAAAAGCTTGCCTCTTCTCCGCTCAAAGTGAGAAGCTGAGGATTGGCCAAGAGCTTCAAGTCACCCTTTTGCTCCAGCGCTTTAATTATGGTGGATAAGTCTTCCTTATTTCCCAACCACTTTATCACTGCGGTGATTCCGTCTTGAGCCAACAGTTCCCGACTGTGTTGGTCCGGAGAAGTTGCTTGTCCGGCATATGTACCCACCGTCAACTCCTTGCCCGGCTTGACGTCACGGTCGAGTAGCAGAAAGTCAAGTCCATACGCACTTAACGCAGATTTATTAACCTCGCCCACCTTCACTTCCAATACCACCTGCTGTCCAGAGATATTGCGCTCCACCTTGACATCATACATGGTATGCTTTTTGGATTCCCCCCACACCGCCAGAGAAGTAACTCCTACCCCCTTACCAATAATCACCAGCTCTGTGGGCGTAACCGACACCACGTCTGCTATCTCTTCATTGGCTATAGAAACGATTTGAATCTTCTCCGGATAATTCAAAATTATGGATTTCCCTTTTACCACTCTTAATAACTGCTGCTGGGCGGATAAGGGGGGGAGGAAAAAGACAAAAAGAAGAAGCAATGTAAATAGAACTAAAAATCTGCCCCTCGTAACCTCGGCTCTTTTTCTCAATTTGATCACCTCTTGTAAATGTATTTTAAGAAAAAATCTCTTTAGCGTCTACTTATTTTCCTCTTTCGTTTCAGGCATGGCTGGAGTTTCCGACTTCTTCTTGGTTCCCTTTATAATTATCATCGTGTCAGGTTTTGTCGGCGCCTTCGATGCCGACACCTCCTTGACTCTATAAACTACCCTGGGTTCAGGCTTCTGTTCGAAGGTTCCTTTCAACATTCCGCTTTTGCTGAGCAAGCCAACCTTCACTGTGTCCTCATCCGTCGGATTTCTTAAAGCCAAATTAAGTTTCCCCTGATTGGAGGCTAAGGCTAAAGCTTGAGCTCCGTCAGGATCAACCAATAAAGTCACTGCTTGAACGGTGATAACTTTGTTCTCTTTCTGTTCGGTCTTTTCTCCTGCCGCCAAAACCTCCACATTCTGGAGAATGGTTTTAGCAATGGCGTCATCGTAGCTTCCTCCGGGACGGCGAGCCGTTAAAATAACGTCCACCCTGTCACCGGGGAGGATGAAGCCGGAAACCCCGGAGACCTTGTCTACCTGAATGGACGAAGCTCTCATGTTTTTGCTGATCAAAAGAGAAAGACCTCCCCCTTTGGAGGAGAGCTTTGAATCCAGTATCGGCTCATTCTCCTTTAAGAATACTTTGGTTACCTGCCCTAAGAGGCTATCCACTACCCCATAGGAACCCTTGGGAATTGAGCCTTTTGGGAACATGGAGATCTTCATATTATCTGCACCCAGAACTTCTCCGAAAGTTAAGTCCCTGGATGCCACAACTACCCGCTCTACCGCCAATCCTCTTTGTCTGGCCTCACCTTGCAGGTAGATATAGGTTAGCCCGCTAGCGACGGCAGCAAAGGTGATGGCAAGAATGATGACTACGACTATTGCGACTTTCCTCATATCAGAATTACCTCCTCAGTTCAAAAAAAAATTGTGATCAACAATTCATCCTTCGAACCTCATCACCGTCCTGCCCCTAAGCGTCCACTCTCTGGGGATTGTGGTTCCACCAAGAAAGGTGTTCATTACGTTTACCAAAGCAGTCAAGGCTAGGTCGCGGAAATAGGCTCGAACAGTGACTCTGACCACCCGATCGGTGCTAAGATCAAATTCAATCTGGTACGGTCTTATAATATCTGCTGGGTGTATTGCCGCAGCCTGCAGGACCTCGTCGATCCTTTGCTCTGCCCGCGCTCTGGCTGTGCTGGTATCGCTGGCAACAGCCGCTATCCTGGCTCCCTCTCGCGAGGCAGTGTGTAGAACATTAGTAACCATAATGGCTCTACCAAATTCAGTTATGCCATATAAGACCGCCAACAAAAGGGGTAAAATCAGAGCGAACTCTATTACGGATTGACCTTTCTTATTTTGTAAGAAACGTCTTTTCATCTCTGTGCTCGGGCAAGATTAACCCACTGTCGGGAACAGTCAACAATGAAAAAGTCAAAATCAAAGACAAAAGTAAAATTCACATTCAGATATTGAATTATCATATACTCCAAATCTTCTCCCAACATCCTCAATTTGGAAGATTGAACTGAGATTTCGCGATTTACATTCTACATTTTTTATCTTCGTCACATTTTACATTAACTTTAGCGAGGAACAGGTTGGATGTGCGGTTCGACAAGCTAGCATAAAGCGGTCATTCGTTATCGATCGCTTGGCATTGATTTAATTTTACTGATTTCTTTCTCTTTAGACTATCTTCCCCGCCACCAGGTAAATCAATGTTCCTGCTGCAATAGCTAACCCATATGGAATTGCCAAGCTTTTTTTGAACAGGCTTGCACCAGCCAAAGGGGCTTGGAACAGGAAAATGCATTTGAAAAACAGCCAGCCCTTCTTTAATGTCTCGATTAAGCTTCTGTTTGCTATAGCCACGCCGATGGCGATCGCCCCTCCAACCAAGGAAGCATAGAGGAATACATTTATAACAGGATAGCTACCCAGCATCACCCCTAATGCTCCCATGAGCTTAACGTCTCCTCCTCCCATACCACCCAGAAGATATGGTAACATCAAAAGCCCGATTCCCACCAAGAGACCAAGACAAGCGGAAATTAGCCCATTCCAGCTATTGCCCTGGAAGTTCAAAAAGAAACCGAGGGCAATAGCTGGAACGGTAAGACAGTTCGGTATTTTTCGCCAGCGAAGGTCTGAATACGAAGCGAGCAAAACCAGCGCTACCACCAAGATAAGAGCCAATTCCTTTTCGTTAAACAGTAAATTCATTTTCTCTTTCTCTCATTTGCTTCTTGATATGAACTATTCATCGCACGCCTTCAAACAAACAGGCATCGAGACCCTATGCTGCGATGCCTGTCTTCTTCCAAGCAAATCCATTTGATGCTCTGCAACTCTTATGAAGCTGGGGTAAGCGCATTCTGAATATTAGTATAGATAGTTACAATGAGCGGTCCAATCAGCCTTATTATGGCTATTGCCGCAATCGATATGAAGGCAGCCAGAAGAGCATACTCAATCATATCCTGTCCTTTTTCGTCTCTGAACAATCTCTTCAACATCTTTTCATCCCTCCTTTCGTTCTTTTGATTTTGTCTACCCGAACTGTACACACATCGCTTTTTTCTTGCTATATTATGGTCGACAGTTCTGAATAAAGATCAACAAAAAAGCAGTCATTTTTCATGTATTTGCCTACTTGCTAGAGTTTGAGCTGATCAAGTCTTCCTTTATAAGATTCGAAACCATATCTCCTACTTTGCCATTTGCCAAGAATACTCTACTGCAAGAGCTGTGCCTGTTAAGAGGTGATAGTAAAAATGCTGAAAAGATGACCAGCAAAGGTCAAAACATGTTATAGTTCCCTGATTACAAGCGGGATATGAAAAGCAGAGAAAAAATCTGGAGTATTGCAATTTGCAATAACAAGCGGCTTGAAATGATTTCGGAATAAAGGTAGTCAAGAGGGGAGATTTCTTATGCAAGCAGGTTCATACTTGGTGCAATCTCTTACATAGAGATTGCATGGGAGATAGCGGGGCTGGGAGCCCCTTGTATTTCAGCATATTAGCAAGAGTGACAGTAGATTAGCCTAATTCCTCAATAGCCATAATAACCCATAGAAACCCATAGAAACACAAGTGCAATTGAAACAAAATTGAAACAGTGGGTGGGGGGGTAGCCCGCCCCTACCCCTGTCTCTCTCAGACTTTATTCCCCTAATAGAATCTGAAGTGGATTTCTTGAGGCAAACTTACTCAAGCATTACTGAAAAACAGAGAAGTAAGTCGAGCAAGAGTTACCCCCCAGTGCTACTCACTATATCTTTGTTTCGAGATATAGTGAGCGGTATAGTGGGGTAATGAAGTCATTTAGGAACAGGCACAGGGTGTTGAAATAGTTTCAGGTTGGAAAAAGAAAAGGGACAGCTCACAAATGTCTGTCCCCTTGGGTTGCAATAATCTTCTCTATCTCTTAACATCCGGGTGGTGGACCACCTTTGAAAAGATAATTGATCAAATAGATTACATCGTTGACATTCACCATAGTGTCACAATTGACATCCCCAATTTCCATGGGATTGGGCTGGTACCCGTACTTGAACAGGTAGTTGACCAGATAAAGCACATCCGATACATTTTTGCGACCATCTGCGTTGCAGTCACCACGTGCAATAGTGGTGAAAGTCCATAAAGGACTGACTGTCGAATCACCGTTGTTAACTTTGGCGACGATTTGCCAGTAATAGGTCGTTCCAAAAGGCAGTGTGCCAGGGTCATACAGCCCTGTAGTCCTGTTCACGACAAAGGGCGGTGGATTGACTGTACCGAAATAAACATCGTAAACTACCTTGTCCAGATAATTGGAATCTCTACAGGTCCATCTTAGGTCAATATACGGACTAACCGCTTTTGCTGAATCTTTCGGCAGCGAGTCCTTAGGTACATCTGGAGGAACGTTAATCCAGATTGCTGCCGCATCGTCCACATAATAAGCATTAAACGGATTACTGCTGGGTGGATCTGCATATCCCTGATGCCATTCTGGATTGAAAACAGCTCCGATTACCGTAGTATTGGTCCTTGTTATACCTGCAAATGTCTGTCCCATTCCACTCGTGTGCTGATATCCAATCCAGGTCGTGGAATCGGTCCAGGTTTCCCCTGCCGCGACATAGACACTTTCCCTGAACGCATAATCCAGGAAAGCATGGGTCATCAGTTTTCCCCACTTATCCTTCCATCCCAGCGAAGAGGCAGCCTCAGTCACATATACTTCCAGAAAACCTCTGTACTCGCTGGTGTCGTTGTTTTGGACCGAAACCCCAATTTTTATAGTGGAATTTCCCATCCAATCAAAAGAAAGATTCAGGTCTATGTTCGATACAGCTCGGTTCCCACAACTATTGATACATGTAACGTGGTCAGTCTGAACTCCGCTGTAACCACCTACATTGACCTTGTAGCCTCCGTCGAACCAGACAGTGGGATAGCCAGGCAGATTAAGATCCAATAATCTATTCTGGCCATTGATGTTTTTGTCCGATACGTAAGAAACGTAATAAAACGGATACGCTCCGCCCCGGTAAATGTTCTCTAGGGCAGCACCTGCCCATGGGCAGTATGTTCACCAGGTCGCAGTGCCAAGCTCAGCAAAGACTGCATGCGTGAAAGTTACAGCCTTGCCAGCCTGCTCCTGCGCCATAGTAATACCCAGCCCCGCCAAAGTGAAGTAGATTACGGTCAGAATTGTTGCCGTAACCACAGCCCCATAAACCTTACGCTTGTTGCTCATTCCCTTCCTCCTGTTGTTGTTTCAGACTGCTGTTTTTTACTTTACCACTGTCACCCAGATTTTACCTGAGGAACTTGCTTATTGCTGCCTTTTAATGACTGCAATCAACTTTGAAAACAATATAACGAAAGACCAAAAAAAGTCAAGTTTTATCCTGTTTTAGCTGTTTGATTTTGCTGGAGAGCAAAAGTTAAAGAGAATATTGACAAAAAGCATATTTATGCTATATTTGGCTAAGGAGATGAAATTGATTTTCTTTAACCTTTTGTGAAAAGAGGACTGACATTGAAATCTCTAAAGAAATTTTTTATGATTCTTCTCCTCTTGATCTTGTTGGGGGTTTTATTTTACGGGATCAAAATAGGCGATTTTGAGGAAACCAGAGTCAACGGCTCCGCTTTATGCCTTTCGTGCATTGGTATTGGATAGTCAGGTAACTCTTTGACAGGCAAATGATTCTAATTGGACGAAAGTCAAAAGGTGGTTGCAACAGCAAATGAAAAGACGTTTTTTCCAGATCGGAAGCCTTTTGATCTCGAATTCTTATTTCGGCTCATTTTTTTACAGCAGGATCTATCAGGGATGGTTTAAAGGTGTTTGCATCCCCTTTATGAATTGCTATGGGTGCCCTCTGGCAATAGCAAGCTGTCCAATTGGAACCCTCCAGCATTTTGTCATCATAAAAGCCGTCCCTTTTTTACTTATCGGTTTTCTCGGGACCATCGGTCTGGTAGTAGGAAGGATGACCTGTGGATGGCTTTGCCCCTTTGGATTTTTCCAGGAAATGCTGCATAAGATTAAAACCCCTAAGTTTCATCCCGGCAGAGTGTTTAATTATACCAAGTATTTGATTCTAATAGGCTTAACCCTTCTGGTAGCTTTTTTTGTAGGTGAACCCTGGCTGTGCAAGCTTTGTCCTGTTGGTACC